>MDSW01084059.1_pt1 | contig 21816 bp, 19 predicted proteins | sample 811171 | NCBI WGS metagenome assembly MDSW01 (sample SAMN05326641, study PRJNA326480) | marine metagenome | isolation source: seawater | place: Atlantic Ocean: North West | collected 2012 | reverse complement strand
GGATTGCCAACAAAATTAATTAACGATAAAACAATTAAACGTTTATCAAGTTTACTACTGCATATTAGTGATATCTAAAATGCTTAAATGTGGAATAACTGTTTTTTAACAAACTTTAATTTTATTTTTCAAAACTATATTAAACAATTTAAATGCCAAAAAATATCTTATAAAAAAAAGTTTTGGATTAAATATAATTCTAAAAAACCATCCTAAATAAATTTTATCAATAATATCAGGTATATGAGCCTGTTCTTTAGTTAAAAAAGAAATAGCTGCACCAGTACATATAATATTCACTTTAAATTTTAATTTATTTTTAAGGTAAAAACCAAGTCTTTCCTGAACTCCACCGCCCAGATTAATTAATATATTTTTTGGCTTTTCTTTATTAATAAATTTTAAAAGATTTTTATCCTGTATATTGTTAAAAATATATTTTGGAGCTATATAATTTTTAAAATTTTTTATTCGATGAGAATTAAGAAGTTTTATGTTTTTTTTTGAGCTTTTACGATTTGGATCAACAAGAAGCAATGATAAATTGTTTTTTTTAACAAAAATTAAAAATAATTTTAAAAATTTTAAACCTGAAAATTTTGAAACATTTAAATTTTTAAATATTTTTAATAGTAAACATAAATAACCACTATCAAAAAGCGCATAATCTGATGCTCTTAAAGAGGCTAAATATTTTTTATCATTATTAATATTTGCTAAAGCAGGTGCGGCTGGAAAAACAAGAAAAAGATTTTTTTTTTTAAATTTTCTTTCAAAAAAATAAAAATTAGCATCAATAAATTTAATACCAAATAAGGTAATAATTTTTTTTCTCATTTCTATACCCAAAAGTAAAATATTATGTTTTATTTAATATATCGTCACAAACATTTATAAGATTTTTTCTAGATTTGTAGTTTAAAATCTTTTTAGCTAATTTATTTGATCCAATAAATTTATAATTAGCTTTATTTTTTGACACTTTTTTATTATTAATTTTAAAATTAAGTCTTTTTTCAAGATATTTAATTAATTGATTCAAATAAAATCTTTTTCCAGAAGATAAAATAATTTTATCAATTTTTTTTTTATAAACAGACAGTTTAAAAATACCTTCACATATATCATCTGCATGTGAAAAGTCTCCACTAATATTTTCAAAATATATTTTTTTAATAAAATTTATATTTTTTTGTTTAAATGCTTGAATTATTTTCATAATTAAAAATTTTTTATTTCTAATTGCTGAGTCATGATTAAACAAAAGTACAGTTGAACATTCAAAATAGTTATATTTCTTTGTTTTTTCAAGAAATTTATAGAAGTCTAATTTATATTTGCCATAATATTCTTTTGTTTTTAATTTATTTTTTTCTGATACAATTTTTTTCTTTGTATTTCCAAACATTAAAGATGAGCCCGCAAATATAAACTTGGTTCTTATTTTTTGTGAAATTAATGAATTTACAAGGTTTTTGGAAATATTTAAGTTTTGTAAGTAAATATACTTATAATCATCTTTATTGATTCTTTTTATATATGAATTATTTAAACTAGCTAAGTGTAAAACAATATCAGGTTTAATAATTTTTAGGTGTTTTAATATTTTTTTTTTACTTAATAAATTATTAACTAAATATTTTACTTTTTTAATTTTATTTTTTTTATTTTTTTTAATAAAACCAAAAACCTTAAATCCTTTTTTTAAGTAGATTGATGATAATATTTTACCATCCTGTCCTTGCGCTCCTGTAATTAAAACTCTTTTCAATTTTATATACTTTTTTATAAAAGTTTGTTATGTACTAATTTAAATAATGCAAAAATGACAATAAGTAAATGCAGATCTTGTTCAAGTAAAGATTTAAAAAAATGTTTTAGTCTTGGTTCTCAAAAATTTACTGGTATTTTTCCAAAAAGCAAATTTGAAAAATTTCCATCTGGTAGTTTGAATTTGGTTTTTTGTAAAAATTGTAAGTTATTACAACTTAATAATTCCTTTGATCCAGATGTTATGTATGGTGATAACTATGGTTATATGTCCTCACTAAACCAATCTATGATCAATCATTTAAAAAAAAAATCTACAAAGCTTAAAAAAATATCTGTTTTAAAAAAAAATGACGTTGTTTTGGATATTGGAAGTAATGATGGAACTTTTCTGAATTTTTTTTCAAAAAAAAATAAATTAATTGCAGTTGATCCAACTATTAAAAAACTTTCAAGCTATTATAGAAAAGATATACTTAAAATTCCTACATTTTTTTCAAAAAAAGAAATCAAAAAAAATACATCAAAGAAGGCACAATTAATAACATCAATTTCTATGTTTTACGATTTAGAAAATCCAATACAATTTTCTAAAGATGTTTATGAGTGTCTCAATGATGAGGGTGTGTGGCATTTAGAGCAAAGTTATATGCCTATGATGATTAAAAACAACTCATACGACACCATAGTTCACGAGCATTTAGAATATTATTCTTTAAAATCTATTAAATATATTTTTGATAGAGTGGGTTTTAAGATTATTGATTTAGAGTTTAATGACATTAATGGTGGCAGTTTTGCTTTGACTGTGGCAAAAAAAAAATCTAAATTTAAAGAAATTAAACATTTAGTTGATTGGCTTTTATATAAAGAAGATTTATTTAAATATAACGACCCTAGAACTTTTAAACTTTTTTACGAAAACATTGTTAAACATAAAAAAGTACTAAGAAATCTACTTTTAAAAATAAAGAAAATGAAAAAAAAAATTATTGGATATGGAGCTTCCACAAAAGGTAATTCAATTTTACAGTTCAGCAAAATTAATTCAGATTTATTGCCTTTTATTTGTGATGTAAATAAATTTAAACACGGAAGGTATACACCGGGATCAAACATAAAAATAATTTCTGAAGAAGATGCTCAAAAAATGAAACCTGATTACTATTTAGTTTTACCCTGGCATTTCAAGGATTTTATCTTAAAAAAAGAAAAAAACTTTTTAAAAAATAACAAAAATATTATTTTTCCCCTTCCTGATATCGAAATAATTTAATTAAGATTAATTATTTAATTTTTTAAAAACATTATTAGTTGTTATTTTTTCACTTACTAGACCTGGAGCTATTGATTTATTTTTAATTGCAAATATTGCGGATTTAAAGTTTTCATTTTCAGATAATAAACGTCCGCCATGATCTGAAATTAAAAACACTTCTAAATCATCCCAATAATTTTTTTTACTTAATTCTTTAAAAAAAATATCCATATAATAAACAACACAGTTTCTTTCAATATTATGTTGAATTACTCTTTGTTCCATATCTTTAAGATGAAACTGGAAAAATTTACCATTACTTTCTCTACTGCCATTAAATTTACAGTTTTCATCCCATAAATATGGACTATGTGGAACTAGATAATGAGCAAAAAAAAGATTTGCATTTTCTGAGTCTAATCCATTTAAAACTTTATTAAGTAAAAAAGGAAATGATGCCTTTTCACCTATTGGATCTAAATAAGAATCAGCAATTTTTAATTGACGAAAAACTCTTAATAACAGTTTGCCAAATATTGATAGGCTATTAGTATAAGCTGATAACGATCTTGATATAAAGTTATCATTAAAACCTTCTATGTATAAATTTTTTCTATCAAAGGGATTAAATTGATGACATTTGATAACTTTGTGATGCTTGCAAAAATCAAGATAAATAGATTGATGGACTACTATATTTAAGTTTTCTTCTTTATCAAAAAAATTATTCTTAACAAGTTCATTTTCTATAAAATAATTTTTTGATTTTCTTACTAAAGGATTTTTATTTAAAGCTCTAAGTTTTTTGAAATTAGATATTTGATTTTTATCTGTTATGAAATTTAATAAAGTAGGTATAGATATATCGCTAGCTTCAGAAGCAGAATGAGCATTTGGGTAATAAGTAAAATTATAATTTTTGAAAAGATTATTAATATTTTTAATAAAATTTAAACTAGATATATGATTAGATTCTAAGCTATTTATTCCTGACATTTCGTCAAAAATTATAACGAGCTTTTTATTTTTATAATTTATATTTTCTTTAATATTTTGAGTTAAGTCTACCCTAGGAAATGATGAAATATTTTTTCTATAATCAAAAATATTTACTATTATAATTGAAAATACAAAGATAGTTAATATTTTTAATCCATTTATTTTTAATTTAATAATAAAGAAAAAAGTAATTAAATTTAAAATTATGAATATAAAAAAAACCTCAGTATTTGAGGCTAAATAATTTTCAAATCCGAGTCTTTTTTTAAAATTTTCTATATAAGGAATTAATCCCATTAAACCTAAATTGTGGTCTATGGCAAAAACTATAACTATTGAAATATAGTACGTTAAAATATTATTATTTAAATTTTTATTTCGAATCATTTTTTTCACCAAATAAAAATGAAAAAAACAGGGTATAAAAAAAAATATTATAATTGTAAAAATGATTTCTACATAATTTAAGTTGCCTCTAAAAACCCAAATTGGTAAAAAACTAATTATTCCTATGAAGCTATAAAGTTTGAAATTCATATATGGTTCTTCCAGAATCTGACACTTTTGTTTTTTTAATAATTTTTGTTTTGCTTTTCAATATTCTCTCAAAATTTTCTTGATTATATTGATCAAAAATATCTTCTCTATTTTCTAACATTCTTTTTATAGTTTCATCTTCTTTTGGTACAAATTCAATTAAACCAAAAGGAGCTAACTTTGAAATCCATTCTATTATTTCGTGCAATGGAATATTTTTTGCAATTGCCAAATGGTGTTCAAATGCTAAAGCAATTAGTGCGTTAGCCTTATTTCTTTCAAAAAAACCTTTTCTTTCCCTTTGCATCCACCCTTGATTTGGACTTGGATTGGAAGCATCAAAAACTAATGGTAAAAAATTTATTTCTTTATTTTTTGAGTATTTAAAGGCTTCATCAATTGTATTTTGATCAAAGTCATAACCTACAACATAGTTTGCTCCACTTTTTAATGAAACTTCGCTAAACTGTCCTGTATTGCATCCTAAATCAATTAATTTATTGGGCTTTAACTTTTTTACAAATTCACTTACTATTTTTTTCTTATTTTCAAATTCTTTGTCATTGTATGTATTTGTTTCTGAATAATCATCCCATACTGTTTTATTTTTTTTTAAATTAAGATTTTTGATCCAGCCATATAATTGCAATAACATTCCTTTATATGAATTTTTAGATAATTTTCTTAAATTTTTTACTTTTTTTGAAGATGATTTTGGATCATTAATAGCTTTTTGGATAAGATTTGCTTGTAAAACTACGTGAGTAAAAACTTTCCAGGAAATTTTATCTTTTAAACTTAATAACTTATTTAATTCAATTGTTTCTATACCTTCTAAAGATCCTCTAAACCATTTATTATGAGTAACTCCTTTTACTGATCTTAAAATAAGTGGATTTAAAAAGTTTTCACAAAACTGTTTGTATGCTAGCCAATATTCTCCATCTTGATATTCTTTAATTGATAATACATCTATAAATATTGGTTTACTTCCTGTAAATTGAATATTGTATGCCGAAGCGTCTCTTAGAACAGCATTTTGATCGAATAGAAATAGTTGAAATTCTAAGTGGTGAAGTGCTGCTGCTTTAAGTTGTTGAAATGACCATTCATAAGGATAGCTAATATATGGAATTAACTTACTTTCTAACAAATACGATGAACCTAAAAAATCATTACTAAATTTATTCTTATCTATTTCTATTGTATCAATTAAGAAATTTTTTTGTATTGATTTACTAAGTATCTCATTGTCTCTGCAAAATTCATATTCTTTTTTGGCAACTTTATTTACTGTTCTTAAAATTTTACTATCGTAATGATACACATGACCATAAGTATCTCTAAAAGAAGATGGTTCTACTTCTGCTTTAATTGACATTAATTAGTTGAGTCTTTTTTTTCATTTTTTTTCTTTTTTAGAAAAAAAGATTTTACTTTTGACCAGTATATTGAAATTGCAGCTCCAGCTGCTGCCAATGCTCCAATAAGCGCTTGGAGTATAATACTACCTGTACCAGGATCAATATATGCGTAAGCATAAGAATATAGAAGATCAAGTACAAAAAAAATGTTTATTAAGAAAAAAAATTTTTTTACCATTTTCAAATTAAGATAACTTAACATAAAGATTGCTATTTATAAATAAATAACTGCTCTACCCAAAATATAATTATAATTTATAAAATACTTCGTTGAAGCTAAATATTCATCTGTAGCTTTTTTTACTCCTTTGTACTGTCCATAGCCTTCAACAATAACAGATCCGCCCTTTTGTACTCTAGGAAATAACTTTTCAAACTCAATCTTGGTACCGTCGTAAAGAGATGTGTCTAATCTTAGAATAGAGATTTTTTCTGGAATATTTTTATTATTCATTAAAGTTTCTTCTACTTTTCCTTTGACGAGAATAAGGTTTTCGTTATCATTTGTATTATTAAAATAATTTTTTCTAACTTCTTCTATCGAAGCATTATTCCATCCACTGGTATAGTCATTTTTTTTTAACTTCTCGTATTCATCTCTCATAATTTCATTATATTTTGTAATATCTTTATCCCCAGGAAGTGGAGTTCCTTCAAATGTATCGAAGCCATAAATTTTACAATTTATTAAATTATACTTTTCAATAAGTTTTTGAAAAAATACTAGGTTTATTCCTTGCCACACTCCACACTCTACGATGTCACCATCTACATTATTTTGATAAACTTTAACAAATACATCTAATGTGTTCCAAAAACTGTACTTAGTTTGATTATGAAATTTATAATTAAAGGAAGTGTTGACTAAATTTCTCTCAAATTTATTTTCTATTAAAACTCTAATTAAATTACTAATAGTAGTAAATACCTTAATAAACTTGCCTTCTATAAAATTTTTAAGATTCATTTCACCCGCACTTTAATAAAATATTTATTATAATTGAAATTAATATTATATCTTTTACATCTATATATGTGACTATTATAAATGATTCTAAAATAGAAAATAACTCAATACTTAGTTCAGAAATTTGTATCATAGGAAGTGGGATGAGTGCGCAAATATTAACTTCAAAATTGAAAAATAAAAAAATTATAATAGTTGAAAGTGGGAAACTACATTTTGATGAGGATATTCAAAAATTAAATCAATTTGAACAAGCAGGAATCAATTTTAGAAAAAATTATCAAAATAGAATAAGACAGTTAGGAGGATCTGGAAATCTTTGGGCCAATCAATTAATGATTTTTAAGAAAGATGATATTAAAAATCGAGATTGGATTACTAAAGATTTTTCATGGCCTTTTAGCTTTGAAGAATTAAAAAATCTATATGAAGATGTAATTAAAAATATATATAAAAAAAATTTTAAATTTTTAAATATATTCAACCCAAAAGAACCATTAAAAAAAGAAAATTTCTTAGAAGATGAATTTATAAAATCTGACATATTTGAATTTAATCAACATTTCTGGCCATCAAAAGTTGAAAAATTTAATTTAAAATCAAATTTCACAAAAGATATATTGTATTCAAAAAATTTAAATTTTTTAGAATCATTTACAGCAACAGATCTATACATAAATGAAAATTCGAAAGTTGTAGAAAGTATAAAAATAAGATCTAAATACAAAACTTGTAAAATAAAATCCAATTTATTTGTGTTAGCTTGCGGTGCTATAGAAAATGCGCGTATTTTATTAAATAACCAAAAAAATATTAAATTGTTAGAAAATAAAAATATTGGAAAATATTTTATGGATCATCCTAGGATTACTCTAGGTACTATTAAATCAAAAAAAAAACTACCTTTAAGCATACTATTTGGAATTAAATACAAAAATTATGATATAAGAAAAAGTATTAGTTTATCAACAAAATATAGATTGGATAATAACATCCTAGATGGTTATGCCTTCATTGATCCGAAATATACAGATCGTGATGAGTTAACTTTTGAAAATTTTTTATCTGAATTTAAAAAATTAATTAAACTAAACGGATTTCCAAAAATTAATTTAAAAAATTTAAGTATTAAGGAAATTATAGAACAGGTTTATTTAAAATTATCTCCTCAAATTTCTAACTCAACAATAAATGTATTATTGAGAAATTTTTTTGAAAGAAAAAATTACTACTTTTCATTTGATGAAATGTGTATTAATTACCAAGGTGAGCAATTTCCTAATTACGAAAGCAAAATTTATTTAAGTGATAAAAAAGATTATTTCGATCAAAATTTAGTAATAATTGATTGGAAATTAAATGAAATAGACTACAGAACACACGATATTTTTGTTAAAAATTTAAAAGATAAATTTAATTCACACAATTTTTTAAATTTTAATGAAAATAAAAATAAAAAAATTACTGACGCAAGTCATCATAGCGGCACAACAAGAATGTCATTAGATAAATCTGATGGTGTAGTTGATAAAAATTGTAAAGTTCATGATATTAATAATCTGTATATCTCAGGAAGTTCTGTTTTTAGATCTTCTGGTAGTATAAATCCAGGACTTACAAACATGGCAATATCTAGTAGATTGGGAAATTATATACAAAATTTAAAACTATGAAATTTTTTTTACTTTTAAAAATTATTTTATTTAAAATATTAAGATTGAATCTTGCATTTTTAAAAAGAGAAATAACTGGTTATCCTAAATTTGTAAAAAAATTTGAAAAAAATTTTGCAAAATTTATAGGTAAAGAATACGGAATTACATTTTGTAATGGTACGTCTGCTATAGAGGCTGCTCTATATGCTTTAAATTTTTCTCCTGATGACGAGGTCCTAGTAACATCTAGTATTTTTCATGCAGCCTTAGGTCCAATAATAAATTTGAATTGTAAACCTGTTTTTGTTGATGTTGACAGTGAAAGTTTAACTATAGATTGTGTTGATCTGAAAAATAAAATTACCCAAAAAACCAAAGGTTTATTGATAGTACATCCTTGGGGCTATCCTTGCAATATGGATAAAATTATAAAAATTGTAAATGACAATAATTTAAAATTAATTGAAGATTGCTCTCATTCCCATGGTGCTTTATATGGCGAAAAGAAAGTTGGTAGCTTTGCAGATATAAGTTGCTTTAGTCTACAAGGAGCTAAATCTATTGCTGCGGGCGAAGGTGGAATTTCACTAACAAATAATAAAGATTATCTTTTAAAAATGTCAGTGTACGGACATTTTGGGCGACATGAAAAAGATTTAAATCAAAATGATAATTTCAGAAAATTTTCAAAAACTGGAATTTCTAAAAAACTTAGAGCGCACCCTTTGGGAATTTGTTTGGCTATAGAAGATTTTAATAATTTATCTTCTTTAAATAATTATAAAAGAAAAATTTATAATAATATTGATAAAATTTTAGAAAATTACAATGGTATTAAATGTTTAAAAACAAACAATGGAGCACAAAAAGGAGGTTTTTTTGGTGGGTATCCATTAATTTTTGAAGATATAACGCATATTCAAAAAATTAAAGAGAACTTTAAAAAATATAAATTAAATCTTATACCAAATCCATGGCCACTTTATCATAAAATGGAAATGTATAATGCTATAAATTATGATTTACCTGTTACAGAAAAAATAAATGATCATTTTTTTTTAATTGGCATTCCTTATTTCTTGAATTTCAATTTTAAAAGTCTAAAAAAGTGTTTAAAAGAATGTAAAGAGAATAATTTAATCCAAAATATAAATTAATAATAAAAGTCAATGATATAATTTTTTGAAAGTAAACTTTTAATTTAATTATTTCGATCCAATCATATATATATCGCTACATAACGACGGAAAATATTTAAGAAATGGATCAATAATTTTTGTTAAGCTTTTAATAACAGTGCTATTATTGTTGCCACCTCGATGCCCTTGCCAATTTCTACCAATTATCTTTAAATCTGTTAAACCCATATCTTTTGCTATGTAGATTAAATCATCAACATCTGGTTCTCTAACATGGCCTCTAAATTTTTCTTCTTCATACCAACCTTCCATAGAGCTCCACTTTCCATATCCCAAAGGTACTGAAATTCTTTTTCTTAAATTGTGACAGTTGGGACTAGATAAAATAAAAATGCCACCTTTTTTAAGTTTAGCCTTCACTTCATGAAATAATTTTTTTGGAGAATTATGCCAATGTTCCATACTGTGAAATGATGTAATAATATCGAAGGTACCTTCTATATCTTGAATTCCTTTATTAACAACATCTCTTGAATATATCTCTACACCATAATTTTTATGTAATTCTAAAATTTGATCACCTATCTTATGATTTATTGAGTCATTAAAATCATCTATTAATACACTTCTCTTAAACTCACTAGAGGCACAACCAACAGAAAACATGCCAATACCACCTCCTAAATCACATATCTCTAAGTCAGATGGTAATATTTTATTAGAAGACTTTATACATAAATTTATATGATAACTTATTCTATCAATATCTAGTAACTGTTCATTAATTAATTCTTTAGAATATTTATTTGCAATTTCAGTAAGTTTTTTTTTAATATTCATTATCTTTATTTCTTATTAATAGATTTTTTTAAAGCAAAAAAAAGTAATGCAAAAATAATAATTAATCTAAAAAATAAATTAATCATAAAATTCAATAATATAATCTTTTGAAAGTAAATTATTGGGCTGATCTATTAACGTTGGAAATTTTTTATGATTATTCAAATTCTCTTTGTTAAACTTAGGAGGTGAAAATGTTAGTTCCAAAGCTCTTGGAAATCCATCTGGATCAATAAAATCAGCATTATTAACGTGAATATGAACTAATTGTAATTTAAAATTTTCAATAAAATTTTTAATTTTATCTTTATGCAAATCACAATCGTGAAATTCAATTACCAAACCTGATAATCTACTTTCATTTTCTATTAGTTGATTTAAAATTCTATATTCAGAACCTTCTATATCAATTTTAAAAAATAAATTATCTGATTGATTATTTAGCAAAATAGAATTTATATCTGCAATATTATCTTCTGCAAAGTAAGGAAAAATATTTTTGCTCCCAATTGGTACTATATATTTTTTAATATGAATTTTATCATTTCCTTTAAAAAAATATTTATGTTTAATATATTTAATTAAACTTCTAATATCTCCATTTATAAATTGTCTTATAAAAAATTTCCAACTAACTACAAAATCATATGCTTTAATTTTTACTTTAGTTTTAGCCTTGGCTTTATTATAAAAATCTTCTTCAAATGAAAAGTCATCATTAATACCAAAAGAAAAGAGATATTCAGTATTATACAAAGATTCACTTGAAATACTATAACCACCATCATTTTTTTTCCCTAGCCTGATCAACTCAGTTTCATATTTTGGATATAAAAAATTTGGTAGACGAATTTTCATCATTTATGTTTTATATTTACATAAAATAGTTTAAATGCTTGTAAATATCTAGATAAAATAATTATAATTTAATATAGTAATATAAAATTGAGTTTATAGGTGACGTTTATAGATAAAATTATCAAAATTAAAAAACTTATTAAAAAAAAATTATGGCGTAAAGGCTTGCTAAATAATGTAGCAGCAAATATTGAATTAGAAGAATTTATAAAAGATTTAAATTTTAATACTCTTTTAGACATAGGTTCAAACAAAGGACAATTTATACTTTTAGTAGAAAATTATTTTAAAGAAGTTGATGTTCATTCATTTGAACCAATAAAAGAAATCCTTGATAAGCAAAAAAAATTATTTAAATTTAAAAAAAATATTTTTTTTTATAATTTTGGTATAGGTGAACAAAATGAGAATAAAGATTTTTTTATAACAAAAAGAAAAGATAGTTCTTCATTCTTAAAAGCTGAAATAGACGATAATTCTGATTATAAAATAACGAAAAAAATACAAATAGAAATTAAAAGCTTAGATGAAATCTTAAAAGATAAAAATTTGATAGCTCCTATTTTAGCAAAAATAGATGTGCAAGGATATGAACTTCAAGTCTTAAAAGGTGCTAATAATCTATTAAAAAAAATAAAGTACCTAATAGTTGAAGTATCTGATAGTGAAATATACTCAGGTCAATCAATTTATGCTGAAATATTAGATTATTTAAAGGAAAAAAATTTTGCTTTGTTAAAGGAAAGTTTACCAAATAAAATATTTAAAACTAATTATATTCAAAAAGATATATTATTTGTAAACAAATCTTTGAATTAATGATTATTCCCAACTATAAATTTTTTTTTACTACACAGCAAAAAAAAAGAATTTTAAATAATTTTTTTTCAGGATTTTCTACAGAAGGCTTACAAATAATTACCCAGATTTTCTTTGCACCATTGATGTTAATTTTTTGGGGTATAGAAAAATTTGGAATATGGATATTTCTTGTGTCAATACCAAGTGCATTTTTAATTTTTAATGTAAATACTCTAGATGCCTCAATTCAAGAAATAACTATGTTTAAATCAAATAAAAAGTATAACAAAGCTAACGAAATATTTCAAAACTCTATTATCCTTGTTCTTATAAATATTATTTTATTTAGCACAACTATTTTTTTATTTTATATTTTTTTTCCAAAAGAACTTTCAATATTAAACAATGTTAGTAATCTGGATTTGATTATTATTTTTACATTATTAATTTTATCAATTTATATTAATTTAGTTGAGGGAATTCTATTAAGTGGAATTTATTCAGAAGGAAAATTGTACATAGGTTATAATATTTCGGCTTTAGCAGATTTTTTTACAAAAATTTTTATAGCTTTATCTGGTTTTTTCTTTGATTCTTTGCTTTATCCTGCAATAATATTTTTTTTATTTGCTGTTATTAAATTTTTAATAAATTTTTACTACTTTAAAATTAATGTTAAAAATTTACATTTTTCATTAAAGTTAATTTCAAAAAAAATAATAAAAAAATTATTAAAATTATCAATTGGGCACAATTCAGATATAATTTCAGCCATCATCAAAAACTCTGGTGTAATTATTATTTTAGGTATCTTTTATGATTCTTACATTGTTGGGTATGTAGCTACAATTAAAACTCTATTTTATTTTATGCCAATCAGATTTTTTGGGAAACTAAGCCATATATTTCTTTATGAATATGCCAATTTATTTATAAAAAAAAAATTTAATTTAATAAGACAAAGTTTTATAAACGTTACTAAAATTATATTAGGATTGTTAATATTTTTTTTAATTATATCTTTTTTTTTAGGCCCCTTTATATACAATTTATGGATAAATAATAAATATCAAATTGATATTTTTTTATTAATTATAATTATTTTTGATGTATTTTTTTATACTTTAAGAGACTCAATTATTACTGTATTAAGATCCATTAACAAATATATGCTTTTGGGTGTTTCAGAGTTAATGATTACGTCAACTTCAGTATTATTTTTTTATTTAGCCTTGTATTTTGGATATTCTTTTCAGTATGGTTTTTTAGTCATTTTAATAGGATCTTTAATAAGCCTAATGTACGGTAGCACAATATTGTTTAATTTTTTCAAAAAACTTAAATAAAAACTATAATAATTCAACATTAATATGATAAATATTTTTTATAAATAAGATATGAAAGTTTATTCTTATAGAATCAAAATTGATAAAAGTCTTCAAGAAGATGTACAAGTTAATCCTTTTATTAATTCAAAAAATAAACAAAATAATTCAAAAGTAATTGATCATCTAAAATCAAATCACTTAGAGGTTAGAGAATATGATTATAAAGCAAATAATAATATTATTAATTGGATAGATAATATCGATGATAATTATTTTGATTTAGAATTTTTTAAAAAAAAAATAAAAGATTTAGAGTTAGAAAGTATTATAAATATAAAGATGATAAAAAATGCTATGCTTGATTTTAATTGGAAGTTTGAGAAATTTAATTTTAATAGAAAAAAAATTTTAAGCTTAGGGTCAGGAGATGGTATGGAACTTTTTTTTTTAAGATTCAAATTCCCAAATGCTGAAATTTATGCTGTAGATTGGGTTAATAAAATTAACCCAAAAATTTTATCAAGCCTCAAAGTAAAATTTGAAACACAAAATATTTATGATTATTTAATAAAAAATGCAAATTCATTTGATTTAATTTATTCTAGCCATGTACTAGAACATTCGTACGAGATAGATTATTTATTAAATTTGATAAACAAATCATTGGTAATTGATGGAATTTTGGCATCAAATTTGCCACTTTGTTCATTTTATGGAATTCCCTATTACAATTTTCTTAATGAATCATTACAAAATAAAAATATAAATCAAGTAGATGGGGGTCTTATTGATTTGGGACATCCATGGAAGACTAATGAGTATGATTTATACTCAACTTTAAAACAAAGTAATTTTGATAATATAAACATATATTGTAATTCTAATCAAATTGTAAGAATGAAAAGAGTTAAAATGAATAAATTTTTATCAAATGCAAACTTGAAATATAATTTAAATTTTTTGCTGATTAAACCTTTTAAAGTAATTATTCAAAGCCTCTTTGGTAATAACATTAATTACTGGGTATTAAAGTTTTTTAATAGACTTGTTAGAAGTATACCAATTAGTGATAATAAAGTTGCACATTATACTCCAGAAACTTTGTTTATTGCAAAAAAAAAATTATAAAATAATAAATCTAATAAATAACATTATAATAATTTTATTATAATTAATAATTATTAATTTTATATTCTGTATGGTAAATATAATAAATCATGTGTGGAATTGCCGGTATTATAGGAAATTACGATCAATCAGATAAATATAAGATCTCTAAAACTATGAAACATAGAGGGCCTGATGGAGTAGGTTTTTTTGATGGTGAAAACTTTTGTTTTATTCACTCTCTACTTAAGATTATGGACTTATCTGACAGTTCTATTCAGCCAATGATTGATAAAGATACTGGAAATGTAATTATTTTTAATGGATCAATTTATAATTATAAAAATTTAAGAAATAAATTTTTTTCTAATATAAGTCTAAAGAGTAACACTGATACTGAAGTACTGCTAAATCTTTATAGAAAATTTGGAATAGAATTTATAAAACATATTAAAGGAATGTTTTCGATCGCCTTATTTGATAAAAAATTAAATAAAGTTTATATAATAAGAGATAGATTTGGCATCAAACCACTATTTTATTTTTCAGATAGTGAGTATTTTATTTTTGCTTCAGAAATTAAGATACTTTTATCTCATAGAAATGTAAAAAAATCACTAAACTTGGATGTTGATGAAGTGTTAAAATTTATTGGACATAGACAATTACTAGGTTTTAAAAAGACTTTATTAAAAAATATTAAAATTCTTGAACCCAATAATTATATTGAGATAAATTTATCAAATAAAAAATTCAAAGTTGAAAATTATAATAATGAATTAGATAAGTTAGTTTTAAAAGAAGATTGTGATAATCTAATTTTCGAAAATAAATTTGATGAATCTGTGGGATACCATACAATTACTGAACATAAAAAAATTGCATGCCTATTGTCAGGTGGAATTGACTCTGGTCTTCTTAGCGTTGTATTAAATGCAAAATCAGAAGAAAAAGAAGTGCATACTTTTTCATCTATATTAAATGAACCAAATATAGAAAATAAAAATATTCCAAGGCTGGTTAAAGAAAATAATTTTATACATCATTATTTACATGAGGATTCTATAAATTTTTTTGAGGATCATTTAAAAACAATTAAAGATATGGATCAACCAACTCCTGATGCTGCAACAACAATACACAATGCGCTATGCAAAGAAGTGTCAAAAAATGGATTTAAAGTTCTTTTTTCTGGAAATGGTGGCGATGAACATTTTTTCGGGTATCCATTACATATTTATGGTTATTTAGCTGATGCTTTGAGTAAAAAAAAGTTAAATGAATTTTTTTCAAGAATTAAGCAAATACATAAATATTCTGATAATAAATATTTAATATCAAAATCTTTAAAAGAAATAATTAATATAAAATTAATTAATAAATATAAAAAATATCAATTATCTAAGAGAATCAATCATTTAGATGTGAATAACCATTATAAAGAAATTAAATTTTATGAAAATTTAAGTGATGAAATTTTTGTAAATATTATTAGAAATTATAATACACATTGGGGTATGCAATCATTTTTGGATTACGAAGACAAAAATTCTATGGCTTATGGAGTTGAATGTAGGGTGCCTTACTTAGATTATGATCTTGCTGACATATCTTTTAAAACTTCACTTAAGAAGCATTTTGAAATAGGGACTAAATCTTTATTAAGAAAACATTCTAAAATGCCAAATTATCTTCGTGATGCAAAAACTAAGGAAGGATTTGCAGCAAATTTAGGTGGTTATGTTGATAAAAATATAAATAAAATCAAAGAAAAAATATACTATGACTTTAAAGATGTGCCATTAATTAATGTCGATAAGTTGATCGATCTATATAAAAATAAAAAAGATAAAGATTATACAATTTTTTTTAGAACATACAGTTATGGGGTTTGGTATAAAACTATTTTTAAATAAAATAACTTAATATGAAAAAAACTAATTTATATATTGTCTCAGTAATCATTTTATTATTTTTAATTTTATTAAATATAAAAAAAACTACATATTTTGAAAAAACCTTTAAGGTAATAGATACATTTTTACCTACAATTGTTTCATCTTCTTTAAGAATGATTGCAGATAATAAACTAAACGCTAGTAGAATTAAAAATGACTATAATGTAAATTTTTTACCCAATACACAGTTCAACAAAATGAAATTTTCAAAAATTAATTTAGATTTTATTAAAATAACAGAAATTGGCTATTTGAATATTTTAAAACGTAAAACCTTTTATATTGATTTTCATAAAAATAATTTAATAGTTATGCCAAAAAATGGTAATTTTTACTATAAATCTATGAACGATTTAAAAAATAGTAAAACTGATTTTAAACAAATTAAATCTGACCTAAAATTAAGTCATGCTTTAGATTTATTTATAAAAGATGAAAAAGTATATGTTTCATATGTTAAAAAAACTAATGAATGTGCTTTCTTACACTTGGATAAAGCAGATTTTAATTTTAAATTTTTAAAATTTAAAAATATTTTCAAAAATAAAGAATGTATGAATCTTATTCAAGCAGGTCGTATTCAAAAGATAACAGAGGAAGGACAATCATTAATTTTATTATCAACTCAAAGTCATACGTTAGAAAAAGATGATGAAAGAGATTATAAGCCTCAAGATAACAACTCAATTTATGGTAAAATTCTATCAATTAATGAAAATGATAAATCGTTCAAAATTTTTTCAAAAGGTCATAGAAATGTTTTAGGATTATTTGCTGATGATAATGTAATTCTTGCAACGGAAAACGGTCCAAGAGGTGGCGATGAAATAAACAAAATTATTAAAAATAAAAATTATGGTTGGGATTTGGCTTCTTATGGAAAAAAATATCACTTAGATGAAAGTTATGGAGACCATTTTGATTTAGGTTTTGAAGAACCTATTTTTAGTTTTGTTCCCTCAATAGGAATATCTGAAATTGTTAAAATTGATAATAATTTTGATAGTGATTGGAAAAATAATTATTTAATTGCAACAATGGCATCAAAGCATCTTTTAAGAATTAAATTTAATAACCTTTTTAACAAAATTGATTTCTACGAAAAAATTTTTATAGGTGAAAGAATGAGAGATTTAAAATACTATAAAAAAAAATCAATGATATTAATGGCTTTAGAAGACAGCGGATCTATTGGTATTCTTGAAGATATAAAAGGTTATAGTCAAAAAAGAAAAAAATAATAAATATATTAATTTATAAAATAGTTTTTTTTAATGCATAAAATAAAATACATTTTATCTAATGCTGCAAAATTTCATCATTTTGAAACAGGAAGAGCTTTATTTGAAAGAAATCAGCTTTCAAAATTAATATGCGGGTATCCTTGGTTTAAATTGCAAAATGAAAAAATTCCCAAAAAGTTAATTTCTAATCATGGATATTTTAGAATTTTTAATGAGATATTTTTTCGATCTTTTGCACCTTTTGCTAATTATAATTTTTATAAAAAAACAGATGATTTTATAAATATAATTAATGCAAAAAATATTGATAGAATAACCAAGAATTACATAAAAAAATCTATTGATGCTGATGTTCTTTTAAGTCTTTCATCTGTTGGATTGAATGCTGGAAAAGAAATGAAAAAAAAAAATAAAATTTATATCTGTGAAAGATCATCTTCACATATAGTTTTTCAGAATAATTTACTTAAAGATGAATATAAAGAGCATACTAATAAAGTATTTAAAATGAATAATTGGTTTATTGATAGAGATCTAGAAGAATATGAGACAGCTGATATAATATTGGTACCTTCCAAGTTTGTTAAAAATAGTTTTGATAAGTTCAATATAAATAAAGTAGAAACTATTGAGTTTGGAACTAATTTGGATAGTTTTTATAAAAACAAAACCATTAAAAAAAGTGATAAATTTTTTGATATATTATTTATAGGTGCAAAATCTTTAAGAAAAGGTCTGCATTATTTGATTGATGGATTTAATAAATTTGAACATCCTAATAAAAGACTTCATGTTGTTGGCAGTAATACTGATGATAAGGATTTTTTTTATAACAGATTGAAAAATGAAAGTATATTTGTTTATGGTCATATGTCACACTCAGAATTAAATAATATAATTAATAAATGCCATGTTTTCGTTTTACCTAGCGTTGAAGATGGATATGGATTAGTTGCATTACAAGCGGCTGCTGCTGGTTGCCCTGTAATAGTCTCTGAAAATGCTGGAGCGTCAGATTTTGTTTCAAAAAATAAATGTGGTTTTACAGTTCCTGCAAGAGATTCCAATGCTATTTCAAATAAATTACAAACATTAGCAGATGAAAAGAATTTACTAGAAGATTTATCATATAAAGCAACTGATAGTACAAAAGTTCATACTTGGTTAGATTATGTAGACAAACTAGATGATATTATATTTAAATTTATTAATAATAAGTAAAAAATGACTACAATAAATAAAATTAAAATAAATTATTTAAATTTTTTTTTTAAAACTATTCTATAAATAAAATTAAAAATAAAAATAAGAAATATAGTTTCTAATATTGATCTTATTATAGAAAACCAAACTGAAATATCAGATGCAGATAAAAAATTCAAAATACCATAACCGGTAGTATAAAAAAATATAAATATATAAGGATTAAATATCTTGTTTTTGTCATCGTAAAAAGAGTCAAAGAATGTAAAAAAGGGTATAAAAATAAATAAAAGTAACAAATAAATCCACAAACCAAATATAATGTTTAAGGTCAATAAAGCAGAGCCAATACTTTGATTTCCATACATATAATCTATTCTGCCATAAAGAAAACTTGCTGTAGATACATTATTGTAATTAGTTTTACTAAAGTTTTTACTAAAAATATTAATAATAGGTTGAGGCAAAATTGATATAATTTTATTAATTTGTAAAATCTTTAATTCTTCTACTTGTTTTTTTTTTAAAAAATTTTTAATATAATTAAAGTTGTCATGTACCATTAAAATATTTATACGGTTAAAAATTATTGTATTATAATAGTTTTCACCAAATAAAACCTCACTTTCAGACATTATAGCTTCTTTTTTTGAAGAAGATGACTTTTGATAACTAAACAAGTTTTGTGTAAAAAATTTAATATTTTCTAGTGGAGATCTAGCTAAAAAATCACCTCTTTGAAGTAAGTACCTATTAGATACACTTTCAAAAAAATTAATAGTTGGAGCAATTAATATTATCATAATAATAAATTTTATAAAAAAATTATTTCTTTTTTTTTTATTATCAAATAAAAAAACTATAAAAAAAACAATACCTGTAAGTAACAATACATCAAAAAATAATGACCTACTATTTCTAGAAAAAGAAATAAAAATAACAGATAAAATATATAATATAAAAAATAAATTAATATTTTTATGCTTATTTACTTTGTATAAAGAATTAGAAAAAAAAATTACGATTGGTAGAAAGTAAAGATAACCAAAACCTGCAAGAATATCTTGAAATAAATTTGGACCAGCAACACCTCTTTGTATTTGGGATTCAATAGATATATTAAAATCAAGATAAAAAAGTCTTGCTAATATAGCAATTATTGACACAAAATAAAAAAAATTAATTTCTTTAATATTGAATAAATCAAATTTTAAAAAAAAAAAATTAATTTTATTTTTAATTTTTATTGAAATATTAAAATTTCTGTACATTAAGTGACTTAAAATTATTAACAAATTAAACAATGCAAGTTGTATAACGGTAGACACAGGAAGTTTTAATTTTTCTGTTAATAAAGTAAATTCAAGAGATTTTAGGTAAAGTGAACCAGTAATATTTATAAAACATGAGAAAAAAATCATTAACAGTGTAATTGGGTATTTGAAAAAATACTTATTATTAAAACAATAATAAATAGTTAGAATAGATGTCGAAAAAATAATAACTATGCAAAGAAAATCATCAAAATTATTAAAGATTATTAGTTGATAAATAAGCGCTACGTACGAAATAAAATAAAAGAAATTTCGTGTAATATTTATGTTTTCTGTATTCAATTTTTTTTTATTTATTAAGTTATACTTGATTTTAAATTATTATATAAGAATTTATATAATGAAAGTTTTATTTATAGGTCAAAAATTCGGAAATAGTTATTTGCAATATTTAACCTTAAAAAAAATTTATAAAAAAGTAGATTTAATTGATCAAGAAAAGCTTTTGCCCTTTCCTTTGATTAATTACAAAATTTTTTTTCACATATCCCCTGTAATTTTTGAATCTATAATAAATAACAAAATTTTTTCAAAAGTTAAAAAAAATTATGATTTAATTTATGTTAAAGGGGGTGAATTTATAGGAAAACATTTAATTTTAGAACTTAAAAAAAAAACAAAAAAAATTGTTTATTTTTGTAACGATAATCCTTTCGTAGCTAGAGACAAAAAAAATGGAGTTTATTTTTAGCTGCAGCGAAATATTATGACCTAATTGCTTATCAAGATAAATCAAGAATTAAACTTGCAAAAATGCATGGATTAAAAAATAGTTTGTTAGTATTGCCACCTTATGACAAAAAAATACATAAGAGACATAAGCTTTCTAAAAATGAAATAAAAAATTATAAATGTGATGTTATTTTTGTAGGAACTTGGTTTCCTGAAAGAGGAATATTTTTTAAAAAACTAATTGAACTTGGTCTAAATATAAAAATTTATGGCACTCGTTGGTATAAAGATCCAAATTATGAGTCATTAAAATCAAATATTAAATTAGGTAATGTGTTTGGTTCTAATTATTCAAAATTAATCCAAAATGCAAAGATTGCTATATGTATTTTTTCAAAACAAAATTTAGACACCATAACTGCTCGTTCAATTGAAATTCCTGCCATAGGGACTTTAATGTGTTCTTTGAGAACTAGAAAAATGAAAGAAATTTTTATTGAAAATAAAGAAGCTATTTTTTTTAATAACCCAAGTGAATGTTTTAAAAAATGTAAATATTATTTAAACAATCCAAAAATAATGAAAAAAATAGCAAAAAACGGAAATATAAAAATAACTAAAATTTTAAAACCAAATAATGATATGTTGATAAAAAATATTGTAAGTACTGTTTTTAGCAATAAATCATATTAATTTTAATTGATTGTGAATATTAAATACAT
>MDSW01061919.1_pt1 | contig 21819 bp, 20 predicted proteins | sample 811171 | NCBI WGS metagenome assembly MDSW01 (sample SAMN05326641, study PRJNA326480) | marine metagenome | isolation source: seawater | place: Atlantic Ocean: North West | collected 2012 | reverse complement strand
GGTAGACCAAGAGACGGGGGGCCAGAAATTGTCGCCGACGATATGGCTGACATCATTGGAGCGGCAATCAACCCTTATTCCAGACAAAGTCCAGAGGCTTTTATCCAAACAGGAATATCCGCGATTGATGCGTGTACCTCTCTAGTAAGAGGTCAGAAGCTACCGATTTTCAGCGCAAGTGGTCTTCCACACAATGATATCGCACTACAAATTGCAAGACAGGCCAAGCTCGTAGATAGCGATGACGACTTCGTTGTCGTTTTCTGTGCAATGGGAATTACTGCAGAGGAATACAACTTCTTCGTGCATGACCTTGAGAGGACCGGGGCACTGGAGAACGCAGCTCTCTTCGTTAATCTAGCGGACGATCCTGCAGTCGAAAGGCTCATCACACCAAGACTGGCTTTGACAGCCGCTGAATACCTCGCCTTTGAGCATGACTACCATGTTCTTGTGATTTACACCGACATGACCAACTACTGTGAGTCACTTAGGCAAATAGGAGCGGCTAGAGAGGAAGTTCCAGGAAGAAGGGGTTACCCCGGATACATGTACACTGATCTTGCAATGCTTTACGAAAGGGCGGGGCTCGTGAAAGGTAAGAAGGGATCAATCACTCAATTCCCTATACTTACGATGCCGGGTGACGACATTACGCACCCCATTCCTGATCTGTCCGGATACATCACAGAAGGGCAGATAGTGATCTCTAGAGAGCTTCACCAAAAGGGGATCTATCCGCCAATTAACGTTCTCCCATCACTTAGTAGACTAATGAACGCGGGAATCGGACCGGGTAAAACAAGGGAAGACCACAAATCAGTATCTGACCAGCTATATGCCGCATACGCCCAAGGGAAGGAACTCAGGGGTCTAGTCGCTATCGTTGGTGAAGACGCTTTGAACGAGAGGGATCTCCAGCTTCTGAAATTTGCAGACATTTTCGAAGACCAATTCCTAAGGCAAAGTAGGGATGAAGATAGGTCAATCGACGAAGGCACGCTCGACCTCGCTTGGAGCCTTTTATCCAACATTGATACAAGATTCCTAGTTAGACTAGACCAGAAATGGATTGACAAGTACCACCCAGATGAAAGTAAGGGAGAGGAAGAGTAACCGGATGGAAGTGATATCATGGCCCTAGACATCAAGCCAACCAGGTCAGAGTTAATCAACCTGAAACGCAGGATAAAGCAGACGTCAACGGGCTATAATCTATTGAAAATGAAGAGGGATGGTTTGTTTCATGAATTCAGGACTCTGCTTTCTGAGATGATCGAAGCGAGAGAAGGGCTTGTTGCTACCTACCGAGAGGCGCTCCAAGCGATCAACTTGGCATCTTCTATCGAAGGGGGCCTGGCCGTGAAAAGCGCTGCAATAGCGTCTTCCAAGCATCCCGAAGTTCAGGTCTCCAAACGTAATATCATGGGAGTCGTGGTCCCAAAGGTCGAAGGTCAGAATCTCAAATTGTCAGTGGAAGATAGAGGTCTCGGGATGATAGGTGGCTCACCTTACATCGATGAGGCTGCAGACGCATACTCTCTCTTGGTGGAGAAGGTTGTCATTGCAGCGGAAATGGAGGCTACGCTGAAGAGGCTGCTAGAGGAGATCGAGGCTACGAAGAGAAGGGTGAACGCCCTGGAATTCAAGGTAATTCCCGAGATGGAGGAGGCAAAAGTCTTCATCCAGCTTAGATTGGAAGAGATGGAGCGCGAGGAAACATTCCGTCTGAAACGATTCAAAAATAAATGACCCCGAAAAGACGAGAGGTCAAATCAGAGTTCCTTCGGGGTTATGGATGAGGAGTCCGGATGAGCAAAGAGGAAACTGGTCATCTCGGTGTCGACAAGATAGTTATCGACAGGGAAACATGGGGGAACCAAGAGCTCTTTGAAGTGATATGTTCAAGGTATTTCGACCTAGGAAATCAGGGCCAATACCCCCCGTCATGGGAAGTCGAAGGAATAGGGGGGGAAACCAGTGAACAACTACTCCGGCTTAACCGACACTTGGGCCCTATGGGTGTTGTAGGGTACTTGGAGGACAGCAACCCTCCAGTCCTCACAATCGCGAAGCTACCTCAGGGTAGGAACGTTATGCAAACATGGCACCAAGGACTTCTCTGGGCGGTCATGGCGACCTTTCTAACTTGGATAGGTTCTCACTGGACTACCAGGTATGGATACTCGACCGAGGCATTTTCGAGTCTGGTTTTCGGAGGAGCACTGCTCTATTTCACCATCCCAATTGTTACGACGATCATAATTGCAGGACAAGTAAGGATGGCGGTGGCTAGAAGATTCAATGTGGATTTAGGGCATCTAGTTCCGGTAGTTCTTCCCATACCCGGGTGGTGGGCATTCGGGCTTGTTGGCGTGATTAGCCAGACTAAGCCTGATTTGGTTACCATGCCAAACCGCCAAGCACTCGGTTCAATTGAGCTTGCAGCTCCCCTTACTATGTCGATCTCAGGATTGATCCTATCAATCACAGGCTTGATGATGACTCCAAGCGAACCACCGGCCCTTGCCGAGGCTCCAATGATTTTCGACGTAAATCTGCTTGCCGGGTCCCTCGCAGAGTCCTGGATGGGTGATGAGTTTTCGATTCGTATGCAGTGGCTCCATCCATTGGGTATTGCCGGTATCGCACTTTCCCTTATTGGATGGGGGCTGATGTTGCCCATTCCGGGCCTACCGGGGGACAGGATACTTCAGGCAGTAATCGGAACAAAGGAGATGCGGGAAGGAAATACGCAAACATCGATCTTCATGATCGTACTAATCGCAATGGTCGCTATTTTTGCCACCGCTGATTGGAGTCCATGGATATTCCTGGCTTTCTTCGCGGCCTGGATGAGGTTCAACCCCGATAATGCTCCTCAACCTGTGGTTCTAGACGAGTTTGAGGGACTGGAGGAGAGGCATAGGAGCAGATTTGTTGCCCTCGCTCTGATGATTCTCCTAGCGGGATTGCCGGGAGCTGTGCCGTCATCTTTGCTTGAAGACTATGACTCGGGAATTTCTACTGAGAGCTGGCCGGGTGAGTTGAGTTTTGATAGAGGCGAGGAGTCTCTTCTAATTCTGGAAATATCTCCCTCTGGAGTCATGCCCGTTTCAGGATGGCTGCAGATGAGGATTGAAGGTCCGAAAGCAGACGAATGGCGGGTTAACTCATCATGCGAATCTAACTTTATGAGCAGGTGCAATTTCTCAGAAGTAACACAAGCTAGTCCGGTCCAAGTAGATTTGTCAATCTCACCCCCTGAATTGGACTTCTCCACTCATTTACTCAGGATTTTGGTAGAGGTAAATGGATACGAGATGGAGCATCGGTTAACTCTGTTTAGCTGGAACCACACTGGACCAACTCAGCCTTTCTGGGAGATTCATAGTGATGAGGGGGGAAAGCAGGAGATATGCACTGGAATTAGGACCATGGAAGAAGGATGGTCTATAAACGTGGAAGATCCCTATTGGTCACTTCTTAACGGAACTAATCTCAGCGTAGGGGTTAATGATGTGTGCATGCAAGGTTACCAAGGTGCAATAAAAGGTTCGAGTGCCACTGATCCTGAGGGAAGGGTTCTTGGTCCAAAATTAATTCTCGATCTCAATGGTTCAACAATCGGACCATGGGAGATGGGGATAGATGATACTGGCAAGCTTCTGCAGAGCAGTGAAGGGGAGTGGAATCTCCCTGAGAATTTTATTTCAGAAGGTCAAGTCCTGTTCCATTCAGACACTGGGTCACCGTTTTGCCCATCTAGTGAAGTTAACCAAGAGGTTGATACTGGAGAAAACTGGAGTACTGTGCTCGGAAACTACTCCGCACTGGAGCTTAGCGGAAACCTCAGTGGGCACGGCCTCCTTAACTTTGGATTATCAGGTTGGCTGGCAATATGTGATGGACTTGAATTAGTCGATACCTTTCGAATAAACATGGGTCACGATATCCACGTTTCGGCCGGACTTGGCATAGGGATAGATGAGGATCATTTCGAAGTACATAATAGGGGTAAAGCCCCGATCGTACTTTCCGTTGAGATCTACGGGGATGCGATCGAGACAAGTGTATGGGAGCTAGAGATACCAGAGGAGTTGGATGCCGGAGCCTCCTCGGAAATAACGGTCAGGAGCATTGGGGATCAGACTCTGGATAGGGCTGTTTGGGTGACTGCTGATTCCTCAGAGATCACGATCCACCTCTCTGCGAGGTGTCCCTATGGGGGCTGTTGATTGAGAATCGCGATCCTGGGAGTTGGATCATTGGGCGGTGTGCTCTTAGGGAGTCTATCGGATACAGAATCAGAACTTATCTGCGTGTCTAGGGGAGAGACGGCGGCGAGGCTATCCTCTGGGCTGACTCTTCACACGCCAGAGGGCACTATTGAGATGGTTCCTGGCGCCAGGTACCTAGTAATTGACAGCGAATCGGGGCCGGTTCCAGAAAAAGTGTTAGGGACTTGTGATGCAGTAGTTATTGCTGGCAAGGCGGACTCGACTGAATCTCTCTCGTCCCTTGCTCGTGATCTGCTTAATGTGGAAGGAGTTGCAATAAGCATCCAGAACGGACTAGGGCATGACGGGGTCATTTCTAGGAGAGTGGGGAGGAAAAGGGTCCTCGGAGGATCGACTACCCACTCGGCATGGAGAGAAGGGGATGGTTCCGTGCACTGGACTGGCAGGGGGATTATCTCTCTTGGCAAGTTGGATGGCTCTCAACCCTGTAAAACATCCTCAGACCTAGTACAAACTCTGAATGAAGCAGGTCTAGAGGCGAGGTGGACTGATGAAATCATTTCACAAATCTGGAGAAAGCTATTGATCAACGTCGCGATCAATCCGATTTGCGCTATTGCCGGGGTTAGAAATGGTGCTCTGGCAGAGGTGCCGGAGCTTTGGGCGCAGTCTCTCGAAGCAATGAGGGAAGCCGAAGAAGTAGCGATTGCATTTGGAATTGATCTTGGCGAAGTGGAATCTGAGGACTATCTGAAGAAAGTCGTAGAATCTACGGCAGAAAATAGAGTATCAATGCTTCAGGATCTTATGGCAGGGAGGAAGACTGAGATTGAGGTACTTTGCGGTGCTGTGGTCTCAAGGGGCAAGGAGCTGGGAATCGCTACTCCGAGGAACGAGATTCTTATGGCCCTCGTTCGAGGTATTGAAATGTCGCAGCATTACGACTAGTCTTGGATCGCCAAGAATGTGAAAGTTGCTGCTAGGCCAGCGACCATTTGTGGGACAAGGTGAATCCAAAGGTCTGCAAAGGAAATGAAATCAGAAAAAAACATTGAGCCGGTCACAGCAGGGTTGAATGATCCTCCAGAAATTCCGCCAACTGTTATGGCACCAGCGAGGACAACAAAAGAAATTGCTGCCCCATAGTATGAGTTGCCTTCAGTCGATTCATGAGTTGCGACGTTGAGAATAACGAATACCAACGCAAAGGTGTACAAAAATTCCGCCGATATTGAATCAATAGTTTGCAACTCGAGAGTGATAACTTGGCTATCGGGGGCGATTAATTGAGAAGAGAGAGCGGCTACCACCCCGGCAACTAATTGTACGAATACATAGGGTAAAACCTCCTGCCTTTCAAAACTCCCGCGCAACCACACTGCTACAGTCACGGCTGGATTGAAGTGGGCTCCAGAAATGTGACCGACTGCATAAATCATGACCAGCAATGTCGCTGCAATAGCGAATGGGGCGTATTCTCCCGCCGAACCACGGATTGCAGCGGTACATATCGTGAGAGCTAGGAAGAAAGTTCCGATGAATTCGGCCACCAGCTTGGATTTCAATGAGGCTCCGCCCGTCATGTGCCTTACCTTTCGTGACGTCCCATCAACGTTGGCAGGCTGAGCAAAAAAAAGTCGAGCGGTTTGATTGCACAATCCTACTTACAATTCCCCCACATCCTTCTTTCAAACATGCCTCCCCTTCCCTGCCATAAACCAAGAAATTATGGATAAAGTACCCCATTGCGTCCTCCCCTCCCACTCCTCTGAAATCTTGAAGCGTTGATCCTCCCGCATCTATAGCCTCGGTGATGACATCGTGAGTAGCTGCGGTTATTTTCTCGACCCGATTAGATACTCCGTGCTTGCCGGCAACGCTGCCAGCCATTCTCCTTGGGGAAACACCAGCTCTATGCAGTATTTCGCAGACGTAGATATTACCCAGGCCTGCCACCACTCTCTGATCCAAGAGCGCTGACTTGATGGGGGTCTTTTTGCCCCTAAGTCCATCAGCAAGGTCAGCAGGAACTAAGTGGTTTGGAGTGGGCTCGGGACCTATGTCCTGCAAAAGTTTGTGAGATGGCTGATCGGATGTTGGAAAGCAGTCCATAAAGCCAAATCTCCTGTGATCGGAGTAAACTGCTCTATTTCCATTCTCAAGACTTACGATTACCCAGTCATGTGGCCCATCCCCGGACCCAACTGGAGCTCCGCTCGCGAACTTACCTGGCCTGCTTTCAATCCCGTCACCGATCAGGGTCCACCTTCCACTCATCCCGAGGTGACAGAGCCAGGTTAGACCTCCTTCTAATCTGATTAGCAGATATTTAGCCCTCCTCTCTACTGATTCGACAACCCTACCCTTAAGATTGGAAGTGAAATCCCTAGGGAAAGGAAATCTTAGATTTTTTCTCCTCAATTCCACGTCTGAGATCCGCTCGCCCGATAGATGCCTCTCCAAGCCAATTCTGACGGTCTCGACCTCTGGTAGTTCTGGCATGCACCAAAGGAAATAGGGGTGGGCCATTACCTTTCGGAAGGGGCGACTCAGTCAAGATTATGAGAAGGCGGCAACATCAAATTAATATGAACGAGGATGTACCTGATTGGATCAAACCAGAACAGGCGAACGAACAACCCGATTCTACCGAAGTTTTCCAAGGGACGCCGGCAACTGGGGTTCAGTCCCAGCAACAAATCTACGTCCAAGCAGGAGGGCCGATGATGATGGCTCCTCAAACTAATGCGGTTGCCGCTTTAGTACTCTCAATACTGGGAGTCGTGATGTGCTCGGTTTGCACCGCGGTACCGGGTCTTATTTTGGCTAATGGAGCACTTGCAATCACTAGACAACACCCCGGACACCCTGACGAAGGTCTTGCAAAGGCTGCTCAGATAGTTGCCTGGATAGCAATTGGTATTTTTGCCCTATTTATGTTAATTTGGGGAGGGTCGGCGATCCTTGGATTACTATTGGTCGGTGCTAACTGGTAGGATTGAACTCGCAGACAAAAAGCACATGCTGCTCCTCCATTCCTCTTAGGTCAATCCTCTCGATAAGCCTCAAATCAGATTCATTTAGTGTTCTTTCGGCCTTATTAAATCTAGATTTGTCATCGCCATCTGAAGATCTCTCGCTAGCTGCCTTGAGGCTAAGGAGAGATTTGCCTCCTGGGGACAGAAAAGATAAGCATATTTTCAGGAAGGTCTCTGCCTGATCAGCGATACTTAGATCTTGATGTATCCAATCGACTTTGCTACTTAGAAAGGGTGCAACTTCCTCTGGCCTCCTGGCATCGGCCATCACAGGGACTAGCCCAGACCTACTATCTGATAGTGAGGCCAAGTCCCTGACCATTCTTGGCGATATCTCGACTGCGACTATCTGCCCCCCATGATGGTTGTCTGCCCCGCAGACTATGTCGTGTATGTGGCTTACAGTACCGCCTATTGAAGCCCCTAGATAGAGGCAGTTAGATCCAGGATCTGGTAGAAGGAAAGAAGGGTCACCGGAGGTTCTGATTAGGGCGGCTGCTACCTTGGACCTTGTTGGATCCCATTTTCTCCACTCAATTCTTCCTTCTCTCTTCCTACTTTCCCCTCTGACAGATATCCCCTTGACAGCGTTCCTTGTCCATAACGACCTTCCCTGTTTCTTTACCCCCCATCCTAGTTTGTCATGTCTTGAAGCCAAGAAATCACCTCTTAGGTGGCCGAGGAAATTTTTCTCTTATTACATTGATTTCCTTGTTAATCTCATCCACTTGCTTCTTGCTCCACGGATCTCCCTCGAAATGGTCAACTCTGACAGCAATACTCGCCTTGCCTGCGAGGAACCTTGCAATCTTGCCTCTTACCCACCTTGGGGATCGACTGATCTGAGGCATCGAGAACAAGACTGCCCCATGCTTCGGAGGGGGTGCCCCTCTCCTGTGAGCGGACATCGCTGCATGGGCTCCAAGAACCTGCAAGGACCCAGAGGGCATCCTAGCCAGCCTCTCTCTCCCGCCTGCCAGCACTACCAACTTAGCAGCTGAGATTGGCCCCAAAAGGGCACTGAGTGAAGGGACATGGGAACTCGCCATCTCCCTTATTGCATCCTCCTGCTGATTTAACATAGATGAGGTATCGACGACAAATTGTGCTTGCGATCTCATGGAATTCCATTCCAATTCGGAAGGCTCGTGTTTTGGAGGGCTAACACCCAATTTATCAGATGCGTCCGAAATTTTCGAGGAGTCTGCTATTGCTCGTGGGATCGCTGACCTCTGAAGATCAAGATCTGCCTCAGTGATGAATAGTCCCGCCCACTCCACACATCTTGCCTCAGAGGTTGTCCATGAGGCCCTAAGTTCAACGGCGGAGGATACTAGCATGTCTAGCCTCCTGTCAATATCCCCAGAGGAGTCGGCCACTTTCATTTTGGCAAGTTCCACCGTTGCCATCTGAAAGACATCTTTCTCGTCATCGTGTTGAGGCCAATCAGGGTCATTTATAGCGCCCATTTTGTCAATCTCTGCATCTGGGAACCTTTCCACAAGAGTTGATACTTCGGGAAGTAATCGACCGCTCTGTATTTTCCCAAGTCTCTTGGCGATGGTGGAAGGAGTAATTCGACCGTCCCACTCTATTTCATCCACTACCTCACAATTGTCATCTACAACTCTGGCCAATCTCCAGTCGAAATGGATTTTCACGCCCCTTCCAAGCGGACTTACTGCTTGAACGGTGCGGAGTGATCTATCTATTGAGACGAATAGTTGAATAGTCTCTGTGCTAAGGCCATTGATGGTTAGCGCAGTGCGATAACGGAGTGGATTGAATGTTTTGCCCAGTATGCGGTGCCCTTTCCTATCCAGATGATCGGGGCGAAATCAAGTGTCCAGATTACAAATGCGGGTACGAAGGGCCTCTTTCTGGTGCGGATGGAAAGGGATCAGAGTTCACAGATCCAATGACGGGAGAGACCATCGATCTCTCCAACACAATGGCTTCGACAGGTTCCAAGGACCTCAAACACCTCACCGAAGTGGTAGAAGAAGATGGCCCTAGAGGCACACTAAGGGTCGGAGATTACCTATGCCCAAAATGCGACGAAGACAGGACTTACGTGGAAATGATGCAAACTAGGTCCTCGGATGAACCTGAGACAAAGATATGCACATGCGAATCCTGCGGCCACAGATGGAGAGAGTACCAATAATCCATCTAGCTTCATACCAATAAGCATCAAGAGCCTCCTAACTAGAGGGTTAGGTTGAGAGCATATGCTGAAGATAACCGCGAAGCAGCAATTGATGAGGGAAATTGTGGACATTTTGTCCGTATTGACAACTGAGGCCAAGTTAGTTTGGGGCGAGAAGGGGCTTAGAGTGTCCGTAGTAGACGGTTCGCATGTGGCGTTGCTCTCAGCAACAATTGCCGACGAGTGCTTTGAGACCTACGAAGTTGAGCCCGTGGAAATTGGTCTTGATTTGGGCAAGATGCGCGACCTCCTAACACTCGCAGGGCCCAGTGATCTTGTCCAAATGGACTATGATGATGCGGTTGGCGCTATTAACGTTAGAGTAGGAGAGGTACTAATGATTCTAAGGGGAATCGACACAAGTACAATGGAAAACCCCAACCAGCCCGAGCTTAATTTCAAATCCAAGGCTACATTGGGCTCGGAGAAGCTCTCTAGGGCCCTAAGGGCTGCCAAGTTCGTGGGCGGCGAAGTGGACCTTAGCATGGACAAGAACCACCTCTCGGTATCGGTCACTGTTGAGGCGGGAGAGGGTGTAAACGTCAAATTCGAGTCCGGAGAGCTTAGCGATCTGGTCTGCGAGGCACCGACGCACTCAACCTACTCACTCCAATACCTAGGCGACCTAACGAAGAAGCTGGCTGGTGGACTTACAGAGGAGGTCTCAATGGAGTTCGGTGAGAAATACCCCCTAAGACTCACATGGTCTAGCAACGAAGGTGGTGCCAGCTGGGTGTACTTTCTAGCGCCTCGTATAGTCAACGACTGACCCGTGGACTCATCAATGCCCCCCCATCCTGATTAACCGTGGCAAGGGCATGCGTGATCATTCCCTCCGTCGATAACGCGGAGGAACTGGGTGTAGTCCTAGATGGACTTTCAAGACAGACCTACGAAGACCTCGAGGTTGTCGTAGTAGGTCCAAAAGACGATTCGGCAAGAAAGGTGGCAGAAGACAGGAAAGTACGTTATGTTGACGACAAAGGATCAATGACCAGAGCCGATGCTTGCAATGTTGCTATCGAAGAGACAGAGTCTGAGATTGTTATCTTCACAGATGACGATGTGATAGTCCCGGAGAAATGGGTGGAGCGACTAGTGCGTTGGTTTGACAGAGCAGAGGTTTCAGGAGTCGGAGGGCCAAATTTCGCCCCCGTTGATGAGTCTAACACGTGGCAAAGGGCAATTGATGTTGCATTCTCAAACGTATATCTAACTGCGGGGACAAACTATGGAAGGAAGACCGGGGAGAATCTCGAAGAGGTTGATCAGCTACCAGGGGTAAACTCCGCTTACCGAAGGAAAGTCTTGGAAGATGTTGGAGGATTTGACTCCGGTGCCATTGGCGCCGAGGACGTGATGTTAGACCACAGAATCAAGGAAGAAGGTCACAAATTGTGGTCCGACGGCAGCAATATCATGTGGCATAGGAGACGAAGTATTTCAAAAGTAAGAAAGCAGATACAAAATTACGGGCTAGTCAGAGCCTTAGCAGGTAATAGATATCCTAGCCTATGGGGGTGGAGCCACGGCATGGTCTCCTTTTTCCCGCTACTTGTAACTATGTCCGTCATTGGGTTCGCTTGGGGCTGCGCAAGCGGGGGCTTAGCTTGGCCCAATTTCTGGGATATCTCGACGGAAGCAGTACCAATCGGGCCTGAGAGGATGGCAGTCCACCAGCTTCCCACTCTTGTCATAATTTTCAACCTAGTAGCTTGGGTGGGTGCTTACAGAGGTCCATCGCCCAGCAAAGGAGGATTGACTATATTGTTGTCATCAGTGGTTTCTTTCCTGCTACTGTGGGATTATGGAATCGGTGTACTCAAGGCCAGATGGGGAATTATTACCGGTAGCAGTGCTTCCCAAATAGATGACAGGGACAGGGGCATTAAGGAATGAGTGTTCTAGGACTTTACACCTTTAACAGGACTTGTTCAGACCTCTTTCTCCCCCCTATTCAGTGACCTTACCCTCACTGCTAAATTAGTTGTAAATCTGCTAAACAAAATTTTAATTTGAGTCATTATTGCAATAAAATGTGTCCATGACAGCTAGCGAAATTAGGTTAAGCTCAATTGTTGTGGTGGTTTCAGTAACAATCACATCACTGCTTGTTCTTGCTGTACAGCGAGAGTCTGTTGAATTTCTAGGAATATCCTCAGTAGCCCTCTCCGCTATTATTTGCTTCAGCATCCAATGGACAGGTTGGATACCGGGTTCCATACTTCAAACAGAGCGCTTCTATGATATCACAGGAGGGTTAACCTACGTTATTTTGGCAATATTTACACTTTGGATGGGTTCATTCGAAGAGGGTCCCGGGCTTAGGGAAATCTTGGTCACAGGATTTGTTATTGTTTGGGCACTTAGGCTATCCAGCTTCCTATTTCTTCGGATTCACCATAAAGGCAGAGATGGCAGATTTGACGATCTTAAGACATCTCCAATAAGGTTCCTAGTTCCTTGGACCTTACAGGGCCTTTGGGTCTTCATTACCATGAATGTGGTAATTGTGATTAACAGCCAGTCTGGCGAGTCAGTCGCTCTTGGCTTCTGGGATGCAGCAGGAGGTCTCCTATGGTTGACCGGATTCTCGATAGAGGTTGTCGCAGACAACCAGAAATCTGCATTCAACAGAAAGGAGGCAAATGAAGGAAAATGGATCGAAGAGGGTCTCTGGTCATATTCTAGGCATCCTAATTACCTCGGCGAGATAATTCTATGGACAGGGATTGCGCTATTTGGAGTACCATGCTTCAGTGGATGGGAGTTTTTTGCGTGGATTTCTCCCATCTTTGTTTTCCTTCTTCTCACTAAGCTAAGTGGAGTTCCCATTCTCGATAGAAGAGCAATGGAGAAATGGGGTGAGGACCAAGAATACTTAGATTACAGGAGAAGGACTCCAGAGATCTTCCCTCTAATAGGAAGGAGCTCTTAGGTATTCATATGGACATCTAGACTTGCTCTAAAGCTCTCTCGAAGTCAGAAATTATGTCCTCTGGAGACTCTATCCCTACAGAGATCCGTATCATTCCGGGTGTGATCCCAACTGCCAATCTGTCTTCCTCGGTCATTAGCCTGTGAGTCATCGAAGTTGGGTGCTGCACAAGAGTGTCAACGTTTCCTAGGCTTACTGCTAGAGATGACATTTGCAAAGCATCCATGAAGCGGCAAGCGGAAATCGCATCACCGAGATCAATCGTTATCATGGCTCCAAAGTCATCCATTTGCTTAGTTGCAACTTCGTGCTGTGGATGACTCGGTAAACCCGGCCAATAAGTTCGTCCGACCTTGTCACTAGACTCTAGAAAGCTAGCTAGCGCCCTCGCATTGGAACAGTGCTCCCTCATCCTTAGAGGCAGTGTCTTTAGTCCGATGCTGGTAAGCCAGCAATCTAATGCGCTAGGAACTGCTCCCATGTATCGTAGCAATGCCCCACCTCCCTCCTCTATGAAATCGGGGTGTCGACTTGCTAGGGCACCACCGATTACAGTTCCGTGACCGTTGATGAATTTCGTAGTGCTATGGATGACAACGTCAGCTCCCATCGAAAGTGGGCGTTGCAACACTGGGGTAGCGAATGTGTTGTCAACAACTACGCTTGCGCCGTGTGCATGAGCTATTCGAACTGTTTCCCGTATGTCGATAACCGACATTGTAGGATTCGCTGGAGTCTCTAAGTAGACGATCTTAGTATTTGGGTTGGCCCCTAACTCTTGCTCTAAACCCTCTGCATTTAGCAATGGAACCCTCGATGAGGTGATTTGGTAGTTAGGCAATATTTGGGTGACCAAGTGATTAGTGGTACCGTAGAGGACAGACTGGGCGACTAGATGGTCGCCAGCTCCGGCAAGCCCCATTATCGCAGCCGTGACCGCACCCATTCCAGAAGAGAATATCTCTGCTTCAACTTTATCTTCCATCCCATAACCCTCTAGTGCAGCAAGCTTTTTCGAAAGAGCCTCCCTATTGGGGTGTCCAACCCTGGAATATACTCGGGCGTCAACCTCTCCCGCCCCCCATGCCCTAATTGCCTCCGAGTCTTCAAAGACATAAGTTGAAGTCATATGTATTGGATCTATATGCGCTCCAGAAGGATCGTGCATCTCGCCCGCGTGGACTGCCTTGGAAGGCATTCCAAGCTGCTCCTCATCATCCATCTTTTGATACAAAGAGGCCCTCAGATGTTTACTTTACCCTGTTAGTGGACATCATACCCGACCCAACAAACCAAGTCGGCTGGCGAGGCCTCCAAAATAATTGAGATAGCGTGCCTATAAACACACCCCCAAAAACAAGATTTAGCCACGCTTCCCTAATGTAGCCCTCACTGGCGTTAAAAAATGCCCATACAAAGGATGGGATGACTCCAAAAAGTAAGCATATTACCACCTCTTCTTTCAGAATTCTTAATGAATTTCTGGATGACGGTACCCTCGGGGGTTCTTCGGCCCAACCCGACAAGTCCCTTATCACTAGTCTCACTTTCGAAGAGGAAGATCCCTGACCAGGAAATTGAAGCCTTCGAGAAGGATTTCCTTTCAACCAGACTCTGAGTACATCAGGAGTCTGCCCCCTTCCTCGATGAGGCCTGCCATCACATGCCTTGCCCCAATAGTCTTGTGCCGTGTCAGCAAGAGCTTCGGTAGACCCTTCTTCAGCAAATAGAAGGCCTCTGGAGTGTGCGAGCTCCCACTCCGACTCGGATGCAATCTCGACCTCGGAGGATTCAATCATTCTATCTGCTTCTTCAAGGGAGACAGGTCTGATTGAGATTCGGAACGGATATTTGATCACTACCTCATGTTTTGGTCCGACACCGCCGAAAAGGACTGATCTATTGTCCGATCCCATAAGTACGGAGCCAGGCTCAACATCGGCCCAATCAACCGAACTAGACAATATCACTCCTCCGAGCTAAGCTCTCCAGTCTGTATGGACCATTGGGACGCGTAGACGTTTTCATTGTCCACTAATTCCTTGTGAGTCCCCCTCTCAACTATAGCGCCGTCGACCATTGCTACTATCTCGTCTGCGTTCCTGATGGTGGCAAGCCTGTGAGCAACCGCGATCGTGATTCTTTTTTTGTCGCTGTTTGAATTACCGAAAAGTGATTCTTGTATCCTTTTTTCTGTCTCGGCATCAAGAGCCGCGCTAGCCTCGTCAAGAATCAGTAGATCTGGATCGTTCAGAAGGGCTCGAGCAAGGCTAACTCTCGCCCTCTGTCCACCAGATAACATAACCCCCCTATCTCCCACTGTTGTGTCCATGCCGTCAGGGAGCTGAGAGACAAAATCCAGAGCACCTGCCGCCTCTAAGGCGCTATTGATCTGATCCTCCGTGCAATTCCTAGCATAGGCCACATTGTCCCTAACACTGCCGAAAAATAGGAAGGGGTCTTGTGAGACGAAGCCCACCCTTGATCTGATCGATTCTATCTGGAAGTCGTTGATATCTACCCCATTGATCAAGACCATGCCACTCTGTGGTTCGTAGAACCTCTCTACCAGTTTCAGTATGGTACTTTTGCCTGCACCAGTGTGGCCCATGACCCCCAGGAACTCTCCGGAGGATGCAGAGAAAGAGATGTCATTGAGTACGTTGCCCTCTGATGAAGGATAGGCAAATGAGACAGCTGCGAACTCCACTGAAGTAATCGGGCCGTCAAGAGGTATCGCTCCATCCTTGTCCTTGATGGAGGGCTCTAGGTCAATGATGGCAAAAACCCTCTTTGAAGCAGCCTCCCCCTTCTGTAGCTGGTTAAGAAGCATCCCAAGTATGAACATAGGCATTGTCATCCGAGTAGAAATAAGTAGGAAGGTTACAAATTGTCCTACAGTGATCTCCTCGGATGCCATAACCCAACCACCAGCGGACACCAGTAATCCGAAGGATACTCCAGCAACGACGTAAATTCCTGGAATGAATCGGTTCCTGATGAATGCGGCCTGAATTGCCATGTCCCTGTAGCTCCCACTCTGGTTCTCTATCCTTGATGTTTCGAACTCTTTGGCATTGTATGCCTGCACTACAGTTATTCCTGATAGGACGTTTTCTAGTATGGCCACTATCCCGCCAGTGCTCTCCCTTTGTTTGCGATACTTCCTCTGAACCCGTGTAGAAAACCAAACCACCATGGGGATGATCAATACCAGAGGCGCAAATAGTATCAAAGCAAGCTTTGGAGACATCCAAAACATAATTAGAAATGCGGTTGAAAAGGTAATTGTTATTCTGATTATACTTGTACTAGCATCAGATATTATGTCCTCTAGCTGAGCAACGTCAGCCGACAATACCGACATAAGGTTCCCTGTCTGCCTAGTCTCAAAGTACGACGCCTCCATTGTCATGAGTGACCTAGTAGCGTCCATCCTGATATCATGCTGAGCCCTGTAAGCGGTAGCCTGCCACAACTGGTTGCTAAGACCTTGGAAAATTGCTAGAAATGTAAAGCAGAATAGGATCAAAAGACCGAAGCCGAGCTCCTCCGACTTGATAGGCCCTATTGCAGGAATTAGGTTGGAAGTCATTATTTCCTCTACTCTGGAGCTGGTAAAGCTACCGGACTGATAGAAGTCTGCAGCCATCCCAATTGCGATGAATGGGATCAGGTCGAATGCCCTAGCACCTGCGTTGGCAGCAATTCCACCAACCGCACTTTTCCAGTACCTCGAAACATATGGGAGGATTCGCCATATTTTCCTTCCCACTATCTGGCCCTCATCCACTAGATCGGAGCTATCTCTGCTAATCGAAGTCGGCTCTCGGGAGCTAGTCGTCTGGTTAGAGGTCATATGGGGGGCGAATGGAGGTTGTGTTTCAACCCTTCACATAAAGTGCTTAGCATAATTCATTGTTGGTGCGCCCGCCGGGATTCGAACCCGGGACAAGAGGTTGGAAACCTCTTGTGATAACCCCTTCACTACAGGCGCATAGAGGCTGGGACCCGAGGGGCTCTCTAAATCGATTCGGTCGATAATGAGATTTGAAAAGAGATGCCACGCACGAATGAATATGTTGGCAAGGCAGAAGCTGGGGGCGGTGGTGATGATCATGTTTCTCCCAATCAATGGCCCTCTATGGAGGATGAGCATGGAGTCTCTAGGATCTCCAATTCCGCTGGGTGAGCTTCAGTTCATGTTGCTGTCTCTAGTCATGTTCTGTATGGGTGCTGTTATGCTAATGGCCCCTAAGCTTAGATTTCCCTCAGATACCATAGAGTGAACTTGGCCATTTGGCATGCACATTTTCTAAAAGTGACTCAACCTCTGAATCAGACCACCCACGGGAAATAAGCTTGGAGCAAAGCTCCTTAGTTCTCTTTGGAACCGTCTTTGGACCTAATACGGCTCCTGGCCTTTGGGGATCGTCTAGGTAGTCTGTTTCCATCCCCCAAGGCGCCCTAGAATCATTGATCGTGCTGACGAGAGCATCAATACTCCCTTTTCCAACATTAACCGTGGCGGATAGTCCATGGGTGAAATTTGAGCTAATATCTGCAGGAGCAAAATGCCTCACGGCCCTGTGTGGCGGCAAGCCGGAGGAACGACACAGGTCTCTAATCTCTCTACAGGTACGCTCCCCTTTATCCTCTACGTGCAACTGAACCGAGACTCCGGCAGAAGAGGCCATGGAGAGGACTTCCCCTAGGAGTTCATTGGCAGCATCCCAAGTGCTTCTGTCCACTGGGTAGTGAGGTCTTCCGACCTCTCCTAGACAGTTCGCCTCCCCCGAATCTATCATATCTAGTGCCAGACCCACGGCCTCGAGGTGAAGTTCTGTCGATCTATCGATTCCCAGATATTTGATCTGCTTTTCCCATGAAACGGGGTGAGGACCTAGAGCAACGCCAACAATCAAACCATTCTTTCTCCTTACTTCTTCTGCCATCGAGACCGTTTCTGTGTACGCCTCCCTATACCCCTCTATGTCAATTGGTAGTGAACCGGAGAAGTTTGGTTTGTGTACAAGCATGATCGCCGTTCCTCCAGCATTTGCAAATTCAGAGGTCGCGTCAAGAAATCTATTTGACCTATCGAGGTGGATATGCTGATCCATTACAGGTCCAATCCACCTGCCTCCTTCGATCATCTTCTCACGCCAGAGCTCCTTCTTCCTCGAGTCTGGACATCCAGTACGAGGCAGCCATCTCAGCAACCTTCCTAGAGGATTGTCCCATGACAACTCCTTTGCCGTTGCTGAACAGAAGTATAGTGCAATTGTGTCGTTGGGCGTCAATCCTGAGCGCGTCTAGCCTTATGTCATGATCCGCAGAGGAAAATCTAGCTGCTGCTAACTCGAATAATACAGCTTTTCCAATAGAAAAGCTTGCTAGAACCTCTCCTTGCTCCATGACCAAGCCACTTTCTGACATACCCATTCTCAGTAGGATCTCCTCTGCAATCATGGTGGCGGCATCGATATCAGATATTCCATGAATCAACAGAGTACCGTCTGGCCCGATCACTATCATGGCTCGAGGCTCCTCGTGTTCTATGACTGCGTATTCTCCGTTTGTGCTAGCACCCCCAAGGTCAACTGCATCAGAAATAGAAACCGGTTCGGAGGGGGTTGCCCTGAAAGATTGTGTCTCAATCGAGAATTGAATTTCGCCACTCACCCCTCTCTCACCACCTTCTCGACATCCTCACAGGCAAATAGGCTATTCTGAAGACTAGGCAAGTATGCTTGCTGAACTGGAGTCAGCAGTATCGGTCCGCTATCGCTATCCCACCAATTAGGTTCCTTACCACTTAGATCGCGCATATCTGCCAGTGCACCCCTTAATCTAGATGAAATCCGTCTTGTTCTTATCCTTGAAAGCTCCTCCGTCAGAGCCATTCCCTCCTCTGACCACCATGCATAGCAAACAGTTGCAGCTGCCCCTAGATCTGGAGTCGCCCACTTTGATCTATTTACCATCGAAATAGCGCCTTTTCTCGTCTTTGCCCATCTCCTAGATCTGCCTATAGTAGCAATCAAATTTCTAAGCTTAACCTGTTCATCAGCCCACTTAGACTGCAAATCTGCCCAATCTTCGTCTTCTATATCAGGTTCTATAGGATATATTGGCATTCCACCTCTAGAGTTTTCAGCATGCCTCAGTAGTCTGATTCTCTCTGGATCAGGTATCGAAGGTCCGTCTATGTCTAGTTCCTGAAGGTCCTTGACAAGCATTCCCAATGTGGTTCCGGACGCAGAAGCGGACTCCACATGTATCCCTGGGCTGGTCTTATCTTGGTCCTCTTCCTCTCGGAGTGATTGTACCTCATCCTCGGAGCAAAGAAGAGCAAGCCCATCCCACTCCCTCGGCCTCATTTTCGCTGGCATCCTCACGCAAGGCAAATATGGCCATAGGACTATCTTGCCCCCCAAGGGATCGTCAAAAACTGTCATTTCCCATCTAAGCTCGGGCACAATCACAAGTCTCCGAGGCTAGACCTTCGATTGAAGGCAGCGGTAAATGGCTTTTGGACGGCTCCCATCACTGTAGGATTCAAGACGGATGGTTGTCCGAGAAGTAATGATGGGCGACGATGCGCCGTTCTCGCTTGAGCCCGTTGTGCTACTGGATGAGGTTTTTCCAGGCCATACCAACGCTCTGGATACACTATTCGGTGGTAGGTTGATGTCAATAATGGACACGGCTGCTGGCATGTGCGCATCCAAGTTTGCGCATAGGGAATTCGTCACTGTGTCCGTAGACGCGCTAAAATTCAGAAGACCTGCCTTCCAAGGTGATGTAATCAGAACCACTGCAAGGGTAGTTTGGACTTCCCCAAGGACAGCAGGGATACATGTGACATCATGTAGACTGTCGAGGTCCGAGTGGGTTGGAGAGGAAATATGCTCTGGCTTCTTCTTCATGGTTGCTGTAGACGAATCAATGAAGCCGGTAAATATCCCCCAATTCGTTCCTGAGACAGAGGAAGAAAAAGAGATGTGGGGAAGGGCAGCGGCGGCTAGGGAAGCAATGGGTTAGAGCATAATTTGGCGATCATCAATTACCTGCAAAGTGATTAAATCTAGTACTTTCATTTCCCATGGACTTATACCCTATGTTTGCGGGTGCTCCCTCCGGATGTACTCAGCCGGGCCTAGTGGCCCGACCGATGAGAGGAGTGCCGAGCTAATCGGCGGCCTCTATTTGGTCGGGGCGAGAGGGAAATTTTGCGCAGTGGTCACCGAGCGCCAGCTAACCATAGAAAGATTTGATGGCAAGGGATTTCGACTTGATCTCGCAGCGATAGATAGGATGAGGCACCTCAAGGTACCCATCCTTCCCTCTGGGACAGTACTGCTAGGAATTATAGGAATATACCTGGGGATGACGACAATAGTTCCTCCATTAAGCTGGCTTGCGGTATTACTGGGATTCTCTTGTATCCTAGCAAACATTGTGTCCAGATACGCCATTCTAGCCATAGAGACCGGATCCGGTGACCGACACCTCATTTCTGGAAGTGAGGCCAATCTTCTCAAGCTATGCATGCTAGTAGACAGATTGAGGCACGGAACTCCTATTGGCGAGGCACTGGTTGGGCTAGAGAGCCTAGAAACTGAACTGCCTACTTTCCCTGCTTTCAGAGATGCTACTGGACTTTTAGGAAAACCAGCGATGGCGGCACTTCCTCGTGTTTTGGATACTAATCAGCCAAAAGAAGAAAAGACAGAAAACTCAGAGATTATCGACTTTGGGCTAGAGCGGACAACTGGAATTAATTCGTTTGAATTTCATTCTAACAAAAACAGAATTGAGGAGGGCTCTGCTTCTAGTCTTTCTTCTAGGTCCTCTGAATTGTATTCGGAACCTAAGCAGAATGCATACGAGCGTGCTTGGGGCGGCAGAGAGGCACCAAACTGGTACCAAGAGAAAGAAATTGTAAAACCCGATGAGAACAGGATGGATTCAGTTCTATCAGAAGCTACTCGAGGATTGGACATGTTCGCACCTGGTGGATTATTTGACTCCGAACCACCAAAGGAGGATGTCCCTAGCGAGAATATTAACTTGTTCGGCAATTACTCAGATCCCGATGGATCAGAAATTACATCTAGATTGCCGTCGAGTGCTGAAATGATAAAAAGAGCACATGATGAGTTTGGCAGACCTTCCGAACCCTACAGTAGTCCAATTTTGCCCCCTCCGACTGAAGAGGCGGTCAGAGAAGAGTGCAGGGCTGGAGTGGTGAAACAAGCAAGAGCTAGGCAGGAGCTAAGAGTACAGAACCTGAAAGAATTGGAAGTAAAGGCTCCTAAACTCGAGGACTACCCTGCTTTGAATAGGCTGGCATCCACTATGTCCCGGAATAGAGTATCTGGTTCAAGGTCCGAAAAGAGGGGATTCTCTGGTGGCTGGCTCGGTAGGTTGCTGAGTCCGGGAACCAGTCAAAATCGACGAAGACAATCTGACAAGGAGTCGGCTAATGAGTTTCAAATCAAAAGATTCCAGAGTTCTCAGCACATGAGACTCAGAAGTGACCAGGACCACCAAGCGGAGGTAAGTTCGATGATTCGCACAATTAGAAGCTCAAGCGAGCCAAACACTGCTAGAGACAAGCTGGATGAAATAGTGGGCAAGCTTTCTAATGACGAAGAAGAGCCACCTAGACTTCTGGAATTATCCACTGATAACTTGAGATTTAACCAACTTAGAGCCACCTCTTCCGAGGAAGATCCCTATCCTCTTCCCGGATTAAGAAGATTGGGCTGATCATAGCCCAACCATTCTTCTATATCGATCCATACGAGCATGGTAAGCTCCTCTCTCTAGATCTCTAAGCTTATTTGATCCGAGGCCCCCGATTGTGAAGGAAGACGTGACTATGGCATGTAACATAGCAGCCCTCATCTTCTCCAAGTCATTGAGTGCCCCATTGATTCCTGCTATATTTGCTAGAAGAGCACCAGCGAAGGAGTCTCCGCAGCCAGTCGGGTCGATCACGTCTTCTACTGGGAAGGCTGGGAGAGCAATAATTCCGCAAGGAAGGTGGGCAAATACACCTGAAGAACCTCTCTTGATCACTAGTCCTCTTGGTCCGGGGCCTGCAGACTCACCACCGTGTAAGGCGGCACCAGAAAGTATTGGTGAAATTGCCTTGGTGAAAATATTCTGTCCAGATATTGCACATACCTCCTCCTCATTCAGGATGGCGATGTCTGCCTTCCTTAGTGCTAGAGAAAGTTGCTCAAACTCCGTGTCAATCCACAACATAAATGTGTCAACTGCTGTAATTTCCGCTTTGGGACACTGATCAAAAACAGAAACTTGTGAGGCGGGATGGGTGTTTGCGCAGAAGAGCACCCCCGGAGATAACCAAGGAGCAGG
>MDSW01095469.1_pt1 | contig 21825 bp, 20 predicted proteins | sample 811171 | NCBI WGS metagenome assembly MDSW01 (sample SAMN05326641, study PRJNA326480) | marine metagenome | isolation source: seawater | place: Atlantic Ocean: North West | collected 2012 | reverse complement strand
GGCTGGTCCTACAAAGACAAAGAAATTTTTTCTAAACAAGAAAGTATTGATTTGTTTAATCTAGAAGGAGTTGGTAAATCTCCATCAAAACTTGATATGTCTAGAATTCATTCAATAAATGAAACTTACATAAAAACAATAGATGAAAATGAATTGTTTAAATATCTTAAAGAATATGCGTTAAATTACCAAAAACCATTTGATCAATCGAAGGAGATGACTATCTTAAAATCTTTAGGTTTTTTAAAGAATAAAGCTAAAACATTGCACGATATATGGAAAAACTCTCAATATATTATTAGAAATAAAATAGATATTGGATCAGAAGAAAAAAAACTTATCAACCAGTTATCTACTAAAATTATCGGTGATTTTATTTCTCAATACGAAAAATTAGATAAACCCTCTAGGGAAAATTTGGAACTTATAATTAAATCATTAATCAATAATCATAAGACAAACTTTAAAAATGTAGGTCAACCTCTCAGAATAGGGTTAATTGGCTCTAAATTTGGGCCTGGTATTTACGATATAATTTTATCCTTAGACAAAGATGAGGTTATTAAACGTTTAAAAGATTTATTATGACTGAGATAAACTCTTTTAGAACTAGAAAAAACTCTATTTATAACAGATTTACAAAAGATCCTTTCAAAATTAGTAGATCTAAATTCTTTAGTTTTTTAAACTGCAGAAGATGTTTTTATCTTGATAGAGTAATTGGGCTGAAAGAACTTTCCTCTCCTCCTTACACATTAAATAACACTGTGGATGAGTTGCTTAAAAAAGAATTTGATTATTATAGGAAACTGAAACAACCACATCCAATTATGGTTAACAATAATCTTAAATTTATTCCGTATCATAATGAAAATTTGGATATTTGGAGGAATTCATTAAAAGGTGGTATATCGTTTCATGATGAAAAAACTAATTTAATTATTCATGGTGGAATTGATGATATTTGGTTTGATCTTAATAACAAAAAACTAGTAGTTGTTGATTATAAAGCTCAATCGTCCTCTTATCCGGTTACAGCTTCTTCATATTTGAGTTCAGAGTGGCGCGTTAGTTACAAAGTGCAAATGGATATATATGTTTATATATTGAGAAAAATGAAATATGAAGTATCAGATATTACTTATTTTTATGTGTGTAATGCAGAAAAGAATAGCGACAAATTTGACGACAAAATTAGATTTAAAACTTCCTTAATTCCTTATAAAACAGATACAACTTGGATTGAATGTAAAATAATAGATATGAAAAAAACTTTAGATTGTAAAGACATACCCGAAATTAATATAAATTGTGAAAAATGCATGTATCTTAAAGGTGGGAGCAAATTTTTTTAATTATGGACATACTTTTAATAATCGCAATTTTAGCTTTTGTGATTTTCTACATTTTTAGACCAACATCAAAGAAGGAACTAAAGAAATTTGAAGATAATGATAATTGGTCAAATATGGGATTTTAAAAAATCGGCAATTAACTCCGAAGGCAAAGAATTTGTTTTGAAGTCATTTAAAATCTCTTGTGTCTCTTTTACTTGATTCTCCATAAATTTACTATTTTCAATAAAATAAGTTACCGAGTTGAAAATCTCCTCTGGATTACATTTAGATTGTAATAACTCAGGAATAATCATTTTATCCGCCGCTATATTAATTATGTTTGCAAATTTAATTTTAACCAAAGCTTTTACAATCATAAAATTTATGAAATTCATTTTATAGATAATAATAAAGGGTATTTTTTTATTAGCTATCTCTAGAGATATGGTTCCAGACTTCGCCACTGCAAATATAGATTTTTCTAGGATATGATTTTTAATTTTTTCATCACTTATTACTTGACAATTAGTTTGGGTAATTTGTTTTAAATAATTTTCTATCTTTGGTCTCATTGCTTCTGTACTGTGAAAAACAAATAAGAAATCATCATATTTTTTATCCATTAATTTAATAAAGTTTAACAATATTGGCATTAGTATATCTGTCTCGGAGTCCCGACTACCAGGAAAAATTGATATAATTGCCTTGTTTTTTTCAATGATCTGATTAATGTCAATTTTAGATTTATTATTTTTTTCTAGTAAGGGGTGGCCAACAAATTTACAATTGATATTTTCTTTTTCAAAATATTTTTTTTCAAACCTAAATAATAGTAAAATATGATCTATAAATTTTTTTATCTTTTTTACTCGATTTTCTCTCCATACCCATACTTGTGGGGCAACAAAATGTATTGTCTTTATTTTTTTTGATTTTTTTTTTACTATTTCAGCTACTCTTAATGTAAAATCCGGACTATCTACTGAAAATAAAATATCCGGATTAAACTCAATAATTTTATTAGATGTCTCATTAATTTTTTTTTTTATTTTAAAAATGTTTGTTAATACTTTTGTAAAACCAAGGTATGTCACTTCGTTTAAATTGAATATGGACTCAACCCCAATTTTTTTTAAATTTTCCCCTCCTAGAGATAGATATTGAATGTTATCAGTTTTTTTTTTTAGTTGAGCAATTGCTTCTGCCGCAAGCTTATCTCCTGAAGGCTCTCCAGTTAGTATAAAAATTTTTTTCATTATTTCTATCTTTCTACTTTAATGAACATATTGTTCTTATTCGCGTAAGATATGGATTTTTTCCTATCTAGAAATATATTTTTTTTGGCCTTTAAAACTAACCCTTTCAGCCCAACTTTTCTACATTGTTTAATTGTCTTTAAACCAATTGTTGGTAAATCAATTCTGATATCTTGTTTTGGTTTTGGAAATTTTACCAAAACACCATGTAAATCATTTTTTTTCCTTTTGCATTTTAATAACATTTGTTGAGTACCGCCTTTACCTTCTATTGCGATTAATCTCTTATCTCTAATTATTGCTGCCTGACTGTAATTGTAGTCTCCCGTTTTTTTTAATACCTTTTTTGCTATTGTTATATCTGCATTGTCCAATTTGTTAGGATGAGTCTTGGTGTAAATCCCCGATTTTAATGCGAGTTCTTTGTTAAATGATATGGAGCTAATAGTTTTAATTTTTTCTTTTCTCAATATATTTATAATTTCCCTTAAGATAGCCGCGTCACCTAATTTAGATTTTTTAATTATTTGAGGAATATAATAGATGCCTTTAAAATCTAATCTCAACTTTGAGAAAGTTGGTTTACTTACTTTTCCAGCAAATAATACTTTTTTGCAATCATTACTTTTCAAAATATTTATAATCTTTCCAAACTGTCCAATGGATGCTTTAAAAGAATTTTTTTCTTTTTTAAAATTTTTCTTTATGGAAAGATCTATTATTAGATATTTAATTTTCTTAATTTTTATTTCTTTTAAAATTATTTTTGGTAAATCTGTTTCACCAAATATTAGCCCAATCATAATTCAACAGGTGTACAAATAGGTCTTTTTTTATCTTTTTCAATAAAATCTACTACTTCTTTCACTAACTCATTATTAATATATTCGCCATTAACTTTTTCTAAATTTTCATTAAGTTTTTTAGAAGAAAATATTTTTTTATAGGCTTGATCCAATTCAATTATCTTTTTATTATCATATTTTTTTCTTCTCAAACCAATTAAATTGATACCTTTTAGGTAATTTCTATTGCCAAAAGATAGACCGAAAGGTATTACGTCCTTTAGTACTCCTGTCATACCCCCGATCATTGCCATTCTACCAATTCTGGTAAATTGCTGCACGGCTGAATTCCCGCCGATTACAACAGAGTCCTCTATAGTAACATGACCACCTAAAGGTACGTTATTTGCAATAATTACATTGTTTCCAACATTGCAATCATGAGCAACATGGGATGAGATCATTAACAAACAGTTGTCTCCTATTTTTGTACTTCCTCCCCCACCTTCTGTTCCAGGATTTATTGTAACATACTCTCTAATGATATTATTTTGCCCTATGATTAGATCGTTTTTTTCGCCTTTAAATTTTAAATCTTGTGGTTGAGTCCCAATACTCGCAAATGGAAATATTTTAGTATTTTTTCCTATTTTTGTATTTCCTTCAATGTGAACATTAGAAATAAGTTCGGTCCCCTCCTCTAGACAAACATTTTCACCAACGTAACAATAGGGTCCTATCTTAACTTTACTTGAAACTTTGGCCTTGCTATGAATTATACTTGATTTATGTATCATTTTGTCTGTCAACTATAGTTGCGGACCACTCTGCGTCTGCCATTCTTTTTCCATCAACTTTTGCGGTGCCTTTATATTTCCAAACTCTACCGTGAGATCGTACTGCTTCGATTTCTAAATGTAATTCACAATTGGGGATTACAGGGCTTCTAAATCGAGCTTTTTCTACACTCATAAGATAAACTAATTTATTAGCGTACTCCTTTGGATCTATTCCATGCGCTGTTAACGCAGCAGCGGCTTGACCAAATGCCTCTACTATCAAAACACCTGGCATAACTGGTTGACCTGGGAAATGACCTTGAACAAAAAAGCTATCTTTTCTTACATTCATTATAGCAGTAGCTGATTTCAGCGGAACTATCTTGGTCAATTTATCGATTAGTAGCATTGGTTCTCTATGAGGTAATAAACTTTCAATTTTTTTCTTATCAATTTCTGTTTCACTCATTTATTTTTCCAATTCTTTATGAAATCTTTAAAAGACACTGCTGGGTATCCCATTACAATTTGATTGTCTTCTATATCTTTAATTACTCCACTTCCTCCACCTATTTTTACGTTATTGCCTATTTTTAAATGACCTGAAATTCCTGCTTGACCCCCAATTGAAACATTGTCACCAATAGTGCTACTGCCCGCAAAACCCACTTGACCAGCAATCATGCAATTTTTCCCAATTTTAACATTATGAGCTACATGAACCTGGTTATCAAAGTAAGTATTTTCTCCAATTATAGTATCATCAACAGAACCTCTATCGATTGTGCAATTAGTAGCTAATTCAACATAGTTGCCAATCATTACTCTTCCGATATGAGGAAATTTAATGTTTTTATTTTTTTTTGGAATAAAACCAAACCCTTTTTGACCTAATTTACATCCGCTTTGAATTACTACTTCATTTCCTATTAATGTATTTTTAATATGCACATTTGATCCAATTATTACTTTTTTCCCTATAACAACGTTACTTTCAATTATTGTATTGTCTCCTATGAGCGTTTTTTTACCGATCTTTACATTTTTTCCAATAAAAACATTATTACCAAATTTTACACCTGAAAACTTGAATTTATTTGATGATTTTAAATTCAAATCTGGAAAATCAACATCAGCGTCAGGATAAATATCTTTCAAAATATTGGCTACTTCATATAAGACTTTTTCGGTTGTTATTGTTTCACACGTACTTGGTAAATAATTTTTTAATTTACTGGTTGTAATACAATATTTTGCCTTTGTATTCTTGGCTTCATCTTTATATTTAATATTATCAAAAAAAGTTAGGTGTTTATTGTTTGCTTTTTTTAGAATTCGAATATCGGATAATTTAATTTTGTGATTTTTGAAATTATTAAAATAATTTCCTAAAATAATATCTTTTTTCTTTTTAAAAAAGTAAACATCATTCATTTATTTTAAATTTAAAGATTTTAATTTTTTATCGAGTTCTGCTATTATCGGACTTGTAATCTCTAATTTTGTATCAGCTAAAATAACATTTTTTTTATCAATTACTGTTCTTATATTATTATTTTTCATATATTCTTGTAAAATTGGATTAAGCGTTTTAATTAAATCACTTCTTGCTTTTGCTCTAGTCTTAGCAATATAGTTTAAAGAGTTTTTTTTATCATTTTGCAGCTTGCTTACTTCTTTTCTTAAACTTTCAATTTGTTTTTTATATTCATCATTCGATAAGACATTTTTCTTGGAAATTATATTTTTTTCCTTATCTAACAATTTTTTTTCAAGACTTTGAAATTTTTTATTGTCTGTCTCTATTCTTTTTTTTAAAAATTCTTGGGCTTCTTTTCCTGCTTTACTTGCATTCAAAACCTTTGAGACATCAAGTACGTATACAGTATCCGTAAATAATGATTGTGTCGAAAAAAGTAAAAATATTGAAGCTAAAATTAATTTTTTCATAATACTAAAAAGAAGTACCTAGTTGAAATTTAAACGAATTTGTTTTATCTGTCTCTGCCTTTTTTAAGTCCTTCGCAAATGTCAATGATAATGGACCTATTGGTGACAGCCAATTTCCACTTACTCCAATTGATGACCTTAGTACGTTAGACTTCCCTAAAGAACTATCATAATCAACACCCCATAAGTTTGCTAAATCTAAAAAAACATTAATGTCCGTATTCGTGCTTTCTGGTAGTAATTTAGGCAAACTTGCTTCAAAATTTATAGCTGCTGCGTAGTTTCCTCCAATATAATCTGAACCATCTTGAGGTCCAACTTTGTTAGTTTCAAATCCTCTTAATCTGTTTGATGGCAAATTTAATCTTTTGCTAAGTCTAACATCCTCTGATACTCCGTTTATGTTCTGTGCGTAAAATTTTATTGCACCAATAACTTCTTCGCTTAAAGTGTAATATGAGCTTAACTGATAAGTATTTTTAATGGTTTTAGCGTCACCAATAATTGGTAAAGATTGTTGAAATGATGAAAAAGTACCGCTTGTTGGCATAAAACTTCTATCCCTTTTATCAAAAGTTAAGCCGTAACTCACGGCTAAATCAGTAAATGTTCCTTTCTGCTTTTTTAAATTTTCTGAAGCATTATCTAAAACTGTTAATTTATCTGATGACAAATTAAAACCTGCTGAAAGATATATATCTCTGAATTGCTCAAAGGTTGTACCAGCAGATAACCCGATTAAACTATTTTCATAACCTGAGTCTGGTTTATCATTCGTTGTACTGCTAATACCAAATTTAACTAAGTTGCCTGAGTTGTTGTAGTTGGGGTTTAAAACCTCAAATGCTCCTTTAAAACTATCTTGGTCTATTGAAGCAAAAGTATTTAATCTTACACCCCTTCCTAAAAAGTTGTTTTCCTTCAGACTAAACATTAGACTTGAACCATCTGATCCAAGACCTGCCCCGGCTGAAATCTCGCCGGTAGGCTTTTCCTCAACAATTATATCAATAATTTTTGTATCTTTTTCAGAGCCATCAGAAACCTTAAAATCAACTTTTCCAAATATATTTCTGGCCTTTAATTCTGAAATTGTATTTTTTAGTTTCAAATTGTTAAATGGATCACCTTCGTCCAAAAGAAATTCAGACCTTATTACATTTTCATTAGTAATAGTATTTCCACTAACATTTATCCTCTCAACAAAAATCTTTTCATTTTCAAATATATTTATAGTAATATTAATATTACTTCCATCAATAGACTCTTTAACGGAGTGCTGAATAAATTGTAAATCGTTTTCATCAATCAATCTGTCGAGAAATTCTAAAGTTTCTTTAATCTTAAATGGAGAGTAGTAATCTCCAATAATTTTTTCATATTGTGTTGATAAATTGATAAAAGCTTTTTTATCAATTGACGGGTCAATATTTGTAGATATCTTTGAAATTCTATATCTGTTACCAGCATCAATATTATAATTTAATACGACTAAATTCTTATCATCCTCTAATTCTACGCTGTTTGATATTATCTGAACATCATAGTAGCCAATGGACTTATAGTAATTTTTTAACAACCTTTTATCCAATCTTATATTTTCCTCATTTAATACCGTGTTCCTGGTAATGAATTTCCAAAATTTATCTTCCTCTGATACAATCACATCTCTTAATCGTCTCTCTCTTATCTTTTTATCTCCAATAAAATTTATTTTTGAAATTCTAACTTTTTCACCTCTGTTTATTTCAAAAATTAAATCTACTCTATTTTCTGTATAAGTTTTAATTTTAGAATTAACTTCAGCAAAATTGAAACCTAGAGATTTATATATATTCTTAATTCTAATCTCATCCTTTAAAATATTATTCTTTATATAGCTACCTCGTTGTTTAGATTTGATAAGTTTAATTATCTCTTTCTTAAATTTTTCAGTTTTTTCACCTTGGATTACTATTTGATTTATAATCGGATATTCTTTAACAATTAATGTTAATTTATTATTTTCAAATTTTGCATTTATATTTTCAAAAAACTCAGTTGAGTAAAGAGTTTTTACTATTTCGTTTATATCATCGGCTTGGTAATCTGAGCCTATTTTTATATCAGAATAAACTTTTATAGTTTCCTTTGTAATTCTTTCATTGCCAATAACTTCAAAGCTTTTGATTATTTCTGAGAATGCAGAATTAACCATTATTGTGAAAAACACCAATACTGTAAAAATAAGTTTAATCATTTTGCATCCGCAATCTTAATAGCTGTTTTTCTGCTCCATTGATCAATATCATAAATTTTATTAATATTTGTGGCACTCTGTATAGCATATTTTTTGAAATTTTTGTTTTTTAATACCTTAATAATATTAGGGATAATTGAGCTGAATTTTATTTTTTTTTTTAAAAAAAGTTCAACAAATACCTCATTTGCTCCATTAATAATTATTGGAAGCGAATTGAATTTATTTATTTTACCCAAAATATCGTTTGGAGGGAAATTTTTTCTTGAAATTTTATAAAACTTCAAATTAACGTCGTTGCTAAAATTCTCATTTAATTTAATAAAATTTCTAATTTCAACATCATTATTCAATATTGCGTTCGATATGGGTATAATCATATTTGGTTCGTGGTATATAAATTTACTTAAGCCATTTTTGTAGTTTATTATGGCGTGAACTAAGGATTGAGGATGTATTAAAATCTGAATTTTTTTTTTATATTTTGGAAACAATTTTCTTGCCTCAATAAGTTCAAAAACTTTATTCATCATTGTGGCAGAATCTATTGAAATTTTTTTTCCCATATTCCATTTTGGATGGTTCAAGGCTTGTTTAGGTTTAATGTTGTTTTTAATTTTTTTTTGAAAAAATGGGCCACCTGATGCTGTTATGTATATCTTGTCAATATTATCTTTTTCATTTTCTTTTAAAAGTTCTTGAATGGAAAAATGCTCAGAGTCTATAGGAATGAGATTTGTTTTATATCTTTTTAAAAACTTATTCAAAATTTCCCATCCACAAATTATAGCCTCTTTATTAGCTAGAAGTAATTTTTTTGTAAACTTAATGAAATTTAAAGTAATTGGTAAGCCATTAATACCAGGTACAGCACTAACTGTAATATCTAACTTTTTTTTTAAATTAAAATTTATAGCTGAGTTATGCATATTTGTATGCTTATAATTTTTTGATTTTAATTTTTTATATATCTTAAAATTTGTGACTATGAAATTCTTTGGTTTAAAGATTCTAATTTGTTTTTTTATTTTTGAATAATTGGTATGAGCTACAAGTGTATCAATTATAAATCTATCCTTTTTTTTTGAAATAATTTTAAGTGTGCTTTCACCAATTGACCCTGTTGAACCTAGTATTGCTATTCTTATTTTTTTTTGCATATCAGTTTAAATCAAAAAATAAAACAATTCATTGCCAATTGGTAGTCCAATTAAAATTCCGTCAAATCTATCTAAAACACCACCATGCCCTGGTAATAAGTTGCCTGTGTCTTTAACCTTGGCTTTTCTTTTTAAGTATGAAAAAAGTATATCCCCGGCTTGAGATAAAAGAGATATAGAGACTGTTAAAATAAATAGTTTATAGAATGGTATTCCATAGTCATATAAATTTACAAAAATAAATAAAATTATCAAACTGGATATTATTGATCCAGCTGACCCAGATATAGTTTTATTTGGACTAATAGATGTAAGTTTAGGACCTTTAAATGTTTTTCCAAAAATCAATCCTCCTATATCTGAAAAAATACAAATCAATAAGATAAAGACTGTAATAACTTTAATTTCTTTACCGTGGTTCAAATTATAAAAAATTAATAAAGAAAAATATAGAATGTAAACAATAAATATTGAGACATATAAGAATTTTAGCACAATATTTGAATTTATTTTTTTTAGTAAATTAGTAAATTCTAAGATTGATATAGTCCCAAACAAAATTATAAAATAAATCAATATAAAATTATAATTCAGCAACAACGCAAGAATTGTAAATAAAATAATTGATGTAATTAATCTCTTTTTAAGGTTTCCATCTATCATATTGATCCGAAATTTCTTTTTGTTTTTTTATATTTATTTATAATCTTTCTTAAGTCAGATATCTTAAAATCAGGCCACAACTTATCTAAGAAGAAAATTTCGGTATAAGCAAGTTGCCACAGCATAAAATTACTTAAACGTTTTCTTCCTCCTGTTCTTACTAATATCTCTGGTTCTGGAACATTTTTTGTAAAAAGATTAGATGTTATCGCTTTTTCACTAATTTTATTAACATTTTTTATCTTTTTAATAGTACGAATTATTTCATCCCTAGAGCCGTAATTCAAAGCAAGATTAACGTTAATCATTTTATTTTTATTTGTTTTTTTTTCTACGTTTTTTAATAATTTTTTTAATTTTGATGGTAATGGATTAATGTTGCCGATAATTGAAATTTTTATTCCATTTTTAATAACGTGTTTAAGTTCTTTAGTGAAATATAAAAAAATAAGTTTAAATAAATATTTTATTTCTGATTTTGGTCTTTTCCAGTTCTCAGTTGAAAAAACATAAAAAGTTAAATGTTTTATCTTAAATCGAATTGAGCCTTCAACAACTTTCTTTACTGTTTCTACACCTTTTAGGTGACCATAATTTCTTCCTCTTCTTACTTTTTTTCCCCATCTGCCATTGCCATCCATGATGAATGCAACATGGCTTAGTTTATTCATATTTGTAATATCTCTTTTTCTTTTTCTTGAATAATTTTGTCGATTTGGGCAATAAATTTATCAGTCATATTTTGTATATTTTTTTCGAACTTACCGTTTTCATCCTCAGAAATTTTCTTATCTTTTAATTTAATTTTTAATTCGTCGTTTGCCTCTCTCCTGATATTTCTAATTGACACCTTTGATTTTTCACCCATACTCTTAAGAATTTTAATAAGTTCTTTTCTTCTTTCCTCTGTCAAATCTGGAATTCTGATTCTTATAATTTGTCCGTCAACTTGTGGATTTATTCCAAGATCTGATTTTTGAATTGCACTATCTATTAAAGAACAATTTGATTTATCCCATACTTGAATTGATATCAGCCTTGATTCTGGAACTGTTATTGTGGCTAATTGATTAATTGGCATTTGCTGTCCGTATACATCTACTTTAATTTTATCTAGCATGGCTGCGTTGGCTCTTCCGGTTCTAAGTGTCATTGTATCTTTATTAAAAGATATTAGTGACTTATCCATTTTCAATGAATAATTGTTTTCATCAAATTGGTCGCTCATTTAAACACCTTCTCCAATTTTCAATCTTTTAAAGTCTAAAATTTTTAAACTATTATCAGTCTCTTTTAAGATTTCGCTTAATTTCTTTTTTGGATCCATAACCCAACCTTGAGACAAAAGTGAACTATCTTCTTTAAATTTAGATAATTTACCTAAGCTTATTTTTTCGATTATATTATCTGGTTTTCCAGAATTCTTTAACTCTTCAATTATTAACTCTTTCTCCTTTTTAATTATATCTTCATCTATTAAATCCGACGAGAGAGCTAGTGGATCCATGGCAGCAACATGCATACTTATTTGCTTTCCTATTAAATCAATCTTTTCATCAAATTTTGATGCTTCAAGACAAATTATTACACCTAATTTTGATAGATTATCTTGCACAATTGAATGGTGATAAGAGTAAATTTTACCGGAATTAGCTTTAATAGTTTTATTTCTACCTAAAGAAATTTTTTCACCTATCTTAGAAATTAATGCGACAAGGTTTTCCTCAACTGATTTATTGTTTTTCATCAAAGTTGAATTTAACTTTTCTTTTCTGGAGTCTACCTTGTTATTTATTTCACCAACTTCTTTTGCAAAATTAACGAAATCTTGATTTTTCGCAACGAAATCTGTTTCACAATTTATTTCTAATATTGAAGATTTATCCTTGTCACCACATATTACAACAATTCCCTCATTTGCTGTTCGTGCCATTTTTTTGGATGCTTTTGATATTCCTTTTACTCTTAATATTTCAAGAGCTTTATCTAAATTTCCTTTAGCTTCATTTAAAGCTGATAAACAATCCTTGAATCCCGCACCGGATAATTTCCTTAGTTTTTTTACTTCTTCAATATTGCTCATTTAAAATTATTTTTTATCAGATACCTTTTTGTCTGATTTTGTAGAAGATATTTTTTTTTCTTTTTCCTTAAGATTTGAAATATTTTTTTCAGCGTCCTTGATTGTATTTTTTAATAAATCGCAATATAAATTTATTGACCTTCTTGCATCGTCATTCCCGGGAATAGGAAAATTAATATCAGTAGGATCAGAGTTAGTATCAAGTATTGCTATTATAGGTATGTTTAATCTCTTTGCTTCATTAACCGCCAAAGACTCTATGTTTGTATCTATTATAAAAATCAAATCCGGTAACTTCTTCATCTCAGAGATCCCACCAAGCGATCTTTGAAGCTTATCCCTCTCTTTTCCAAATTTTAAAATTTCTTTTTTTGTAAACCCAGTGTCTTCTTTAGCTAATTGATCATTTAATTTTTTCATTCTTTTTATAGAATTTTGGATGGTATTCCAATTAGTCAGCATTCCTCCTAACCATCTAAAATTTACAAAATACTGGCCAGTCTCTTGAGCTAAACTGCTTACTTGTTCTGCAGCTTGTTTTTTTGTGGAGACTATCAAAATTTTTCCTCCACTGGATATACACTTATGAACTTGTACTAATGCATTTTTTAAAAAGTTAACAGTTTGTGTAAGATCAATGATATGTATTGAATTTTTTTCCCCAAAAATAAATTTCTTCATTTTTGGATTCCATCTTAAAGTTTTGTGGCCGAGATGAACACCAGCCTCTAACAATTGTTTTATATTTACTTCAGGTACGTTCATAATTTTTCCGGTTCTTCCACCACAACTATTCCATTTCTGGACCGGTTGACAATTAAGCCATTTGTTGTGTGCGTAATAGATGACTAAATATATACAAAATTTAGTAAAATCAAGTTTTTAAAATGATATTTTTTTTACGTTTTTTGTGTTTTTTAGGTTATCTAACATGATAATATTAAATTTTCTCGTATTTTGTAATTCGTAAACAACTTTTTTATCATTAACTGGTATAATGAATTTTACGAGTGTTTTTCCCTTTTCTGACAAGAGAGATTTAAAATCCTCAAGGTTGTTAGTATTTAATAATTCAATCGTAACCTTATCAAAAGATTTTTTCATTAATTCATCTATACTTAAAATACTTTTTACATTTACTCTCAAACGATTGTTAGTATTTGAGATGTCTTTTTGTAATGTAAAAACAAACGACTCGGATTCTTTGAGTTTATCTCTATTTTTTACTAAGTTTTCAGAAAATAAAAATATTTCGAATTCTCCATCAAGATCACTTAGTTTCAAAATTGCAAAAGGTGTACCTTTTGAACTTTTCTTCTCTTGTAGGGACATTATAGTTCCGGCTATGTTTGCTTCTTTTAAACTTTTATTTTCCATAAATTTTTTGTGTGAAATTATGTTTAATCCAGAAAAGATAGATTGATAGTCACCCAATGGATGATCAGAGATATAAAATCCTAAAGATTTGAACTCTTCAAGTAATAACTCTTTTTTTGACCATGGTGTTACTTTGTTTAATACTAAGTCATTATGATCTTCTTTATTCTCTTGAAAAAGATTAGATTGCTTATTATCCTTATCTTCATTTATCGCTTTATTATATTGAATTATGTATGGAATTGCATTGAACAATCGACTTCTACTCTTTTCAAGATCATCAAAAGCACCAGCTTTTACAAGTCCCTCCAATTGTAATTTATTAATGTCTCTGGAATTAGCTCTTTGCACAAAATTTGATAAGGACTTAAATGGCCCATTCTTTTCCCTCTCATTAATCAAATTTTCGATGGCAGATCTTCCAACATTTTTTATAGCACTTAAACCATAATAAATTTTTCCAGTGCCTGCTTTAAAATCGGTGAAGCATGTATTTATATTTGGACGTATTAATTTAACATTTAGTCTTCTAAGTTCTTCGGCAAATTCTCTTAATTTACTTGTATTGTTTAATTCGTTGGACATTGTTGCGGCTATGAATTCCTCTTTGTGAAATGTTTTTAAATAAGCTGTCTGATAAGCTATCAAGGCATAAGCCGCTGCGTGACTTTTGTTAAAACCGTATTCCGCAAATGGTTCTATTTTTGTAAATATATAATTTGCTAAATCTTTCTTAATGCCTTTACTTGTTGCACCGCTTATAAATCTCTCCTTTTGTTTCTCTAATTCAGCTCTCTTCTTTTTTCCCATTGCCCTTCTTAGAATATCAGCTTCGCCAGCTGTAAATCCTGCTAAAACTTGAGCAATCTGCATTACTTGCTCTTGATAAATAATTATTCCATAAGTTGGTTTTAAAATTTTTTCTAAAGATGGGTGAATATAGTCAGGAGTTTTTAAACCGTTTTTACACTCGTTATAAATTGGTATATTATTCATTGGCCCCGGCCTATAAAGAGCCACTAAAGCTATTATATCATCAAATTTATTTGGTTTCATTTGTTTAATAGCTTCTCGCATTCCAGTGCTCTCAAGTTGAAATAGTCCTGTGGTCTCTCCAGTTGATAAAGCTGAGAAAACTCTTTCATCTGACAAATTTATTTTTTTGATGTCTATTTTTTTTCCCTTAAGATTTAGCATTTTAACAGTTTTATCTATTACTGATAAAGTTTTTAGACCTAATAAATCGAATTTTACTAAGCCTGCATTTTCTGATGAGTACATATCAAACTGAGTTGATGGTAATTGTAAGTTAGATGTATGATCTTTATAAAGAGGTACTTGTTCTGTCAAATTATGACCCGCTATTACTACTCCAGCAGCGTGAGTTGCCATATTTCTATTTAGCCCCTCTAATTTCAATGATAATTCAATTAGTTTATCGACTCTTTTATCTTTTTTAATTTCATCTTTAAATCTAGGCTCTCTATTAATGGACTCTTGAAGTGTTAAAGGTCTAGAGGGATCAAATGGTATCATTTTGCATATCCTATCTACATGACCGTAAGATAGTCCTAGAACTCTACCAACATCTCTTAAGGCCATTCGTGCTTTAAATTTTCCAAATGTAATAATGTGGGCAACGCCTTCTTTATATTTCTTTTTAAGATATTCAAAAACTTTGTCTCGTTTTTCCTCGCAAAAGTCTATATCAAAATCTGGCATTGAAATTCTGTCTGGATTTAAAAATCTTTCAAATATTAAATCAAATTCTATTGGATCAAGGTCTGTTATCTCTAGACAATATGCAACCAATGAGCCGGCCCCGGAGCCCCTACCAGGACCAACTGGAATTGAATTTTCTTTAGACCACTTGATGTAGTCTGAGACAATTAAAAAATAACTAGAATACTTCATTGAATTTATAATATTAATTTCATGTTGAAGTCTATCGAAATAAATCTCTTTTACATTTTTTTTTGGCTTATCGGGGTATCTACTATAAATATAATTATTAAGTCTTTTCTCTAATCCTAGTTCAGCTTCTAACAAAAGTTTATTTTGAATCGATTGACTATTACTTGTTTCAATTTTCGGTAGATTAGGTTCATTTTTATTTATCTTAAAATGAAACCTGTATGGAAAATTGTAATTATTTTCAAGTGCCTCTGGAATATCAGAATATAAATTTTTAAGCTCCTCTTGTTTTTTTAAATAATGTTGATCGTTATATTTTAGCCTATTGATGTCAGAAATGAACCTTTTTTCACCAATACATATTAAAGCATCATGTGCTTCATGCATGTTTTTATTAATATAAAAAATTTCTTGCGATGCGATTAAAGGAATATCAAGTTTTTTTGAAGTTGCAATTAAATAATCTTCAAAAGCTTTTTCATTATCTTCATTATGCCTTTGAATTTCTAAATAAAATTTATCTTTAAAATAGTTATTAATTTTTTTAAGAAGATCCTCCAATTGTTTAAGTTTATTAAGTTTAAATAAACCTCCAAAAAAATCTCTAAAACCTCCCGAAAGTACAATTACATCAGTATTATACTCCAACAAATCATCAAATAAACAATGAGGACTCTCACTAGGTTTGATTTCCAAAAAACTTTTTGAGGATAATCTGCTTAAATTTTTAAACCCCTTTTCAGAAGTTGCGAATAGTGGCAATTTAGAAATGTAATCTTGAAATCTAAAATTTATTTGAGTGCCAATTATTGGTTGTGTTCCTGTTTTACTAATTTTTTCAGAAAATTCTAGAGCACCACATAAATTAAAGCTATCGCAAATTCCTATAGATTTTAATCTATTTTCCTTACAGAATTCTGCCAAGTCATCAATTTTAATTGCACCTTCGCAAATTGAAAATTGGGTATGTACTTTGAAATTATTGAATTGTTTTTCATCTTTTTCCATTAACCTTTATTATCTTAGAATTCTGAATTCTTAAATTATAATCCGCCTTGTTAGCAAGTTCTCTATTGTGAGTTGCAAAAATTATTGCCTTATTTTTTCTTTTAAGCTTTTGAAAGTAACTAAAAATGTCTAAAGACGTTTTTTGATCAAGATTTCCGGTTGGTTCATCTGCAAGCACCAATTCAGTATTTGATATAAGTGCCCTAGCAATTGCTACTCTTTGTTGTTCTCCTCCTGATAAATCAGAGGGAAAATGATTTGCTCTCTCTGATAATTTTACGTCTTTTAGTATATTTTTTGCTTTTATTGTTGCTGTTATATGATCAGTTCCTTTTATATATAGTGGCATTAATATGTTTTCAATTGCCGTAAAATCATTCAGCAAATTATTGTTTTGAAATATAATAGAAATCGATTTTTTTCTAATATCATCTTTTTGATTCTCTTTAAATTTTCCCACTTCTTCATTTGATATCAATAATTTGCCAGAGGTAGGTTGCTCTAACAAAGCTAATATATGTAATAATGTAGATTTTCCAGAGCCAGATGGTCCAGTTACTGCGATTAGATCTCCTTTTTTTATTTTAAAATTTACATCATTAAATAACGATATTTTTTTGTTAGCACTAACAAACGATTTTGAGATATTTTTAGTTTCTAATAAATAGTTATTCATATTTTAATGAGCTTAAGATATTATTTTTAGAAATTGACCTGACTGGCAAATAAGATGAGAGAGCTGTTATAACTAATGAAAAGAAAAAAATTAAAAAAATTGAATTAAGATTTATTTCACTAGGTAGTTTTTCCAATACATATACATCGGCAGGGAAAATATTTATATTAAAAACTGTGGAGAGAAACAAACGAATTTCTTCAATATAAATTGAAAATATTACTCCTATTATTATTCCGGTTACAGTTGCAAAAAAACCAATAACAAAACCAGTCAAAAAAAAAGTTTTTTTTATAGATTTGTTGCTTAAACCTAAACATTTTAAAATTGCAATTTCTTTTGTTTTATTTTTGATTAAAATAGTGAGTCCCGAGATAATATTAAAGGCTGCTACTACAATAATTAAAGTCAAAATTATAAACATTACATTTCTCTCAACTTTCAAAGCAGAAAAAAAAGATTTATTTATGTCTGACCATGTATAAATATAGAAATTTGAATTAACACTTTGTATCTTAGCTTTATATTTGTTTGCCTCAAGCGGATTCTTTAAATAAATTTCTAAATTGATTTTTTTTTCATTTTCGCTAAATAATGTTAAAGCATCTTGCTTATTTAGATAAATTAATTTTTTGTCAAATTCATAAAATCCACTATTAAATATTCCCGAAATTGTAAAAATTTCTTGCTTTGGCAGTGAACCTATCGGGGTGCTTATAAAGGATGGGGACATTAGAGTTAAGTTATCGTCGACTTTGACATTTAAATCAAACGCTAGCTCCGCTCCTATTATAATTTTATTTTTACTTAAATCTTTTTTGGATCCATCTACTAATTTATTTGATATATTATTTTTTTTAAAATCGCTGTTCGAAATACCTTTGACTAAAACTCCAAGAGTATTATTATTACTAACAATTATTCCCTCTCCATTTACTATTTCAGCGTATTCGAATTGAGGGTATTTTTTTATTAATTCACTAATGTATTTTTTTGGTATTTTTTCTCTTGAATGTTCAATGACAATATGCGGGTTAAGTCCTAGTATTTTATTAGTAAGGTCAGTTCTAAACCCGTTCATGACTGACATAACTATAATTAAAACTGCCACTCCAAGACTAATCCCAAGAAAAGAGAATAAAGATATTACTTTGAGGAAACCCTCTTTTTTTTTGGGCCTCAGGTTTCTAAATGATACAATTCTTTCTACTCGATTAAACAATTTATTATATAAGTTTAGATTTTATTTCTTCCAATGAAATAATTGAACTAACATCTTTATCATTTTTATATTCAAATTTATCAGAAGTTGATTTAGATCCAATTATTATTTGGTTTGGTATTCCAATTAATTCATGCTTAGTAAATTTACTTGACATACTTTCATCAGTGTCATCCAATAATGCGTCAATATTTTGTTTTTTAAGCTCCTCATAGACTTTTTCTGCTTTTTTGAGATTTTCTGTATTATTTTTATTAAAATTTGGGATGATTACAACATCAAATGGTGAAATAGACTTGGGCCACTTCATTTTATTATTTAGAAACTTAGCTTCGATTATCGCTGCAACAAGCCTGGAGACACCAATCCCGTAAGATCCCATTTTTATACTTGTTTTCTTCCCGTCTTTGGTATCAACGAAACAATTTAATGGTTTTGAATATTTATCTGAAAAATAAAATATATGACCAACCTCTATACCTTTCGTTATCATCTGATTGTCTTTTTTAACCTTTTTATCGAATTCTTTTTTACTAAACTTTTCATCTGTAACCGCATAAATTTCAGAAAATTCATTTCTCATTTTTTCTAGTGAGGATTTGTCCTCGTTATATTTTTCTAATTTTATTTTTAAAATACTTTTATCTGCAAATATTTTACTTTCTCCTGTGTCTGCCAAGATAACAAATTCATGAGATAAGTCTCCGCCAATTGGACCTGTGTCGGCTGCCATGGGAATAGCTTCGAGACCTAATCTTTTAAAAGTTTTTAAGTAAGCATAAAACATTTTATTATATGATATTTTTGCACTTTCATCATCAACATCAAAAGAATAAGCATCTTTCATGTAAAACTCTCTGCATCTCATCACTCCAAATCTTGGTCTGATTTCATCTCTAAATTTCCATTGAATATGATAAAGAATTTGAGGAAGAGATTTATAAGATTTAATACTAGATCTAAATATATCTGTTATCAGCTCTTCATTAGTTGGGCCGTAAAGAATTTCTCTACCTTGTCTATCCTTAATTCTCAACATTTCCTCACCGTAATCATCGTAACGGCCGCTTTCCTTCCAAATTTCTGCTGATTGTATTGTCGGCATCAGTAATTCCTGTGCACCTATCTTGTTTTGCTCCTCTCTAACAATTTGCTCAATTTTTTTCATTACTTTAAATCCAAGGGGCAACCATGAATAAATTCCTGCAGCAGATTGTTTTATCATCCCAGTCCTTAACATTAATTGATGAGATTTAATTGTTGCATCTGAGGGTAAGTCTTTAGTTATTGGTAAAAATAATTTTGATAATCTCATTAATTAAAAAAACTCCTTAAATTTAAAAATTCACTATTAACCATATAATATATTCCAATAAAAAGAACGCTAGTTAAGATTGTTGTATAAATAAATTTTTTTCCAATATTGGGATTTTTTGGTGATCCGGGATCAGCTCCTCTTATATCTTCAGTAAATTTTCTATTATCATGTTTTATACCTATAGGCAAAAATGAAAAAAAAACAATCCACCAAATAATAACATATACAACTATTGATCCAGTTAACGACATTATAATCTCGCGATATTTATATTGGTATAAGGTTTTTTCCCTGTTTTATCTTTTATAAGTCTTCTACAATTGTTTTTAATACTTTCTATCAAATTTTTTTCATGTTTTTTATTTTCTAGAGAAAAGGATTTACAAACTTTATGAATTTCTCCTTCCATGTCGAAAATTATATCATCTACATCTTCCTCTTTATTTGGGATACCCTTGAAGGAAATTATTGGTTTTGTTAACTTTCCTGAGTCTGATATTATGATTGTTACTTCAAGATATCCATTAGATGCTAAATTTCTTCGCTCTTTTATAGATCGAGATTCTGAATTTACACTTACTTCGCCATCTAAATACATTTTTCCAGAAGGTGCTTTATCCACTATTTTTGCATTTTTCGAAGGTATTAATTTAATTATATCCCCATTTTCAACTTGTAATGAGTATGGTACCTGCATTTCTTTTGAAAATGATATGTGTTCTTTCATATGCCTGTGTTCTCCATGAACTGGGATAACACAATTTGGCTTTACCCATGAATACATATCTTTCAAATCGTCTCTGTTAGGATGACCTGAAACATGAACAAAAGCATTTTCCTCAGTTATCAAATTAATATCTTTTTTTGTAATTAAATTTTGTAATTTATAAAGCTTCTTTTCATTACCAGGGATCATTTTTGAAGAAAAAATTATTGTATCTCCTGCCTCTATATATACGTCTGGATGAGTGTCATTTATTACTCTATTCGTTGCGCCCATTGGCTCACCCTGACTACCGGTGCAAAGAAAAATGATTTCCTCACGCGGTATTTTATTTGAGTCTTTAACGTCAATTGGTTCCAACAAATTTCCTAGATACCCGCATTGTCTTGCTGCCTTATAAATTCTTAACATTGATCTACCAACTAAACATATTTTTCTATTAGTTTTTTTTGCACAATAAAAAACTGTTTCCATTCTTGCAACATTAGAGGCAAATGATGTGACTATAATTTTTTTTTTTTGTTTTTCTATTATGTTTAATAAACTATCACGAACATCTGATTCTGAACCAGCTCTACCCGGATATAAAACATTTGTAGAGTCGCAAATCATTGCGATAACCCCTTTTTTTCCTATCTCAATTAATTTTTGTTTATCAATATTATTACCAATGAGAGGGTTGGGGTCAATTTTCCAGTCGCCTGTATGAAGAACTGTACCTAGTGGAGTATTAATACTAAGACCATTAGGTTCAAGAATAGAATGAGTTAATGTCACAAAATCTATATTAAATGGACCAAGCTTTAAATTACTGTTTAATTGAACAATTTTTATTTTACTGCTAATGTCAATTTTTTTTTCTTTGAACTTTTCCTGAACTAACACAGCGGTAAATGGAGTAGCATAAATATTACAATTTAGTTGCGGCCATATATGAGCTATGGCACCTATATGGTCTTCATGCGCATGGGTCAAAACTATTCCCAGTAAATCTTTTTTTTTATCAATTAGGAAACTCGGGTCTGGAAATATCAAATCAATGCCTGGTATTGAGTCGTCTGCAAATGTTACACCCATATCTACCACTATCCATTTCCTATTTTCCTCATTTCCATAGGCATAAAGATTCATATTCATCCCTATCTCACCTGAGCCTCCTAGCGGACAAAATAAAAGTTCATCTTTCATCTAATTCCTTGTTAATTTTAATAGACCCTTTATTGTAAGATCTTTATCAACTTTAGTTTTATACTTTAAAGATTTTCTAAACAAATGAGAAAATCCACCAGTTAAAATTATATTAAAGTTTTTTTTGTATTTTTCTATAATCAGTC
>MDSW01032113.1_pt1 | contig 21836 bp, 8 predicted proteins | sample 811171 | NCBI WGS metagenome assembly MDSW01 (sample SAMN05326641, study PRJNA326480) | marine metagenome | isolation source: seawater | place: Atlantic Ocean: North West | collected 2012 | reverse complement strand
CTCGACGCGTCCGCGCCCCCGACCCTCCCCGCCGTGAGCACGCTCGAGCCCCCACCCCCGAAGCCGAGGGCGTACGCGGTCGGCGCGCGCGTCTCCGCGCTCGCGACGTTCGACCAGACGTACCACGCCGCGGACGTCGTCGACGTTCGCCGCCCCGCGGGCGTGCCCGACGACGAGATCGACCCGGCGACGATGTCGTACTACGTCCGCTACGTCGGCTTCGACAAGCGCCTCGACGAGTGGCTCTCCGGAACCAAGCTCGAGCCTCCGAGCGAGGGCGACGACGCGGGCGATCTCGGCGCGGGCGTCGTCGGCATAGACGACGTGGCGAACACCCTGGCGAACACCCCCTCGGGCACCCCCCGCGCGGGATCCGGCGGCGCCTTGGACGGCGCGGGCTCCGGCCGCAAGCTCACCCGCAATCTCAAGCGGAGGTACAACGAGATCAACAACGTCGCCGGCGCGGTGGAGGACCTCACGCCCCTCGACCAGAAGCTCGAGCACGAGCACGACGAGCGCACGAAGGTGAAGAACGTCGGCATCGTCGAGTGCGGCGCGTACGAGGTGGACGCCTGGTACTTCAGCCCGTACCCGGTCGTCCCGAGCGGCGAGAATGTGGAGCGCCTGTACGTGTGCCACCGGTGCCTCAAGTACGTGCGCAAGCGCAAGAGTTACGCGAAACACTCCGCCGCGTGTAAAGCGTCGAACCCGCCCGGGAAGAAGATCTACGCGCACGATCGGAGCGCGGAGGGGAAAGCGGAGATCGCGTTCTGGGAGATCGACGGCGCGCGATCGAAGGTGTACTGCCAGAACCTCTGTCTGTTCGCGAAGCTCTTCCTGGACCACAAGACGCTGTACTTTGACGTGGACCCGTTTCTGTTTTACGTCATGACGGAGAGGGACGCGACGCTCGACGCGCACGTCCCGGTGGGGTACTTCTCGAAGGAGAAGTTCTCGCAGGAGGAGTACAACCTGGCGTGCATCCTGACCCTGCCGCCGTACCAGAGGCGCGGGTATGGCTCGTTGCTGATCGCGATGTCGTACGAGCTGTCGCGGCGGGAGGGGAAGTTCGGGACGCCGGAGCGGCCGCTGTCGGACCTGGGGCAGGTGAGCTACCGGAGCTTCTGGTGCAAAGCCGTCCTGAGGGTGCTCAAGCAGCACAAGGGGAGCATCTCGGTGAAGGACATAGCGAACGCGACGCACTTCAGGGAGCAAGACATCGCGTCGGCGCTCACGAGCTTGAACCTGCTCAAGTACTGGAAGGGGCAGCACATCATCTCCGCGACGCCGAAGATCATCGACGAGCACATGCGCTCGTTCGAGAGCAAACACGCGCAAATCGAAATCAAACCCGAGTGGATCGCGTGGACGCCGCCGGTGTTCGAAAAACCCGCGGGGAACAGGAGGGGGGGGGCGAACGCGGCGGGCAGGGGGTGAGGAGCCTTTTTTTTAAGCACGCGACACGCACGACGCGACGATAGAACTCGTGAAGGTATAGGAAGTATCATAAATACGTCACTCGTTTACCGACGCGTCTCGCTCTCGCGTACGATTCGACGCGTCGCGTTCGCGTTCACGCGGCGGCGGGTTGCGCTTGGACGGGCTCTCGCTTCCCCTCGTCTTTTCCCTCCCCGATAGTTCCTTTCGCCTCCTCCCCCGCGTCTCCGTATTGCGCCCCCCGCGAACCGAACATCGCCGCGGCGTTGCGCTGGAGCCACCTGAGGAAGTCCGTGAGCCTCCCCCTGAGCGCCTTGACGGCGGCCTGGTCCATGCCGTCAAGGGGCACGAGGTCCGGGAGCTTCACGAAGAGCCGCAACAGGTGGTCCGCGCCGTACACCTCCGACGGCGCCTTCCCGCCCGCGAGCGCCTTCTCCGCCTGTTCGCGTTCCTGGTCGTACAGAAGCGCCGCCGCGAGCGACTTGTCGAAGTACGCGCGAAGACCGATCGCCACCTCCGACGCGAGCTCGCTCTGCTCGGGCGTCTTGGCGCGCGACGTCGCGTCGTCGGCGTACCTGCGGAGCACCTCCGCGGCGGTGACGGCGCGCGGGAGCGTCGCGAGCTTGCCCTCGCGCGTGATCTTCTCCCACCCGGAGATGAGCTCGCGCTTGAGCGACGTGCTCAGGTCCACCGCCAGGCGAACCTCCGAGGGAAGAGCGGAAGAGGGAGGAGCCTTTTCTTTCGCGGCGTCCTCCTTCTTGTCGGCGGCGGGTCGCGACGACGTCTTGGCCTTTTTCGACTTGGGCGCCGCCCCGTCCTTGTCCTTGCCGTCCTGCTCGCGCTTGCCCGCCTTCGTCGCCTTGTCGCTCGCCTTCTTCGCGTCGTGCTTCGCCTCGCGCGCCGCTTTCGCCGCCTTGGCCGCCTCCTCCGCCGCCGCGCGATTCTCGGGGGTGTCCTTCACGACGCGGCCGGACGCGATCGCGATCCACTCGTCCCACTTCTTGTTCCAGCCCTGATAGTGCACCTTGACCTTCCCGGCCTCGTCGGAGGAAGCCTCGCCCAGCTCCACGACGCGCGCGGGGTAAGAGATGCCGTCCTGTTAAAGGAGACGGTTCGGGGGACGGAGGGGGGGCGTGAGACGCGAGACGAGACGGTTCGAACCGAAACGCGCGAAAGACGGGCAAAGACGGACGACGCCGAGGGAGACGATCCGGGATCCGGGACGGACGCGCGAGCGGGGAGGCGCACCATCGACGCGAGGACGTGCTCGTTCGCCTCGAACGCGACGTCGCCCATCTCGCCGGACGTTCGAACGAAAAGCGCGTGGAGGGCGCGAGCGGGTGTGAGGGACGCGAGGCGAACTAGGAGGGGAGGGCGCCAGATCGCGCGTGGGGGCACTTTTTGAAAAAAAAAAATCGGCACCAGTCAGGTTGGATCCGGCGGTCGAGGCTGGAACCGTATGATAAAACGCGTAGACTATGTGTTCCTCCCTCTGCTCCTCCTCCCGGGCGTACGCGCCTCCTCCCTCGCTTTCGGTCCCTCACATGAGATGACATCATATTCCGTACGTCCTCCTGGTCGCCTCCCTCGTCGCCTCGAACACCTCCGCGACGTCCACCCCCTTCACCTCCGCGATCTTCGCCGCGACGTGCGGCACCATCCCCGGGTGCGCGACGGTCCCCCGGTGCGGCTCCGGCGCCATGTACGGTCCGTCCGTCTCCAACAGGATGCGCTCGAGGGGCGTCGCGCGGACGACCGCCCTGATCTCCTCCGCGTTCTTGAACGTGCACGCGCCCGTGAACCCCAAGCAAAGGTTCGGGAACGCCGCGAGGAGCGCCTCGGCGAGCTCGAGCGAGGAGGTGAAGCAGTGCACGTGCACCTTGGCGTCCCGCGGGAGATGCGCGCGCATGAGCTCCAGCGTGTCCTCCTCGGCGTCGCGCGTGTGCACCACCAGAGGCGCGCCGAGCTCCGTCGCGAGCGCCATCTGGTCCACGAACGCGCGGCGCTGCACGTCCTTCGCCTCCGCCGAGAGAGGCTCGGGCGGGTCCCCCGAGGATCGGTTCGGTCGGTGGTAGTCCAGGCCGCACTCGCCGACGGCGACGACGCGGCCGCGCGCCTCGACGAGCCGCCGCGCGCGCGCGGGGAGGTCGAGCGCGGGGTCGAACCACTCGCGCGCGGAGAGCGGATGGCACCCGAACGCGGCGTACACGCCCGGGGGCGCGTCCGCGCCGGAGATGAGCGCCTCCGCGTACGCGAACGCCCTGGCGCTGCACGCGACGGTGAGGCAGGCGTCCAGGGAGGCGCCGCGGAACTCGGCGCGCCGCGAGTGGTCGAGCCGGCGCACGGATTCGCGCCACGAGGCGAAGTCCCACGACGACGCCGACGCGGGCGAGGGCGAACGAGCCGCGGTCGCGTCGTCGGGGGCGTCGGGGGCGTCGGACCGACGCTTCTTGCCCGGAGGCTTCGGCTCGTTCATCTTGCGGAAGATGAGGTCGAGGTGGCAGTGCGTGTCCACGTACGTCAGCGTCGAGGACGCCGCGGAAGACGACGCGTCATCGCCCAGCGACGGCGAGGCGACCGAGGCGGCGTCGGCGCGCGAGGCGACGGACGCCTCCGCGGAAGACGCGCCCGGCGGCGCGGTCGCGGAGCGCCACGCGCGGCGAGCCGCGCCGACCGCGCGCCAGCGCCGCAGCCGAGGCGGCGCGGACGCCGTGCGCGTGAGCGCGAGCGACATCGGATGTGGGATCGGGACGAGGCGCGAGAGCCGCACGTCGTGGATCGTAGTACCGTAGTCGTCGCTGATGATGCTGACGAGTGGTGTCGTCGTCAGCAGCGTCAGATCGTCGCTAGTACTCGTCGCGCTGGCTCGTCCGGGCGGTCGCGTTTTCGGGAACGTTTCTTCCATCCACTCCTTCTCGCCCTTCGCCCGGACCGTCGCGGACTCTCCGCCCCCCCCTTCGCTCGGTTCGGTCGCTTCTCACGCCCCGCCGCGCGCTCTTCTCTCCCCCCGCGCGGGTCGCCTGGTGGGCTCCCCCCGCGCCGCCTTCGTGCGCGCTTTCCAGTTATCGTATTGGCTCATCTTATTCGCCGCCGCCATCGCCGCGGCGACGTCCAACTCCCCGGCCTCATCCTCCTCCTCCTCCTCCTCCTCATCCTCCTCATCCTCATCCTCATCCTCGACCGCCTCCTCCTCCGCCTCCTCCCGGTCGGAATCCCCAAGCCCGTCGACTCCGGCACCGCCCCCCTCCCCCTGGTTGTTCTGGTTGTTGGATGCCTTCGCCTTGGCCTCCTTGACCGCCGCCTCCGCCCTCGCCCTGGCCGCCGCCTGCCTCCGCCGCCGCTCCGCCGCCTCGCCGCGCCGCGCCGCTCTCACGGCGGCGACGACCAGGTCGCCGAACAGATCCGCGCCGCGGTCCTTCGCCGCGAGGTCGCGCCGCGCCTCGGCGACGCGCGCGTCCGCCTTCGCCTTCGCCTCGAGATGTGCCGGCGTTTCTCCGCCCGGGCCTGACGCGGCCGGCGCGTCCTTTCCGCCCTCTTCGCCCTTTTTCTTCTCGGAGAGCGCCGCCGCCTTGGCCTCGGCGTCCTGGAGTTCCTTTCGCGCCGACTCGCGTTCCGTCTCGGCGTCTCTGCGCAGGCTCGCCGCCGCCGCCGCCGCTTCGCGCATCGCGTCGATGTCCTCGCCGTCCACCCCGGCGGTGATGGCCTCGACCAGGGCGTCGTGTACCTCGAGCTTGAGCTCCGCGGCGACCCGCAGCGCCTCCGCCGACGCCGTCTCCTCCGTCGTCTTCTCCCTCCTCGCGGATTTTTCCGCGTCCCCGTGTCGCTTCTTCGCGTCCCGGTACAGGCGCCACAGCGACGCGATCTCGACGTCCTCCCGCAGCGCCTCGACGTGCGCCTTGGCGTACGCCTCGAACGTCGCGCCGTCCGTCGGCGCGCCCTCGACGCCCTCCGCCGCTTTCGAGAAGGCGTCCCCGAGCAGCGCGGCGGGCGCGTCCGGATCGAACGCGTCCCCGGCGTCGTACTTGGACCCGACGCGCGCCTCAAACGCAATCTCCTCCCCCGCGCGTCGGACGCTCTCGTCCCACGCTCGGACGCCGCCGGCGAAGGCGCCGCGCTCGACCCAGAGCCAGTACGCGAGGTCCGGCGCGGGGGTGTCCCTGGCGGCGCCGCCGACGTCCCCACCCAGGTCGCGGATCGTCCCCGAGACGCACCTCGCGGCGAACCCAAACGCCAACGCGCCGAGGTCCGCGCACGTCTTGGCGAGCTTGTTCCGCTCGTCCGAGACGAACGACGCGACGGCGACGAGCGAGCGGAAATCGCCGAGGGCGAACTGCGCGCAGACGTACAGCCGCAAGGCTTTTCGCAGACTCGCGACGTACTTGCGCGCGGACTCGTTGATGCCGATGGTCTCGATCTCGAAGTCGCCGTGCTCCCCGAACGCGCGCGAGGACGTGTCCGCGCTCTCCACGCACGACTCCGCGTCAATCTCCGTCAGGAGGCACTCCAGCTTCGGCGGGCCGATCGGGTTCCCCGAGTTGGACACGTTCGGGGAGGATTTGAACAGGGCCCGCATCGCGTCCGACGCGAGCGTCGCCGTCGGGTCCAGGCCCGCCGCGCGCGCCTCGGCGACGCGGCGCCACGAATCGGGTCCCACCGCGCCCGCGGGGTTGCGGAGGGTCGCCCACGCGAGGCGGTAGTGCGCCTTGTGGTACAGCGGCGCCGCGTCGGCGCACGCCGCCACCGCGCCGACGGCGTCTTCCCAGAGCGACTCCCACATCCCCGGCGCGGTGAAGGGGGACGAGTCGGGAGGAAGCTCCGGGTCGCTCGTCTTCGCGTTGGCGGCGCCCAAACGAGCGAGTTTCGGGTTCCTCGCGTGCTTCGCGACGACGACGAGCGTCTCCGTCGCGTCCGTCTCTCCGTCGCCCCGCGTCGCGAGCAGCGCCTTGACGCGCGCGGCGTGGAGTTGGTAAAACGCCTCGAGGTTCCCCGGCGCGAGCCTCGCGCTCTCGGCGAGTCGTTCCACCGTGCTCCCCGGAGCGGCGCCGAGCTTGCGCGCGATTTTCGCGCCCAGGCACCGGTAGCTCCACTCGGTCGGCGCGAGCTCGGAGGCGTCGTCGAACGCCTCGCGGCACAGCCCGAGCGCCGCGCGCCGCGGCGGGTCATCTCTCGGCAGGCGGCATCCGCGCCCGTCGTGGAACGGAGGCACCTCGGAGACCTCCTCGAACGCCGTGAGGCCCGCGCGCTCGTGCGCGGCGACGCGCTGCGCGTCCGTGGTCGCCGACGCGACGGCGGCGTGGCACGCGCGCCGGATGCGCAGGCGCAAGCCCCGCGCGAGCTCGGACGCCGACTCGCTCGCGCGCCACTCCGCGCTCGGGACGTGCTTCGCCGCGTCGTTCAGCGCGAGGTCCTTCACCACGTCCAGGTGGTCCGCGAGCGCCATCCACCCGTCGTGGTCGCTCGGGTGATGCACGAGGTGCGCCTTGAGGAGCGCCAGCTGCCGCGCCGCCGCCGCCGCCGCCGTCGCCGCCGACGACTGCGCCGACCGCCACTTCGACCACGACTTCGGCCCGTCGACGCGCTGCTCCGCGTCCGGGGGGAAGCACGACCGGAGCAAATCGACGACAAGCGCGAGGGAGTGCGAGATGTTCTCGAACGCCGCCTCGTTCTCGGCGGCGTCCCACGATCTCGCGAGCCACCCGTGAAGCGTCCGGTGCGTCGACACGTGCGCCGTCGACGAATCCTCCTCGCCGGAGTCCTCCTCGAGCGCGGCGGAGGACGGAAGCCGGCTCGGAGGCGCGCCGGGGCCCGCGCCGTCCACCTCCATGACGTCCTCTCCGTCCGCCTCGTCCGCCGATTCCGGATCGTCGCCCAAACCGTCGGGGGACCCGGGAGCCTTCCCGGGAGCGGCGGGTCCGCCCAGCAGCCGATCGGAGGGAGCCTCGGGCGGCGCCCTGCTCGTCGCCCGCGCCGCAAGCCTGCGTTCCTCCTCGCGCGCGTCCGAGTCCGCCGACGCGTCTTTCTCGGAGCCGGCGAGGGTTGTCACCCCGGGAGGCTCGGAGAGGTACCGCTCCACGGGGTCGCCCTCCGGCGGGGACGCGCTCTCCGGCGGGAACGCGGCGCGGATCTTGTCGATCACCTTCGCCACCCCGGGGGGCCTCGGGTGGTGGTTCGCGAACGTCTCCGCGTACGGGAGGAGCTGCTCCCAGAGCTCCGCGCACGACGCGCGCGTGGACAAATTGAGCGCCTGGGACCCGGCGCCGCCGCCGCCCTCGTCGCGGCACCGCCGCGTAGGCTCGCAGAGCTCCACGCCGTACAGGCAGTACAGGCACTGCGACACCGCCGCGTCGAACCGGGCGAGTAACGCGTCCACCGCCTCCAATCGCGTCGGCGGTCTGGGCGGCGAGGGCGGAACCGTCGCCGGAACAGGCGTGGGTTCGGGCTCGGGCTCGGGTTCGGGCTCGGGCTCGGGCGGGGCCGCGGCGCCCTTCCCCCGCGGAGGTTTCGAAGGAGCCTTCTGACCCTTCTCCGCCTCCTCCGCCTCCGCCTCCTTCTCCTCGGGCTGCTCCGCCTCCTTCGCGTCTTTCTTGGCGGAGACCTTTCCGGCGTACAGCGCCGCGAGCTCGGCGGTCCTCGACTCGTCCCGCCTCGCCTCCGCGATCGCCTTGGCCTGCTTGACGGCGGCCTTCATCCTCGCGTCGTTCTCGGGCGCGTCGAAATCCGCGGCGTCCCACCCGGGCCACCGCTCCAGGAACCGCCGCACCGCCGCCTTCGAGCGAAGCAGGCTCTGGTGCACCCCGGGCGCCTCCTTCCCGGTCGCGTCGCAGTCCTCGAACGGGTAATACGCCCCGCTCGCGTCGAAGAGCTTGAACATGAGGTCGACGTGCCCGCCCGGCCGCTCGGAGCCGAGCACCCAGACGTCGCCGTAAAACTTGACCATCTCGTCCGACAGGTTGTGGCCCTCGCGATGCCTCCGCCTCTTCCGCGCGGACTCCGGGTTCCCCGCCGCCGACGCGTCCTCCTCCGCCGCCTCCTCCCCGAGCTCCGCCTCGCGCGCCTCGCGCTCCTCGCGCTCTTGCGCCTCCTTCTTCGCCGCCTCCCGCGCCGCCTTCGCCGCGGCGCGCTTCTCCTTGGCGGCAAGCCTCGCCGCCTCCTTCGCGTCCTCGGCGGCGCGCCTCGCCGCCTTCGCCTCCTCGATCGCTCGCAGTCGCTTCGACTCAGCCGCCACGGGCTCGCGCGCCGCCTCGAGGCGCGTGATGGAGGCGCGCAGGAACGCGCCGCGCTGCCCGGCGCCGCAGCAGCACCGGCAGTCCGCGAGCGCGCCGTGCAGATGCTCGTGAAGCTCGAGCACCGACGTCGCCGAAGGCGGCGCCTTTTCTCTCTCCTCCGCCGTCGCGCGCCCCTTCTTCGCCCCTCCCTCCGGCGCGTCTTCGTCCGCGGGAAGCCCCCGCAGCGGGTCGTCCGCGCGCGCGGTGAGCTGCTGGATGATCGCCAGCGCCTCTGACGCGCGCTCCAGCGCCGAAATCCAGTTCGCTCTCTCCCTCTCGTTCTCGGTTTTGAGGAGAGCCTTCCGCCGAGCCTCCGCCGCCTCCTTCCCGGGCTCAAACGCCCGCGCCGAGTACGCGCGGTCCATGACGCGGGACACGAGCGGCGCGAGGCTCGCCATCGCGGAAGCGACCGCGTGGAAGGCGGCGCCGGCGAAATCCGGATCCCGCGTCGATCGGTCGGGCGCGAACGCCCTCGGTCCCCTCGCGTCGAGGCACCGTCTCGCAAACTCCAAAATCTCGCCCAAACTCTTCACCGCCGGCGCGACGTCCATGGCGGAACCCTTGTCGTCCCCCCCGGCGAGGATTCCCGCGCCGGCCGCGAGCAGAGCGCCCCGCGCTCGAATCTCCACCGCGAGCGCCTTCACCGCCTCGTCGGAGTCCTCCTCGAGGGATTTCGCCCCGGGGTCCGACAGTTTCGAGTGCTCCGCTCGCGCGGCGTCGGCGAGCACCCGCAGCGCGTCCTCGCGTTGGTGCGGCGTCAGCGTCACCGGCGCCGCGCCCGCCGCCCTCGCCGCGGCTTCCTCCGGGTCGGGGAGGAGCAGGGGCGCGAGCGAGTCGAGGAGCTCCGCCGTGTCCCCGCGCTCGAGCTTCTCCCGCGCCCTGGCGACGACCGTGTGCAGACGGATGTCCGCCAGCGCCGCGCGCGCCGCCGCCGAGGTGAGCGTCGACGGGTTCTCCTCCGCGTCGCCGCCCGCCTCCCCCGCCGCCAACGCCGCCGCCTCCGCCGCCGCGCACGCGTCCGCGGCAGCCTCGAAATGGCTCTCCGCGAGTATGATCGCGCCCTCCGCCGCCGCGAGGTTCCCCGCGACGAAGTGGTACTCCGCCAGCGCCCTCGTGTCGTCCTCCGCCGCCGCCGCCGCCGCCGCCGCGAGGTGCCTCCTCGCCTCCGCGGCGAAGTGCGACGCGGGCAAACCCTCCGTCGCCGCCTCCGCCGCCGCCGCCGCCGCCTCGGAAAGCACCGGCCCCGTGATCCCGAGGCGCGCGCGCCGCCTGCGGTCGAACGACGCCTGGTGCGCCGCCTTCGCCGCGCGGCTGGCGCGCGTCGCCGCGTCCGCGATGCAGAGGTGCACGCGCGGCTTCGCGTCGCGCGCGCGAGGCCCCTCTGAAGCCCCTCTCGCGAGCCTGAGCCCTCCGGATCCGTCGCGTTCGTTCGGATCCTTCGCGTTCGTCCCGGTCCTCGGCGTCGGGATCCCGCCGCCCTTGGGGCCGGACCCGAACGTCTCCGCGAGCCGTATCAGCGTCGTGGGCCGCGGCGCGTTCTTGAGCCCGAACCCGCCCGCGACGCTCGTCGCCCTGTGCTTCGTGAACTGGTTCACCTTCTTATCGCTCCTCTGCGTCTCCGAGCCCTTGGCGCCCTCGCTCGTCGGGCACCACGCGTCGGCGACGCGCCGGAGCAGCCGCCACGCCGCGTCGGCGGCGCCGCTGTTATTCAAAGACACCTCGCGCACAAACGCCGCCACGTCCGCTGCCTCCTCCGGGTCGACGTCCTCCTCGAACGCAGCAGCCTTACGAGCCTCACGAGCCTCACGAGCCTCACGAGCCTCACGAGCCTCACGAGCCGCCGCCGCCGCCGCCGCTCCCTCCTCCGGCGTCTCCTCCTCCTCCGCGTCTTCTTCGTTGACGGGGGGTTTCGAAGTCGGCTCCGAGGTTCCGTCCGCGTCCCGCGTCGTCGGTTCCTTGGGCTCCACGTTCGCCGACGCGACCAGCGCGTCGGCGGCGGACCGCGCCTCCGCCGCGAAGCGCGAGGAACCAACGAGCGCCGCGCTCGCGAGGCTCTCGCCGAGATCCGACCGCGGCGACCACCGAACGGCCTCCTCGGAACCGATGCCCTCCTTCGCGCCGTCGCCCCCGAGCGCCTTCGCCGTCTCTTCCGTCGCCTCGCGCGCCGACTCGAGAAGGTTTAGGGCCGGAGCCGAGGGGGGGGCGGAGGCGCCCGCCCCCGACCTCGGCGCGTCCTCCGCCCTTCCGTCGTTGCCCTCGTCGATCGAAGCATTCTGGGGCTCCGCCCCCCTCCCCGCGTCCTCCGCGTCCCCCGCGCGAGTCGCCTGAGGCTCCCCGCCGCCGTCGACGTACTCGAACCTCACGCGCCCGCCGAGGAGCGCCGACGCTTCTTCTTCCTCTTCTTCTCCGTCGTCGTTTCGCCCCCGATAGCGCTCCATCGCTCGCGCCAACGCCTCGGCGACGGCGTCCCACGAGTTGCGCCTCAGGCGCAGCGTCACCTCGACCCGGTCGGGCCCCGGCGGGGACCCGGCCCTGGGGCGCTTGGGCTCCGGGGGCGCCGCGGGGTCTCGCGGCGCGGGCGGCGGCGACAGACTCGCTCGCGTCTCGTCGGGCGTCGCGCGAACGTCGAGCGACTCCGGTCGGCGCTTCATGTCCATGGCGCGGGCGTTCCTCGGGTCCAGGGCGGCGACGAGGCCCGCGACGTGCTTGCACGCGGGGAAGTCGCCGACGGCGAGGAGGCACTCCGCGAGGTCCTCGAGCATGAGCGGGTTCCTCGGGTGCAGGGCGAGGCCCATCTCCAACGCGTGGCGCGCGACGTGGGGCTGGCCGCGACGCACAGCCAGGGCTCCGAGGCGGCGCCACAGCGCGGAGTCCGCGCCGTCGATCTCGACCGCCGCGGCGTAGCACCGAAGGGCGAGGGCGTACGATTCGGATTCGGACGCGGACGCGGACGCGGACGGGTCGGAGGCGGCGTGGCGCTCGTCCGCGAGCTCGGCGACGAGGCGGCCGAGGGTCTTGAGCGACAGGAACTTGATCTGGGTCATCGTGGGCGTGAGGGAGACGCCCCCCGGGACGGACGCCGTCGGCCGACGCAGGTGCGTCGGGGGTTCCGACATCATGGGGTGCTCCAAAATCGCCCCGAGCTCGCCCACCGCCGCCTCGCGCTCGCCGGCGCGAATGTGGAGGAGCGCGGACTCGTACTTGGACGTCAGGCGCGACTCCTCCGCCTCGCTCGTGACCGCCTTCGAGCGCCCGGGGGCGTCCCCGTCGCGATGGGCGGGGTCGTTCAGCGCCGCCCACTGCATGGTGAGGAGGCGCGAGCGAAGAGGGGGGCGGGGGGCGAAAGGGGGCGGGGACGAACCCGGAGAAGTGAACGCCCGCGTGTCGCCCCGCGAGGAGGCGAGCGCGTGCGGGCGCCGCGCGAAGTGCCGCGCGAGCGACCAGCTCACCAGCTGATCTGAACCTTTTTCAAAATCCGAGACGACCCGACGAGGACTGGCCAAGAAACTGCCGGTGGACGACGACTTCTCGCCGAAGTCTTCGTCGAGATTCCTGACGCGCCCTTCGCTTCCGCGCCGGAGTCACAGCTCTCCCGCGCGTCGCGGTGGAGGCGGTGCACGCCCCCTTCCCCCGCCCCGAGGCTCGCGTTCGCGCCCGCGCCGTCGTCCCGAACCCGGTCGACGCGTCCTCGAACAGCCTTCGTTCGCGCGCGCTTCGCGAACCCTAGATCCAACCCGCCCTCTCGTCATGTCGTTTCGACGCCGCCTGAAGGGCAAGCGCCCCCCCGCCGGTTGGGACCTGATCGAGGAGTCCATCGAGGACTTCGAGCAGCAGATGAAGGACGCGGTGGCCGAGGAGCACGAGGGCAAGCGCAAGAACGAGCTCACGTGGCGGATCCACCGCGTGCACTGGGAGAAGAATCGATTCATCTTCGACCTCCGTTACAAGCGCAAAGCCATGAGCGAGGAGCTGTACAACTACCTGTGCCGCGAGAAGGTGGCGGACCAGGCCCTGATCAGCAAGTGGCGCAAACCCGGGTACGAGAACCTGTGTTCGCTCCTGGCGATCCAGAAGGGCGACACGAACTTCGGCACCGCGAGCATCTGCCGCGTCCCGATGGCGAGCCGCGCGCCGCAGCAGCAGCTGACGCCCAACGTCAGGACCGGGTGCGTCAGCTGCGTCAGCGGCGACGGCGTCATGGGCGGGCCCATCTGGTGGAACACGCCCATCACGGACGAGATCCAGGCCAAGGCGAACAAAAAGGGGAAGAATAAGGGGGGCGGGGCTTTCTCGGAGGCGGGAGGCGGGACGAAACGATCCGCCGAGGACGAGCTGGACCCGGAGGTGCGGAAGAGGCTCGCGAAGCTCAGGGGAGAGGCGGACCCGACCGCGCTCGACTGATTCGGAGCGGGAGCAAACGGGAGCACTCCGAGAACGAGAGGAACACACGCGGACTAAAATATCACACGACGGAAGGACGTCATTCGTTCACTCACTCATCCGTCTTCGCCTCGTTTCCCGACGACGTCGGCGACGAGCCTCTCGGTGGCTCGCTCCACCTTTTCCCTCGCGTCGCGTTCGCGGGCGCTCTCCTTTTCGCTCCGCCCCGCGCCCGCGTTGACCTCCCCCCTCGCCTGCCCGCGCTCGCGGACGAAGTTGAACAGCCTCACGTACTCCGGCATCGTGAGTTCCTGCGCGCGCACCCGCGGGTGCTTCTCCAGCATCTCCAGCGCGGCCTCGATCGTCGCCTCGTCGCACACCGCCTTGAGGTTGTTCCTGAGCATCTTGCGCTTCTGCGCGAAACACGCCTGGACAAAGGCGAAGAACTGCCGCTCCGTGCCCGCGAGCGGCAGCAGGTCGCGGCGGCGCCGCGGCCTGAACCCGACGAGGCACGACTCCACGTTCGGGGGCGGGTCGAAGCAGGACGCGGGGACCGGGCGGACGTAGTACGGCTCGCTGTAGTAGTGCACGCGCACGGACATGGGGCGGTAGTCCGAGTTCCCGGCCTCGTCGCGAATCAGCCGCTGCGCCACCTCCTCCTGGAACATGAAGATCATGTTCGAAAACGCCTCGCCCATCGGGAGGAGGACTTTCAGTATGTCCGTCGTGATGTTGTAAGGGATGTTCGCGACGACCTTCGCGCGACGACCTTCGCGAGTGGCGCCCTCGCCGTCGCCGTCGGATGATTCGTCGACGTCCGCGAACGCCCCTCGCACGTCCCACTTGAGGAAATCCGCCTCGTGGACGCGGATGCGCGCCGCCGCGTCTCTCTCGGCGTCGGCGAGATTCGGGTCTCGAAACTGCGCCTCGAGCTTGTCCGCGAGGCCGCGGTCCTTCTCCACGGCGTCGATCTCCGCGCCCGCGGCGAGGAGCTCGACGGTGAGGTTCCCGGTGCCCGGGCCGATCTCGAGCACGCGGTCGCCCGGGCGCACGTCCGCGGCGTCGACGGCGTCGAGGATGACGGCGTGGTCGATGAGGAAGTGCTGCCCGAGCCACCGCCGCGCCTCGTGGTCGGCGGCGCGCACGCGCTCCCGAGGGCTCAGGCCGCCCTGGGAGTGCGCGCCGCCGCGGGGAGCGCTCGAGGCGCCGCCGCGGTCGCCGGGGCGGCGCCGAGGGGACCGGCCCTGCTCCGCGAGCTTCTTGTTCTTCTTGTTCTTCGACAGGCGCACGGGCTTCCGCGCGCACCGCGCGACGTCCGAGACCGCAGAGGCGCGAGGCGGCGGCGGGGCGCGCCAGGGGAGATGGCCCCCGACGAAGACGCGCGCGGAACGCGCGCGCCAAGGCGAGGCGCGCGACGCGAGTAGGGGGGGGAGGGGCGCGGAAGCGACCGAGGACGTCATCGAGGGCACGAACGCGACGCCCCGGCGGCGCCGCGGGTGTGAGGCGGGGGAGGGAAGGGGAGGGCGACCCGACGCAATTCACTCGCGACGCGCGCGAGGCGAGTAGCGCGACTTGACGATGATGATGGGCGGTCAGCTCGTAAAATTTTGTTTCGGAAACGCTTTTCTCAGTAGACTCTCGTAGAGCTAGTCACGGCGGTTTCCTCGCTCCCCTCCCTCCTCTGTCTATGCCTAGCCTCGCGTCTAACTTCTCTATCCTCCCCCTCATCTCGAACATCTTCTCCCCGTGTTCCTCCCGCGCCGTCTCGAGCCACGCCGCGAGCCCCCCGAACGTCTCCGCGTACCTCTCCGCTCGCGTCGCGCGCCGCTCCTCGTGCGCCGCCTCGACGCGCGCCGAAACCCGCAGCGTCGCCATCCGTCGATGCGCCTCCGCGTCCTCCACGAAATCCCGCGCCGCTTCCGCGGGCCAAGCGCTCGCGACGCGCTGGTACGCCGTCTCAGCCTCCACCCTCTTCACGAACTCGGCGTGCGCGTCGGAGAGGGCCGAAATCTCGCCCGCGTGCGCGAGTAACGCCGCCGCACCCTTGGCGGCGCTCCGGGTGAAATCCTCGCGCAGACGATCGAGATGTTCGACCAAGCGCGCGTGCCCCGCCTCCGCGTCCGCGTCCAGGGCGACGGACGCGGCCTCGACGGAGGCGACGGCGTCGCGAAGCTCGCGGTCGCGCGTCGCGGAGAACGCGTCGCGCTCCTTCGCGTCCTCGGCGGCGTGCTTCGCGAACTCGTCCTCCGCGCGTTGGAGCTGTTGGACGGACCGAGGCGGAAAGAGCGGGCGGGCGCGGGGAGGTCTGTCAGCGACGCGATTCGAAAAGACGGGGCGAGGGAGGAGCGACGGGAGGGCGACGCGAGGGCCGAGGCGCGGGTTCGGGGGGGGGCTCACGTTCGCGTTAATCCCCTCGAGCGCTTCCCGGAACTCCTCGAGCTGCGCGACGAGGAGCCGGGGGTCCATCCCGCGGACGCGCCAGGAAGGCCGCGCGCGTCTCTGGGAGTGGGAGAAGGGGTGCCGTCGTCGTGCGTGGCCGTGCCCGATCCGTCCGGCGGATCGTCGTGGAATCTGCGCATCACAGGAAGGGACAAATAACGCGCCAGCTCCCCGAAAACCCCTGGCTCGACGAAGGGACGGGGACGTCAGTCCCGTTCGCGCGCCGCGATGAGCAGTCCCGGCGGAACGAGCTGGCTCGGGCGCATGACGGGCGCCCCCTCGGCTCCAGGCGCCGGGGAGGGCCTCGGCGCGAGCGCCGCGGACCCTCCCACGCCGGAGACGAAGAAGCGCGTGGACGCGGCGAAGCAGTACATCGAGAACCTCTACAAGAATCAGGAGCGGAGTCTGCGGCAGCGCATGGAGCGGCGACGGACGGTGCAGAACGAGTCGCTGTCCGCGGACGCGAAGTCCGAGCTCCTGTCCGAGCTCGAGCAGCAGGAGCGCAAGTACACGCGCCTGAAGCGCGCGAAGCTCACCGCGGACGACTTCGAGCCGCTGACCATCATCGGCCGCGGCGCGTTCGGCGAGGTTCGCCTCGTCCGCGACCGGAGCAATGGCCAGATCTTCGCGATGAAGAAGCTCAAGAAGACGGAGATGGTTCGCCGCGGGCAGGTGGACCACGTCAAGGCCGAGCGCAACTTACTCGCGGAGGTGCACGACGAGGCGGTCGTGAAGCTGTATTACTCGTTCCAGGACGAGGAGTTCCTGTACCTGGTCATGGAGTACCTCCCGGGCGGGGACATGATGACGCTCCTGATGCGTCGCGACGTGTTGACCGAGGAGGAGACGAGGTTCTACATCGCGCAGACCGTCTTGGCGCTGGAGACGGTGCACGCGGCGAACTTCATCCACCGCGACATCAAGCCCGACAACTTGCTCTTGGACAAGCACGGGCACATGAAGCTCTCCGACTTCGGCCTGTGTAAGCCCGTGGACCAGAAGCTGCTCCAGACGCTTCCCGAGATCGTCGAGGAGGCGCCGACGCCACCCGGCGAGGAGGAGTCTTCTCGCGGCGAGCCCGACCCGGAGGCGCGGCAGCGGCAGCTCCGGAACTGGCACCAGAACCGCCGCCGCCTGGCGTACAGCACGGTCGGCACGCCGGACTACATCGCGCCCGAGGTTTTGCTGAAGAAGGGGTACGGCCTCGAGTGCGACTGGTGGAGCGTGGGCGCCATCATGTACGAGATGCTCGTCGGCTACCCCCCGTTTTACTCGGACGAGCCGATGACGACGTGCCGCAAGATCGTGCACTGGAGGCACCACCTGCGGTTCCCGGCGGAGGTGACACTCGGCGCGGAGGCGCGCGATTTGATCGAGCGGTTACTGTGCGACGTGGACCAGCGCCTGGGCACCGCGGGGGGCATCCCGGAGATCAAGGCGCACCCTTTCTTCGCGGGCGTGCGGTGGGAGACGCTGTACGCGCAGAGGGCGCCGTACGTCCCCGACGTGGACGGGGAGCTGGACACGCAGAACTTCGAGGACTTCGACGAGGACGAGAGCATGAAGAATAAGAAGGAGCTCGCGCAGGGGAGGGAGAAGAAGGACCTCGACTTCATCGGGTACACGTACAAGAATTTCGAGGTGGTGGGGGAGGAGGTGCACAAGAAAAAAGCCAAGCCCAAGCCCAGCTTGGCGAGCATCTTCCCGGAGGCGTCGTCGAGCTTCTCCGGGTCGAGCGCGGGGGACGCGGGGCAGAGCGAGCGCCCGTGCGAAGGCGCCGGCGCGGAGAGCCCCGGCGCGGGGACGGTGATGGCCTCGCTCGCGGGGCTCGGCCTGAACGATTCGGCGGGGAACCAAGAGTTTCACAGCGCGAAGAGTCGGGCCGAGTGAGGGCCCGTAGTACTGAGAGTCTTCGGTTCTCCTCCACCCGGGAAAAGCCCTTCTCGTCGGGAGAGGGAGAGATCGGCCGGGGTGAACAGAGCCGGGGACTCGCGCGCGTATCGACGCGGACCACTTTCATGAAAAGATCGGCGTTCCTATTCATACGGCACTCTCGCGACGGTTGTCTCCGTTGGCGCTCCGGCGGTCGCGCGTTCGCTTTTACTTTCAAAAAGTATAAAGAAAAAGGTTTGGTCTTCAGAGGTACTCGTCGAGGTACCGTTGGTACCCCATCGTTTCCATTCTCTCGGCTTTCTCCTCGACCGTTTCTTTCATGTCCGCCTGGTACTCTTCCATCTTGACGAGTACGTCGCGCTGGTACGCGCCGACGATCCTCGCGGCCAGCAGCCCCGCGTTGGTGCTGTTTCCGATGGCGACGGTGGCCACGGGCACGCCCCTGGGCATCTGCAGGATGCTGTGCACGGAGTCGACGCCGTCGAGGTGCTTGAGCGGCACGGGAACGCCGATCACGGGGAGCGGCGTCATCGCGGCGACCATCCCGGGGAGGTGCGCGGCGCCGCCCGCGCCGGCGATGATGCACCGCAGGCCGCGCCCGTGGGCGTCTCGCGCGTACTCGAACATGCGCTCGGGGGTACGGTGCGCGGACACCACCGTCACCTCGACGCCGACGCCGAAGCTCTCGAGCGTCTCCGCCGCCGCGCGCATCGTCGGCAGGTCGCTGTCGCTCCCCATGATGATCCCGACCGAGACGGGCAAAGACGCGTCCTCCGCGTCCGAACCAGAGCCCCCGTCCGCGAGAGCCATGACGCGGTCGAGCCTGCTCAGCGCCTCCGCGGCGTGGTTCCCGGTGACGGTGAGGTGTCCCATCTTCCGCCCCTTCCGGGAGTCGGGCTTGTCGTACCAGTGGACGTTCGCGCCGGGCACGCGGAGCGCCGCGCCCATGACGTCGTGCATCCGCTGCATCGCCTCGGGGCCCTCGCCGTCGCCCAGGATGTTCTTCATCACCGCCCCGCCCACGCGCAGGTCGGTCTCACCGAGCGGCCACCCGAGGATCGCGCGCACGTGCGACTGGTACTGGCAACACGCGCACGCCTCGATGGTGTAGTGTCCGCTGTTGTGCGGCCGCGGCGCGATCTCGTTGAGCAAGATGCGCCCGTCCGCCAGCTCGAAGAGCTCCACGCCGAAGATCCCCGCGCCCTCTAGGCTCGCCACCGCGGTCTGAGCCGCCTTTTCGGCCTTCGCGGCGACCGCGCTCGGGACGTTGGCGGGCGTCACGGTCGTGTCGCAGATGGAGTCCACGTGCGTCGTCTCCGTCACCGGGTACGCCCGCGTCTCGCCGTCCCTCGCGCGGACGACCATCACCGCGAGCTCCCTCTCGAAGGGCACCCACTTCTCGCAGTACAGACCCTTGTCGAACCCGCCGAGCTGATCGACCGCCTCCGCGAGGTCCGCCGCGGTTCGCGCGACGGCGTTGCCTTTGCCGTCGTACGCGTCTCGGCGAGATTTGATCATGAGCGGGAAGCCGAAATCGCCCGCGACGCCGTCGAGCTCGGCCTGGTCCTTCACGCTCCGGTACTCGCCCAGGGGAACGCCCGCGGCGGCGAAGTGCTCCTTCTGCGCGAACTTGTCCTGGATGATCCCCAGGGTTCGGCTCGTGGGCTGGACGTCCACGCCGAGGGCCTCGAGCTCCTCGAGCGCGGCGACGTCGATGTGCTCAATCTCAACCGTGACGACGTCGCAATCCTTCGCGAACGAAAGGACGTCGTCGCGGTTCTGGAACGAGCCGGTCGTGGAGATGGCCGCGATGGACGCGGGTGAGCTCGGGTTCGGGTCGAGCGAGTGGAGCCGGACGCCCATCGGCGCCGCCGCGATCGCGAGCATGCGCCCGAGCTGGCCGCCGCCCAAAATCCCAATCTTCGCCGTGCGCGAGAGCCCGTCGGGGCACATCGCGTATCCGTCCTCGTCGGAGCTCGCGCCGGCCGCGAAAACACCGCGCGGCGCGACGCCGACGCGGCGAGACGAGGCGCGGCGAGGCGCGATCGCGAAGGGGGAAGGGCTCGCGGAGCCGCGACCCGAGAGGGCGGGAGAAGAGCGCGCCGGGAGGACTCGCGGCGCGCCGGGGGCGCGAAGCGTCGCGCACGCCGGAGGCATGTTTGGATATTTTCGGCGACCGACGACGGGGCCGGGGTCGGCGCGCGAAGCGTCGGGGGTTCGGTGGATCCGAACGAGGAGTGACGCGCGGGGATGTCGCGGACGCGGACGCGCGCGCACGCGCAGTGAGCGACCCGCGAGGAACTCTGCGGCGCGCGTCGACGCCGCGATCGAAAACCCCCGATCGTCGGCGATTCGCTCGAGAAAAAGTGCAGGGACGGATCGGACGACGTGGAAAAGCGCACCACGTTTTACCAGAAGGTCGCGCGTCGGATCAACGTGGTCTGAGACTCCGTGGTTGACCGGTCAGCGGTGCCGTCGGCACCCGGTCGGGGGGAATCGCGATCGGCGAGAGGCGGCGGCCGCGGTGGGCTTCTCGTCGTCTCCTCAAACGCCGAGGCACGCGGTCGCGGGCGGTCGTTCGCGCGCACGCCCGAGGACGCCTCGCTCGGGCGCGCGTTACATGCACCGTCTCGCGAGGGGAGTGCACGCCATCTCTCGCGCGGCGACCTCGGCCGCCTCCCTCCTCGGCCCCGCGCGCACGCGCCGGTTCGGCGATAACCTACTCGTCCCGCCCGTCGCGGCGATGTCCACCGCCGCGACCTCGCGGGCGTTCGGCGCCGGCGCCGCGCGCGTCGCGCACCGCGCGCTGAACCCCGCGTCGCGATCGCGCGCGTTCCGCCGTTCCCCGCTCCACGCGCGCCGCCCTCCGCGCGCGCTCCTCGGCGTCCCGCGCTTCGCGACCGCCGCCGACGGGCCCGACGCGCGCGCGTCCCGCCTCCTCGCCGGAGCCGCCGCGGACGACGGCGCGCTCGACGGCGACACCGCGGACGACGCCGACGCGATCGACTTCGACGACGGCCTCGACGACCCGTTCGCGGACCTCGCGATCCCGGACCTCGACGACGGCGCTTTCGACGCCGCCGTCGACGCCCTCGCGCTCGGCGCCCCCTCCCCCTCGTCCCCCGCCGACGCCGATCCTTCGTCTCAGTTTTCGCGCCCGGGCGATGCCGATCCGTGGCCCGCGAACGGGGACTGGCCCGAGTTCGAGGCGTTCCTCGGGAAGCTCATGGGCATGGGGTACAGCCTCGAGTCCCCCAACGCGCCCCCGGGCTGGGGCGACGCCGAAACGCGCGAGAGCGGCGCCTTCTCCCCCGCCGTGTCCACCCCCGAGTGGGCGCGCGCCGTCGCCGAAAACAGAGACGCGTTCGTCGGCGGCGACTCGGAAGATTCGGAAGACCCGACGAGCGAAGACTCCGACGAGAGCGCCGCGGGGGTTCGGATGGACCTGGCGGACGACCCGTTCGAGCACGTCGCGCACGATTTCTCGTCGGAGGCGTCGGACGAATACGTGGAGCTCTCGTACGCGAACAAGAAGCGCCTTTTGCTCGAGTTTGCGCGCGACCGCCCCGACGTGTTCCGCCTTCTCTCCGAGCGCGAGCTGTACGTCCTCGCGGACCACGCGATGCCGCGCGGGCAGGGGAACAGCGGCGGTCGGAAGCAGGTCAACGCGCTGAAGCGCCTGCGGAAGCACCTCGGCGTGGACGACCGCGACCTGCGCGGTCGATGCGCGGCGGCGGATCACGACCGGGCGACGATGGGCGACGTCAAGTTGGCGGACGTGCTCAGACTCGTGCACGTCTACGCCGAGGACGTCGACGCGGCGGACAGGCCGGACCGAGCCGCGATGCAGTCCATGCTCCGAAGGCTGTCGAAGCTCGCGGACACCCCGAGGTCGGCGGACCTTTCCGTCGCCACCGAGGAGAGGAGCGGCGACGAAAAAGCGCGGCCTCGGTGGGTGGAGCGCCGCGAACGCCGACCGCCGCGGCGGGAGTTTGAGGAGGACAGGTACGACCCGCGCCGCGGCGCGAGGGAGGGAGGTTCCTTCGCTCGGGGCGGAAGGGGACGGGGCCCCGCGTCCGGAGGAGGAGGAGGAGGAAGGCGAGGGTCGTCTCTGGGGTACGACGGGGAGGGGGCGCGAGGAGCCGGCCGGCGCGGGCGCGGGGGGCGCGGCGGCGGCCGCTCGGGAGACTCGCGCAGGTTCTACGAGGACGATTTCTCGCGCGACTATCGCGACGACAAACGCGCGCGGTTCGAACAAGGGTTCGACCGGTTCGGAGGCCGCCGCGATGCGTTCGACGAGTGGGACACGCGACCGCCGCCGCGTCGGGACGACGCCCGAGCGGGGTCCGGGTTCGGAGGCCGGGGGCGGGGGCAGGGGCGGGGCGCGGGCCCCCGCGGTCGCGGCGGTCGCGGCGGCCGCGG
>MDSW01041937.1_pt1 | contig 21846 bp, 19 predicted proteins | sample 811171 | NCBI WGS metagenome assembly MDSW01 (sample SAMN05326641, study PRJNA326480) | marine metagenome | isolation source: seawater | place: Atlantic Ocean: North West | collected 2012 | reverse complement strand
TTGATCGTTTATTGGTATTCCATTTAATAATACAAGTGTGTGATTAGACTCTGAGCCTCTTGTAAATATTGAGGTTTGTTGACCTTTTTGTCCAGATTGAAAAACATCTAAACCTTGAATTGATTTTAATATATCATTTGTGTCTACGGCACCTGATCTTATTATTTCTTCTTTAGTAATTATTGTTTTATTAATACCAGCTCCAGAATAATCAGATGAATTTGGAGTTTTTGAAACAACAATACAAGGAATTCCTTTTCTATTATCCCAAGTACAATTTTTTAAATCTTCTGCGTACAGGCTTGTTATTGTTAATATAAAAAAAATAATAATTTTAAGCAGTAGCATAATTTTATCTCAGGAAACTAAATTCCTTTATATTTAATGCCTCTGCTAATTTTTCATTGTAGAATTAGACTTTTCCTGGCCTTCATTCAACAAAGGGCTTTACTGGGTGGCGCTCAGACTTTAACTGTTGCAGGTACAGCCAACGAATTTCACATTGATTTCCCACCATGCATTTCAGCAATTACTAAATAATTAAAAAAATAGTTTATGTCAATAATATTAAATAAGAAAAATATATTTAATTTTTTATATCAGGGCTCAAAACATTAAAATCATCTACCTCTTTAAGTTCTAAGTAAGTCAAGGAATCTTTAAAGATTTTTTTTGAGTCTTTATTAACTCTATCTAATGAAACTAAGTTCTCAGACCCAATTAATAACGATGCTAAATCATAGCAAAAACACTTATTCCAGTCTTTGGGGTTTACGCTTCTAAATCTTTGGGATAAAACACTTAAAGCAAATGAAATCTCAGGAGATTTACATTTAGAATTTTCAAAAATTATTTTAGAAATTGCTTTTAATAATTGCTTAGAATTTAAATAATCATTTAAATTAATGTTATCTAATTGTTTGATTATTTCTTTAAAAATTAAATAATTTTTTTTAAAATCTATTTCTGTTTCGTTTTGACTAATTTTTTTAGGAGTATAATTTTTAATTAAAAAACTTCTTTCAGTTTTATATTCATTTTTTGATAATTTCATTTGCAAAGCACAAGATGGTTTAGATGAAATATTTAAGTTACCTTTGTGAAGCAATTTTCCAGTCCAAAGATAATAATTTCCAACATTGGCTTTTAAAGAAATTGAAAATAAATTAAAAAATTTAAATTTTGATACTATTTTTCTAAAAAAATCTATAAATTGGTTTTCTAGCCTGCAAATATTTAATTCAGAATATTCATTTTTTGTTATAGGCATCCAGCAAGTATACATATCGTTTGAATCTCCTTGATCATAATGTAACATGCTACTTGACTCAGATAAATCATTTGGAAGATGAATCATTGGATATGGCAGTGTAATCCATTTAAAATGTTTGGTATCTATTTTTTCTTTAACCAAATCCTGCACTTTTAAATTAATTTTATTAGTTAAATTATTGTATCTTAAAAGACCTCTTACATAACACTTTTTTATTTCGAGTTCTGAAAAATTATTAAAATTCCATTTTTCATTTAATGTAAAATATTTTACTAGATTTTGAAAATAAAAATCTAACTCTTCGACTAATAATTTAAGATCATTCGAAAAATTAATTTTTATATTTTTAAATTTCAATTTTTTTTATTTTTTATTTTAATTAAAGTTTTTATTAACTTTTTCATTGAAGTAATATCAGCTATTGTTATTAATATTCCGTTTTTGAGAAACCCGTCAAAATTCCCTTTGACTATAATTCGAAATTTTCTAAGATTATTTTGAATTTGAGTAGCTTTTTTTTTTGATCCAAAATCTACAAAAATAAAATTTGCATTGTTATGTGTTCTTACTATAAAATTATTTTTTGTTAAATTCGAAACCAAATAATTTCTTGAATTTTTAATCTGACTTAAGTAGAGATTTATTAATTTTTTCTTTTTTAAAATATAACTTGCAACATATAATGATAAAGTATTAGCTTCATATCCTGATCTAAATTTAGATATGTACAAAATATTTTTTTTTGAACTTGCAACAAATCCAAGTCTTATTCCAGCCAATCCGTATACTTTTGAAAATGACCTCATAATAAATAAATTTGAATATTTATTAATTAAACTTATGTATGATTTTTTATTATATGGAAAATAAACTTCATCTATTGCAACTATTACTTTTTTTTTAATTGCATACTTGCATATTTTTTCTATTTCTTTTTTGTTAAATGCAAAATCAATTGGACAGTCAGGATTTGGCAAAAAAACTATTGAAGTTTTTTTATCGATAGCTTTAATATAACTATCAATATTTAATGAAAAATTTTTATTATAATTTATTTTTTTAATTTTAATTTCGTATAAATCAGCAAAAATTTTATATAAGGGAAAAGTAGGATTGCTAATTACAATATTGTTCTTTCCTCTTTCTGTATATGCTTCAATTAAAAGTTTAATACAGCCAGTTGCGCCTTCTGTAAAAAAAATTTTATTTTTATCTATATTAAATTGATTTGCTATATAAGAATAATATTTAGGTATATCAGGATATAAATTTAATTTTTGAGATTTTATACCTTTAGAAATATTATTAATGATATTTTGATTGTAATTAATCACTTTCTCTTGACGATCTAACAACAGAAGTTTTTTTTTTATTTTTTCTCTGTAAAGAGCTGGCCGAGTTCTAATTATTTTTTTAATTTTTGTATTTATTTTATACATATTTGAATAATTATAATTTATATTGTATTAAATACCCTTTTTTATGTTAATTTCAAAGAACGTTATTGCCAGTAAACAAAAAAAACTTTTTTTTAGATTTCTAGAAAAAATTAATCATTTAAAGCATAATAAGATTAATATATCATTAAGTTTCCAATCATTCGGTTGTACCTGGCAAGACAATTCAAGTTTTATGCATCTAAAATATTTATCTGAATCAAGTATAAAAAATAAAGTACGAATATTTTATTATCTTTTAAAAGATTTATTTTTCATCTCTACTTTAGACAACTTTGTTATTAGAGAAAACAAAAATAAAAAAACATACAAAAATTTAGTTTGTAATTGGGCTTCTAAAAATTGCTTTGATAAATATGGCAATTATACTGATGAAAAATTTTTAAATTTTCAGGGTGATAATACCGCCTGGTTATGTTTGGGGTATGACGATATGTCAAAAATCAAATTTGAAAAAAAATGTATACTATTTTTTAATAAAAAAACTCAATTTAAAATCTTATTTCTTATAAAAAAAATTACTGAAATTGTATTTAGAAATAAGTTTTCTTTATATAAAATTTATAATTATGCAAATTTTTACTCGGAATACTCAATTAAACTCTCAAGTATAATTGAGGATATAATTAATAAAAAAAAAATAAAAAAAATAATCTTTCCATATGAGGGCCAGCCATTTCAAGACTATTTTATAAAACAAATTAAATTAAAAAATCCAAAAATAAAAGTTTATGGTTATGCCCACTCAAGCCAACCACTACCATTACACCTGATTTACAAAGAAAATAAAATTGATAAATTAATTGCCCACAATCATAATCAACACTTTCACTTATATAAAAGACTAGGCTGGCCAAAAAAAAAATTGAAAATAGAGAAAAGTAAAAAAATTTCTAAACTAAACAAAAATAAATACTTGAACACTATAATGCTTCCATATGGTTTTAATTCAGCGGATTTAATATTAAATTCTATAAAGAATTTGGCTGAAGCTAAAAAAATAAATTTTAGAAATTTTTTTGTAAAAAACCATCCTTTAATGTTAACTTCAAATGTTCATATTGATTTAGTGAATAAAATAAAAGAATTAATATCAAATTATACAAATAGAAAAAAATATAAAACAAAAAAGTCTACTACTATTATTATCGGAGCTACATCAAGTGCGCCTGAAGCACTACAAACAATACAGGATGTTTATCATGTTTTTGAGGAAGGTATAACACAAGCATATAGTAATTATTTTTGGCCAAATATACAGGTGGAATATATCTCTGAAAATGTTGCTAAGTATACTACCAATTATAAAAAAAATTTATTTATTAAGTGAAAGTTTTGTTAAACGAAAATAAATATAAAAGTTTAAAAAGATCAAATCCTAAAATTTATGTTTTAGGTTGTGTAGGAAGATCTGGTATAAATTTTTTACACAGCAAGCTCGACTCTCATCCTGAAATTTTGATTATGCCTGATTTAAGTTTTTTTAGATCTATTTATGGATTTAAGAATAGCAAATTTTATAAAAATACTTGCTCCACAGATGAAAATAAATTTTGTAAATATTTCGTTAATTATTTATATTCAAATAGGAAAAATGATTTAGAAAAAGAATTCTTATTTTCAAAAAAACAAAGAAAAGACTTTTTAAAGTCTCTTAATAAATATATTAATAAAAATAAAAAATATAAGTTTTACACAAGATTATTCTATGCTTTTCATTATGCTTTTGCAGAAATAAGAAAAATTAATATAAATAATATAAAAGTTATTATTTCTCATGAACATTCATCTCACTTTTTACAAGAATATTTTAAATACATAAGAAACGTTAGATTTATAATAATGATTCGGAATCCTATCAGTATATTTGCTGGTTTAAAATTTTTTAATATTTCAAGATATAAAAAACATCCTCCAATATCTTTAGACTTTCACATTGGTCAAATATTTTCAATAATTAAATTTTTAAAAAATAATAAATCTATAATTATAAAAAATGAGATAATGAATAAAAATATTAACTATTTTCTTGAAAAATTAGAAAAAAAACTTGGAGTAAAGAAAACTAATTTAATTAAAAAAAGTACATACTTAGGAAAAAAATGGAGCGGAGACTCAGCCTATTTAATGACTTACAGTTATTCTAGGCATTATCAAACACAAAAAAAAACACCAAAAAATTTTCACCTTGAAAAAAATCAACTAAAAAGAACTTTAAAGGTATTAGATGAAAAAGAAATAATTCTTACTGAAGTTTTGCTAAAATCTATTTATAAAAAATTTAATTATAATTTTATAATAAAGGATAGTTTAACAAAATCTATCAAGGGTTATTTTTATTATTTAACAATTTATAATCAACGAGAAGGATTAAATAAAAATTTTATAAATTATATAAAATGTTGTTTAAGAAGAATCTTGTTGCTATTTAACTCTCGAAAAATCTATTTTTGGTTAGGAATTTCCTAGACAATTGAGCTTAAAAATTTTTTCCAATAATAAAGGTCATTTTTTTTTCCTTTAAAAGATAAATTTTGATCTAAATATTTTCTAAACTTTAAAATTTCTTTTGAATTCCACCATTTAAGCGGTTCATCCCATATATTATTTATATGTTTTGCCATTTGATCGACATTATTAAACAATATTTTATTTTTGATCATTTCTTTAATTAATTTTTGAAAATTTACATCTCTTAGATACTTATTGGGTAAGTTAAAAACTATTGTTGGAATTCCAGATTTTAAACTTTGATATAGGGCGGTCTCTAAATTTGTATTTATTATCAATCTTGACTCATGGAAAGTTTCTTCTAAAAAATTTTTTTTTGATATTGAAGATTTTCCAAAATAATTTACAAATCTCTGTTTAGTATTCCAATTTTTCTCTGCATTATATAACTTAAAATTTAACCTATCTCTTATATTATTGTTTAATTTTAGAGAAAATTCTTTTATTTTTTGATAGTAAAAATCTTGATCTGAAAAATGATGTGTAGATCTAAAGTGATATAAAAATTTATCATCTTCATCCATACATAAAGTTAGCTTTGAATTATTTATCAAATTATATTTTATTTTTTTGATTTTTTTTAGATTAAGATAGGGAAGATAAAGTTGGTTTGGTCTAAATTTTATTTTATTTTCTGAAATATAATATCTTGATACTACATTTTGATAATCAAAATACTGATCTTTATAAATAGGAATGGCTCCACCATGTGGAACAAAAATAATTTTTGTTTTTGAATTTACTTGTTGAGCTAAAAAAAATTTTTTAATTAAATCTGCATTTTTCCCCAAAAGATTTGTGGTTATAATAAACTTCGATTTAAAATTATATTTTTTAATTATATTTTGATGTTGAAAATAATACTCAATATAATCTGATAACAAATCATATTTTAAATTATTCAATATATACCTTTCAAAGATATTTTTTGTATCAAAAAAAAATATTTTACTAAATTGATCTCTTTTATTCTTCTGTTTAATTGAAATATTTAAATAATTTGAATTATCAAAATATTGAATAAACATAATTTTTTTTTTTAAAAAAATGGTAAGTTTGATTTTGTCTGATAAGCCGAAACCGGAGTCAATAAAATAAATAAAATTTTTTTTAAAAAAAAATTTTAAGATTTTAAAACATAATTTTTTTAAAAAATTTTCTTTTTTATGAAACTTTTTTTTTTTATAATGAAGATAGTTTGGTTTTTTTTTTATTTTTAAGTTTAAATACTTAAAATTTAATATTTTTTTTAGGGTATATTGATGAAATCCTCCTGATGCAAAATCATTGCTAGCGTAATATTTGTAGTCAAAAATTTGATTCTCAAAGTATGAGTCTTTTTTTGTTTTTCTAATTTTTTTAATATTTTCTTTATTTATTTCTATTAATCTCCATATAAATAAGTTTGTACTTAAATAATGATATAACCAAGGATCTAATAAAATTCTCCAATAAATTTCTTTTTTTTTTTCATTATGAACAATGTTTAAAGTTTCAGAAAGTTTTTTTAAAATTTTCTCATGAAGATTATTTATATATTTATAATCTTGATTAAAATTTTTTAAGTTTTGCCAATAATGCTTTTTTAATTTTTTATTTGAATTTGAAGTTTTAAAAAAATCTTTAAAAATTGCTTCATTCATTTTGATAATTAAATATTTCTATTTAACACTAATTTAACTAACTTATTGATCTTCTTCGGTATCTTTCTTTTGAGCTAATTGCTTTATGCATTTTCCATTTTGATTTTTCTGTATCCCAACTCTTTGGAATTTTGCTATACCCTTTTTGGATTTGGCCTATATGACAATTTTTACACCCAGGTTCGATTTCTGTTCTTCTGTTTGATTTGTGAAGTTCTCTTATCCATTTAATCTTATGTGAGTTCCAGGCTTCCATTAAATTAAAACTTTCAATTTTGGTCTCTACTATTTTTCCATCTGTATCTCTCACAACTTTATCTGTTGAACCTTTTATTTTTCCTACTACTAAATTTTTTTCTTCATTAACTGCACCTGTACAGGGTAAAATTATTCCGTTAGAAGATATCGTTAACCTTTGGAATGGATAATGACAATACCAGTTTTTTCTAATTAATTTTTCTGGTGCTTTAAAGTGTCTTACATCATAAATCTCATTAACTGTAATGTATTCAACACCTAAATTAAAAAAAAATTCTTTATACTCAGGAAAATCATTTAAGACGGCAGGATATATTGTATTAGTTCTAATTACTGGCCTAGTTTTTTTTTTTAATTTTTTGTATTTAACAATTCTTTTAATTGCATTAACCACATCTTGAAATGCGTTATAATTAGTATTTTGTTTTTTTGCAGGTGTTCTAATTTTGTTATAATTTTCTTTAAATCCATCAATTGAAAAATTGATCCATGTTGGTTCAGCATCAACAATTTTTTGTGCCATATCATCATCAATTAATTGTCCATGAGTCAGACAGGTAATTTCATGTATTTCTTTATCTCTGGCGTACTTAAGTACATCTGGAAATGTTATTAATTTTCCATTTTCATCATGGTCTCTATACAATGTACTTTCTCCTCTCCAACTAAACGATATTGAAGGTATTTTTTCTTTTGCACATTCGTCAATAACGCTCTTAACAATTTTCCAAGGTAGCATCCTTTGAGCTCCGATTACTGAATTTTGAAATTTTGATGTTATTGTATAACACATTGTACATGCTAAATTGCAAGTACTTACTAATTCACAATTTATTGAAAGAGGTTTTTCCCCTGGTTCAGCTTTTGACCCTTGTTCGAACCATTTTTTTCTATAATTATAATATTCTTGAAGTTCCTTTTTAGAAGGAAACATTTTATTATAAAGATCTTCTTCATTTATTTCTGTTACTACATATTGACCTTCATTTACTTGCTTCCATTCTTCTTCCTTGCCAAATTTTTTCCTAATATATGAGTCTCTTTGCTTAAGCATAAATTTAGCAGTGAAAAAAATTTAAAACATGATTAATTTGTCTATCATATTTATCTGGTTTTCTCTGATATTGAATATGTGAACCTATATCAGCATTATCCCAATGGGCGAATTTAGGTCCTTTTAAAATCAAATTTAAAAGTCTTAGATCCAAATTTAATTTTATAAAATTATTTTTTGGTATTTTTGTTTCATCAACAATTGAGTGAGTTTTGTTTTTAAAATTAATCATATAAAATTTTTTGTTTGATAAACTAATTAAAACAGTTTTGTTAGATCTTATACCAAGTTTAGATGATTTACTAAACATATTAAGACCTGACATACTTAAAAGAGGTTCCAATTCCTTTATTTTTGGTTTTTTAAATTTATAATAATCTAATATTTTATCTTTTAAATATAGTTTCATTTTTTTTGTAATTTTAGCATCATCATAATTCAAATTATCTTTTATTTTTTGACTTTGTAAATCAAATTGACCAAAACTTTTCAAAATTATTGGTTTTGATAATATTTTTTTTTTTTTATACAATCTCATTAAATATTTATATGCCTCATATCTTGAAGGAACCCCTCTTTTATCATTTAGTTTATACAATTTAGATCCTAAGAAATAAGTGCCTGCGAATGGCATTACATAATTTGGTTTCAAATCCTTAGTAAATCGAACAGCTTGATGTAAAAATTGTTTTTTTTTTTTTAATACCTAAAATATTTTTTTTTTATTAGAATAATCTTTAAAACACTGAGGAAATGGACCAGCTCCACTATATCCAGTTAATAATAAATCAATTTTTTTAAATTTTATTGAGATTTTTTTAATTAAATTTTTTGAAAGCTCATAAGGGCAATCATTAACATTAATTATTGATGAATTATTATTTGAAATTACAGCAATACTATCAATTTGCTGGGATCCTACTTTGTCAGCAAGAAAATGGCATTTAAAAAATTTATTACATAGTTTTGGATTACAATCATCAGCACCAAATATTTCAATAAAAAAATTTTTTTCAAAATAAAATCTTTCACCATGATCAAGTTCAATTATGTTTTTAAAACCAATTTTTTCTAAATTAATTCTAAAGAATGGAAGGGCATATTTGTGTATTATTATTTTTGTACTTTTGCTAATTTTTTCTAAAGTTTTTCTGCTCATATGATCTGGATGAATATGACTTATATAAATAAAATCGATCTTATTAATTAAAAACTTTTTTATGTTAAATTTAGGATAATGGTACCAAGATCCATAGTATTCACCATCTACTAACCATGGATCAATTAATAATTTTTTTTTTTTATCTTCGATGCAAACTGTTGCTGATTTTAGAAAAGTTAATTTCATTTTTAAATAAATTTTATATAATATTTTTCCATTGTAATATTGTATCAGCAAGAATATTTTTTTTATATTTCTTACCTATAATTTTATTAAAATATATTGGGCTAATTCCCGTACCTGGTCTTTTGCAGATTAAATTATTTTTTTTTACTTTTTGACCTTTTTTTACATCGTTATTAAGGACTATGCTTCTTCTAGCATTTCTTCTAGAAATTAATTCACTTTTAATAAAGGTTTTTTTTTTATATTTTCCAACTATATCAAAAATTTTCCTAGCATTAGATATAAACTTTCTTAAGTCTTTATAGTCCATGGCATGATAATGATCATTGCCTTTTTTATTTTTATTATCTGTAAAATGCTTTTCTATAATTATAGCTCCCATAGAATAAGCAGTACAAAGGTTTAACATATCCTTACATGGCATTGTGTGGTCTGAATAACCCACAATATTATTTGGGAACTCTGTCTTTAAAGATTTAATCATTCTTAGGTTGGCATCTTTATTTGTAGTGGGATAATTTAAAATGCAATGCATTAAAACAACTTTTGAATTACTTGTTTTTCTAATCAATGAAAGAGCAGATTTTATTTCATTTAATGTCGCCCCTCCTGTTGAAAGTAAAATAGGTTTTTTTTTTTTTGAAATTTTTTTGATTAGTGGAAAATTTGTAATATCTGAAGATGAAATTTTATAAAAATTGACTAAAGGATTAAGTAAATCTACTGAATCGTGATCAAAAGGTGTTGAACAAAATTCAATTTTTAGTTTTGAGCAATATTTTTTAATTTTTTCATATTCAGGCTTATCAAATTTGTCTAACTTTTTGAATAGATCGTATTGGTTTTTGGTTTTCTCCTTTTTCGTATCCCAATAACTTGGAGAATTTTTACTTGCAATTTTTTCTGCCTTATATGTTTGAAATTTAACCGCATCAGCTCCTCCTTTTTTTGCCAAAAAAACTAATTTTTTTGCTTTGGATAAAGAACATTCATGATTTACACCCACTTCAGCAATGATATACGGTTTGGAAAAATCGTCTATTTTTGCTTTTCCTAATTTAATTGAAGTCATTTTTTGTAAGATTAGTCTTATGTCTTCTATAACGGTATAAAGGTATTGCTACTCTATTAATTTTATACTTTTGTTCAAATCTTTTTCTTAATTCAATTTCTTCATTTATTAAGTAATTGGGATTATAAAACCCGATATCTTTAAGATGCTTTGTTCTAAACATAATTCCACAAGCTATTGGCTGTTTTAAACAATCTATTTTTTTTAAAACTTTTTCTTTATCATTAACTAAAAAATAATCGCAAGCTATTGCATCGTATTTTGAATTTGAATCTAAAAATAAATATAAGACTTTTAAAAATTCTTTATTAACATAATCATCGGAGTCAACTCTAACTATAAATTTTCCTTTTGCTTTTCTCAATCCATAATTTAATGCTTTTGAAAGTCCAGAATTTTTTTTTTTAGAATAAATTTTTATTTCATCTATAAATGATTTTAATATTTTATCAGTCTGGTCGGTGCTACCATCATTAATTGTAATAATTTCGTAAAAATCTCTATCTATTGTTTGATTTAACAATGATCTTAAACATCTTCCTATGTACCTTTCTCTATTGTATACAGGTATTATTACTGAAATGGTTGGTTTCTTTGACATTTCAAATATCTTTCCTCAAAATTTCTAAAGATTTTTTCACACTATTAATCATATAATCAAAATCTCTATCATTCATATTTATATGAAAGGGAAATGAAATCATATTATTAAAAAAATTTTCTGTATTTGGGCAATTTGCTTGTTTGAAACCTTTTTTTTTAAATAATGGATATTTATACAATGGATAATATTGTACTATAGATTTTATTTTAAATTTTTCATATAATATTTTTATTAGTTTATCTCTATTAAAATATTTAGTTTTATTACAGTATGCGGGAATTAAATGATAAACATGTCTATTTTTTTGGTTTGAAATATGAAATTTTAATTCGGAATAACTTGATAATTTTTTAATAATTTTTTTTGCTCTACTAATTCTTTTTTGGTTTAGTTTATTTACTCTCCTTAACATCATCCAACCTGCAGCGCATTGAATTTCACTTAATGTAAACTTATACGGCCATGAATTTTTATTGTCCTCATCTAGATTACCCATTGCTGGTAACCAGTAATTTTTTCTTTTAAAAGTGTAATCTCTATGTCCATTATGCCTTAAACCTTTAACTTGATTGAATTTGGTTAAATCTTTTACATACAAGGCGCCACCTTCACCTAAAGTAGTGATATTTTTTTGTGCATGAAATGAGAAGCAACCAAAGTCTCCCATTGTTCCTGCATAATTTGAATTGATTCTTGCGCCAAATGCCTGCGCACAATCTTCAATAATTTTAATTTTTTTATTTTTAACTATTTTTTTTAAACTATAAATATCACAAGCATAACCATACAAATGTACAGCTACAATTGCCTTTGTTTTATTTGTAATTTTCTTTTTTAAATCAGTGAGATCTATTACTTGTGTTCTTAAATCTATATCACACCAAACAATCTTTGCACCATTTCTTGCAAAAGGAATTGCGGAAGCACAATAAGTATGAGCAGGTATTATGATTTCATCTCCTTTTTTAATATTTAATAATATAGCAATTATATCTAATGCTGCAGCTGCCGAACTAACAACTGATATATTTTTTTTATTTAAGTATTTAGATAAATCTTTTTCAAATTTTTTTAGATGTGGTCCTTGTGTTAAAGGATCTGCTGATTTAATAATTTTTACAAAATTTTTAATTTCTATATTTGTATAATTATGCGACCTACCGCTCCAATTTATTTTAATCATTTATAGAGTTAGCTTTTTTAATATATTAATTTCATCTCTATCGTTTATATCAATTGATCTAGATTTTGGCATTAAATAAAAACCATGATTTTTTTTACTTCGCATTTTTTTTCTTAAAAGAAGTTTTTTTTCAATTATAAATATTGCACCATTAATAAAATAGGACTCGAAGTCAAAATCTTGTCTTCTATAATATTTTCTTCCTTTTGGAAGAGCAAAACTCCATTTATTTCCATTTAAATTTTTTATCTTTATTGACTCATATGGGTGCTCTAATGATTTTGAAATACTAAATAAACTACTTAATTTATTTTTTTTTATTTTTTTTATTGATTTTATAATATCCATTTTATTTCTTAGTGGTGATGTTGGTTGCAAGAGAACCAGATAATCAAAATAAATTTTTTTTGTCTCAGTCCATTTTACAAAATGATACAAAGTATCAGCTATTGAAGTGTTATCTTTAGACAAATTCTTGGGTCTAACATAATCACATCTAATATTGTATTTTTTTGCAATATTTTTTATTTTTTTACTGTCTGACAAGACAAAAGATAGGTTGTTATTTAATTTTTTTACTTGTTCAAATGTATATTCTATCAAAGATTTATTATTAACTTTTACCAGACATTTATTTTTTATACTTTTTGAGCCTGCTCTAGCTGGAATGGATAATAAAAATTTCATTTGAGACTAAATAACATTAACTATATTTGCATGTAAACAAAATTTAAAGTAAAAAATAATTATATAGTTTATATGAAATCAATAATTAAATTAAAATCCGATTTTTATTCAAATGGATTTGTAGTTATAAAAAAATTTTTTACTAATAATGAAATTTTAGAAATTATAAGAGAATCTGAAAAATTAAAACAAAAAATAATTCTTCAAAAAAATAGATATTTTCATAAAACTAAAGATAATAAAATCAACACAATACACAATATCCAAAAATTCTATAAAAAAAATTACCTAGTAACTTTTTCTAAAACAAAAAAACTGATGAAATTAGTTGAAAGTTTGTTAGGCGAAAAATGCATGATGAGAAATGTTGAATTATTTTTCAAACCAAAAAAAACAGGAATGAAAGCTCCATTTCATCAAGATAATTTTTATTGGAATATTTTAGATTCAAAAGCATTAAATGTCTGGATTGCATGTTCTAATGCTTCTCCAAAAAATGGAGGCATGATATATTTAAGAGAATCTCACAAATTGGGGACACTAAATCATGAGATATCTTTTAGCCCTGGATCTTCTCAAAAAATATCAGAAAAAATTTTATCGAAATTAAAATTTAAAAGAATTAGCCCTACAATTAAGTTAGGAGATTGTATAATTCATCATCCAGATGTTATCCATGGAAGCAAAAGAAATACATCAAAGCTTGATAGGAAAGCACTGGTAATATCTTATAAATCAATTAATGCAAAATATGATCATATAAAATTAAAAAGATATAATAAATCACTAAAAAAAAATTTGAAAAAAATTTATAATTAATTTATTTTTTTTCTAATATTATTTTATTTTTTTTTAACTCTAAAATTTTATTGGCATTAGTTAAAGTATTTTTATCATGTGAAATATGTAGAACGGTTAAATTTTTCTCATTCATCTCTTTAATTTTTTTCAAAATTAATAACTCATTTTCTTTATCTAAATTACTTGTGGCTTCGTCAAGAATTAGAATAGATATATCCTTATATAAAGATCTTGCTAAAGCTAATCTTTGTTGCTCTCCCATTGAAAGCTTGGATGCTCTTTCTCCAACTAGATATTTTTCATTTTCACTTTGTTCATTAATAATAAACTTTTCTAAATTTAATTCTGATAAAATATTTTCAATCTTTTGATTTTCCTCTGACATCAGTAATTCTTTTTTTAAAGAAATATTATTTTTTACAGTATCATTTAAAAAGAAATTGGACTGATGAACCATTCCAAAATTTTTATACCATCCTAATATATTTTGATTAATATTTTGGCCATCAGACAATATTTCACCAGAATCAGGTTTCTCTAATCCTAAAATTAAATTTACCAAAGTTGTTTTACCAGAGCCGCTCTCTCCAAATATTCCTACATAATCACCTTTATTTATTTCAAACGAGAAATTATCTATTATTTTTTTGTTTTTATAGAAAAAGCTTATATTTGCAATTTCAATCTTTTTGTTGAAATTTAATTTAGAAATTTTTGCTTGCTCAGTGAATTCATTTTTTAGATTTTTAAAATCATCTTGAATAATATTAATTGAAATCATAAACATTTGGCAAGATTGCAAAGATTGGTTAATCCTTGAAAATGAAGGAATTAATCTAATTGAAACTGCCAAAAATGCTGTGACCATATAAGAAACATCTGTGGATTGATAATTTAAAATAAAACTACTTAAAAAAAATAATAATAAAATTATTACTAAGATAAATTCATAAAATAACCTAGGAATAGATGATAAAATTTCGATTTTCGTTCTTATATCATTTTCTTTTTTCTTATTATGCATAAATTTTTTTGTAAAAAATTCAAATTTTTCAAATATTTTAATCTCCTTTATTGCTCCAATGCTTTCTATGAAACTTCTTAAAACTCCCTCTTCGGCCATTACTCTTTCTTTCGAATATTGATGTATTCTTTTTTTATAGTATTTAAAAAAGAGGAAACTTAATAATGAAATAATTACAATAAATATAATTGAAGTAAAAAAATATAAATTTAATAAAAATATTATTAAGATTGTAACTAGCATTAATTCAGAAATAAGAATTATGTAAGGTCTAATTGCGCCACCACATGCTTGCCAAGCTTCTGTGTTTATGTTTTTTATTAATTCAGATGAATTTTTTTCTTTAAAAAAAATTAAAGGTTGGCTTAAATATAACTTTAAAAGTTTTGAACAAATTTCAGCATTTAAATTAAATGTAAAATTTTCTCTATACTTATTAATAAAATAAGTAATTATTAATTTAAATAAGTAAACAGATATAAAAATATAAAAGATATGATTTACATTAATTTGAAAACTCATCCATTCTGAAACTTTCAAAAAAACTGATTTTGAAGAAAAATCTGAAAAAATAATTTGGATTATTGGGACTACTAAAGCAATTGATATGAGCTCTAAAGCATTAACAATAAATGAAAAAAAAAATTAAATTAAAATATTTTTTCCTATAATTACCAGGAAGAAACTCATATATATCCTTAAAATTTTTAATCATACCATTTTAGTAAATTTATATATTTCTTTTAAGAGAAATAGCATTTATTAATTGATTTATTAAAAGATTTTTTAAGTTTGACAATGGATAATATGAAAATAAAGAAAATTAATAGAAAATATGGAATTTTATTTTGGATAACAGGCTTTTCAGGGTCTGGCAAAACTATAATTGCAAAAAAAATAAGAAACGAAGTAGAGAAAAAATATGGTCCCACAATACTTTTCAGTGGAGATGATGTAAGAAGAATATTTAGTTTAAGAGGATATACATATAAAGATAGATACAAAACAGTAATGAAATATTGCAAACTTTCAAAATTTTTAGTTTCTCAAAAAGTGAATGTAATATTTGCAGTTGTAGGTCTTATGTCGGGAATAAGAGAATGGAATAAAAAAAATATAAAAAACTATGTAGAAATTTATATCGAATCGAATATTAAAAAAGTTGTAAAAAGAAAAAATAAAAAAATTTATATTAATAAATCAAAAAATGTTGTGGGTATAGATATCAGGCCAGAATTGCCAAAGAAACCTGACATAAAGATTACAAATAATTTCGATAGAAGTATTGATAAGATTAAATCAGAACTAATAAGTAAAATTATTAAAAAATTGTATTAAATTAATGATTTAAAAGATAGATTTTTTGAAATAAATTTTGACATGTAGTTTTCGTGAATTTTTTTACCTCGCTTTAATAATTTTCTAATTTTAGTTCCACTTAACTTTTCTGTTTTTCTATTATCACAACATTTTTGTACGCTTATTTTTTTACAAATTTTGCATAATAATGGTTCATTTTTATAAACAATTGTTAGTCCAAGTTTTTTTTGGTTTTTTTTACAATATTCTCTTGAATCATATATTTTATAATAATTTTTTAAACCAGCATGATCTCTTCCTACCCAAAAATGAGTACAACCATAGTTCCTTCTTACTAATGAATGAAGTGCTGCCTCTTTTGGTCCGCCATATCTTGGATAAGAAAAAAATGGAATTGAAAATACTTTTTTATCTGAATTTTTATACTTTTTTAAAATCATTTTATTAGTATTTAATATAACTGCATCTTTAAACTCGCCTTTTCTATACTGACCAACTAGTGGCTGGATAAGTAAATTGTTATATTTGTTTACTAAAAAATCATGTATCCACTCGTGAGCTTTATGAGGTACATTCCTAGTATGAAAAGCTGCTAAATACTTCAAATTTTTAATTTTATTCTTTTTAATAAATTTTTTTGGAGAAATAAAATATCTATGTCTAAAATTTTTTTTAAAAATTTTTGAAATATTAAAATTCATATATCTAAAAACATCATCGTAATCTTTAAAATATTGATGTTTTTTAAATCTATTTGGAATTAGATATTTTCTAATTATTTTTCTTTTAATAGAAAAAAATTTTATTTTATCAATTTCTACAATTTTATTTTTTTTATAAATTAAATTGATTTTTGATATGCCCTTTAATTTTAAAAAAGTTTGCCTGTCAACTCCTAGAAAAATTGGAAATGGAAAAAATTTTTTTTTATACTTTTGTTTTATAATGATATCTAATAGCTGTTCCCTATTAGGAAAATTTTTCAACGGATAAAAAACATTATTTCTTAAATTTATTAAATCAGAAAACTGTTTATAATTTATGTTTAAATTTTTCATAATTATATTGAATTAGCGTTTTATTATAATATAAAAAAATCAATAAACTATGACATATTTTAATTTAGTTGTTGTTGGCCTTGGAGTAATTGGTGCTGAAACTTTAGGGGCATTGTTAAAATATAAATCATTAAAAAATAAAAAAAAAATTAAAATAGCTATAATAGAAAAAGATATTAAAAATATTCCTGGTGGAGTAGCTTATAGTCAGTCTAAATCAAAATTTGGTTTTTTTAATAACCCTCTTAGATTATCGCATCCAGAATTCATTTATTGGATTAAAAAATCAAAAAATATAAATAAACTAATAAAATTTATAATAGAAAATAGAGACTTTAATTTAAATAATTGGTTAAAAGAAAATAAAAAAAAATTTAAAAGTTCTAAAAAAATTTCTGAGGTTTACTTTCCTAGATTGGTTTACTCATTTTATCTTGAAGAAAAAATTAAAAAATTTTTAAAAGATAGAAATAAAATAAAAGTTGAGTGTGAATTTTTTGAAGGTGAAGTTGATAATATAACACTTAAAAAAAATATTATTAAACCTAAATATAAATTTATAAAATTTTTTTTAAATTTTGATGGAGACAAAATATTAAAAAAATATACAAAATTTTCAGCGAATTATATCAAATTTAAAAACCTAATTTTTTCTAATGGAATTTTACCCCCTGATAAAATTGATGTAAAAAACATAAATTACAATGACAATTATATTTGGGATTTTTATGCTGAAGGTGGAACTGAAAACTTATTAAAAAAAATTAATAAAATTAACAAAAAAAATATAAAAATTGTTTTTATTGGTAATAAAGCAGGATTATTGGAAACTATGCAATCCTTAGAAAATCTTATAAAAAAAAAAAAAGTAAATATTCATATCACTTGTATTTCTAATAGTACCCTATCTTTACAGAAAGCAGAGCTATCAAAAAAATACCAAAAATATAAATTAAAATTTTTAACTATTGCACAAGCAAAAAAAAATAAAAAATCTGAAGAAATTCTTAAATTACTAAAACTTGAATTTAATAATGCTACTGAAAATTATTTTAATAAATATGATGTATGGACTAAAGTTTTAAAAAAAAATATTTTAAATATATATTATAATAACTTACCGCTTAGAGAAAAAAAAAAATATCATAGTTATATTTTTTCTCAGATAAGAAATATTACAAGATACACTTATCCTGAAACGGTTAAATCTAAAGAAAATTTAGAAAAAATAAGAAAAATTGATTTTATAAAAGATAGAGTTGTTAAAATTAATAAAAAAAAAAATATAATACTTATAAATACAAAAAAAAATTTAAATATTAAATGTGATTTGATAATAAATGTGTCTGGACCTATGAATATTTTAAATAAAAAAAATAATATAAAAGTTGTTAAATTTCTAAAAAAAATAGCCAAAAACTATAATGAGAGAGGATTTTATAGTGATAAAAATTTTAGTATTAGAAAAAATATATATATTCCAGGAACTCTATCCTATAATTTTAACCCATTAAGGGAAACAATAATTAAAGCAATCACTAATAATACTCACAATGTTATTAAAAATATTATACGAACTGGAAGTATATGACTAATTTAAAAGACCAACTTTCTTGGGATGAATTCTACAAAGGTTCAATTAATAGAAAAAAGCCTATTAAAAATATTTCTGAATTCAATAGATTAATAATGCACACAAAAAATTTTTTTGTAATTTCAGGTTATGGTGCATTCACTAAAGGATATGTTCTAATTATATCAAAAGAATTTATTCCTTCCTTTGGATTAATAAAAAAAGAATACCTCGGGGAATTATATTTTTTAATTAGTCAAATAAAGAACATCAACAAAAAAATATATAATAGAAAAAGTGTTATTTTTGAACATGGAATGTGTGCTTGTGTGGGAGGTTTAGATAGGGCACACGTTCATATAATGACGGTAAATAACAATACAAATAAAAATAGTTTAAAGAGATCAATAAATAAAGTTTTGTATAATAGAAAAGTTGGTATCGAATATATAAAATATGGAAAATATAAGCTTGAAAATATACATGATATTAATCAGATTTTTGAGAGTATTAAAAAAGATAAAAATTCTAAGAAAAATAATGAATTCAAAATAGTTGGTAAAATTCTTAAATCCAGCAATTTACAAAACTTAAATATAGATTTGTGGCCAAATATAACTTTTAGGCATATTAATAAAGGTGGTCATTATGTTTATTTCAAAAGTGATTATAAAGAAAGTTCTTTTCTTACCACTCATAATTTCCAGACACAATTTGGAAGAGAAGTAGTTTTCTATAATGAAAAATTTTTAGATAAGTTATTTGACATGAATTTAAATAAATTAAGAAAAAATAACTATCCTCAAGATATATGGAAGTGGCAAAATTTTATGTTTGAGAAAAATATAATTGAAACTATAAAAAATTTCAAAAAAGGATTTAAAGAAGCTAATAAAGAATTTTTAGATGAATTTAAAAATTATCAAGCTGAAATAATATAAAAAATTTTCAAATTAATTAATCAATCTATTTGAGGTCTTGTAAAATCAAACTCGCTGGATATTACCAGTATTTAAATTTTTTAAGTAATTTTTTCTCTTCTTGGCTTATAGTTTTTGTTTCTTTGCCAAGCATAATTGGAGCCTTGTGTAAAATAGACGTTAATTCTCTTATACCGGGTTCGGATAAAGAAGCTGATTGGTCAGTTCCAAACATGGTTCTGTCCAATGTTATATGTCTTTCGATATAATCAGCTCCTAAAAACCAAGCAGCAATAGAAGGTGAAACACTTGATTCATGCCCACTGTATCCAATTTTACATTTAAAAATTTTCCTTAATGTTTGAATTACATTCAAATTTAAGTCTTTATCTGAGCAAGGGTACGTTGATACACAATGCATTAATACAAAATCACATTTACTTTGTTTAAATATTTTTACAGCTTTATTTATATCTTTAAGTTCACTCATTCCTGTAGAAATAAAAGTAAGTTTTCTATCTTTTGCTATAAATTTTAAAAGTTTATGATTTGTAAGCATTGCAGAAGCAACTTTGTTATATTTAGTTTTAAATTTTTTTAAAAATTTATGGCTATTTACATCCCATGGAGAACAGAACCAATCTATTTTTAATTTTTTACAATATTTTTCTATTTCTCTAAATTCCTTATAACCAAATTCTAATTTTTTTTTATATTCCAGATAATTCATTTCTCCCCAAGGAGTATTTCTAATAGCAATTTTTTGATTTTCTGGAATACAAATGTCCAAATCTCTCTTCTGAAATTTTACAGCATTAAAGTTATATTTTTTAGCTAAATCAATGAGTTTTTTTGCTAATTGTATTGACCCATTATGATTAATTCCTATTTCAGCAATCAAAAATGGTTTTGCCCTCACTTTCAAACCTATCTCCAACTATACAAAGAGGTATTATCCATTCCAACTTTTCTTTTAGGATTAGTTTTATAAATTAAGACAGTTTCATCATGAACAGTTTGATCACAATCTTTACAGATTAAACCTGTAAAGTCATTTTTTCGATGTTTTTCTTGAATATCTTTTAACTCTTTAGATTTCATAATTTCATCAATTGACATAGTGTTTGCATCACCAACTTCTAATAATTTATTATAATCAAAACAACAAACATGAGCTTTGCCGTTCACAGCAATATTCAAAGGTCCTGCCAAAGGTCTTCCGCATGAAGTTTGTTTTTGACCTTTTATTTCTCTATATTTTCTTCCATCAACATAATTATGTGGCTTCCAAACATAAACTTCAGAAAGTTTTTGTTCCCATATATTTATCCAGTCTTGTAATTGATGTTCGTTTTCTTTCATCTTTATGAAATTTCCTATTGTATAAACCTTCTTTGAAGAGTCCATTTTTAAAAAAGCCTCTATATTTCTTAATGACTTCTCATAACCTAATCCACCCATAGTTTTTTTATATATTTCCTCTGTAGTTCCATAAATTGAAAATTTGAGAATATCTACGTACTTTAAAATATCTTCATGATATTTAGAAATCATAGCGTTACCTGTGGTGCTTATATAAATTGTTGCATTTGGTTTTTTTTCTTTTGTGAATTTAAGCTTATCCATTAAACCTCTATCTAGAAAAACATCTCCATAACCACACAAATCTATAATTTCAACGCCATGGTCAAATGCATCTAATACAATTTTTTCATAAAGTTTTTGACTCATTACTTCTAATTTCTGAATCATTTTTTCTCTGGGGCACATTATACATTTTGCTCCACACCTATTAGTAACTTCGATTGTAATTTCTTTATTATCAAAATACATTAATTAAAACTAACTCATATTTATGCTAATTTAAATAGATAAAAGTCTTAAGAGATATAGTAAAGTTTTTTTATATACTAGATAAACAACACTTAATTTCTCATTTAAAGTCTAAAATTTTAATTATTGCTATATAATAGAAAACAAAAATTTTTTTCAGTGCATAAATCAAGCCATTTGAGCTATTAGTACTGGTCAGCTGCACGCATTACTGCGCTTCCACATCC
>MDSW01068282.1_pt1 | contig 21847 bp, 20 predicted proteins | sample 811171 | NCBI WGS metagenome assembly MDSW01 (sample SAMN05326641, study PRJNA326480) | marine metagenome | isolation source: seawater | place: Atlantic Ocean: North West | collected 2012 | reverse complement strand
ATGAGGCGCCCAAGTTACAGTCAAGGGATTCATTCCGTATTTATATTTTAATATATGCGCTGTAAACGCACTATCTTTGCCACCACTACCTGGAACTACACAATCATATCCACTTGGTTTTCTATATTTGTCTAAAAGTTTAATTAATTCATCTTCTCTTTTAGACCAGTTAATTTCCCCTTTTTTTTTGTTATACTCACAAGCATCACATAAGAGGGTTTTTACATTAATATTAATACCTTTTTTTTTATTATTTTTATTTTTAAATTCTACTACGCTACTAGGCCTTTGATTTGAAATAGTACATTTAGAGCAAAAAATTACCTCCTCGGGCAATCCAAAGAGTGAGAAGTTTTTATTTTCCATTTTTAAATAATATTGTTTACAGATTAAAAATAGTATTAAATATTTTGGACTAACTTATATAATTAAATCTTAAAAAAACAATTTTAATTTAATAATAAATATTATCTTGTATAATAAGTCTTTAAAATGTTTAAAAATTGCCTCAAAAGTAATTTAGATTAATCAATAAAGATGGAAAAAAAAATAATTTCATTACTTAGTAGTCCAGAATTAACTATTTAATGCTTAACAGTAAAAATTATAAATATCTGGTTTATGATGATTTTGATAAAGAAATTTTATCTACTTTAATTAATTTAGACCAAACTAAAATAATCGATTTTAGAAATTTTAATAAATTTAAGTATTTAATTGAATTATTCAAATCCTTTCATTTATTTTTTTTACACAAAATATTAATTAAGATTTTATTTGTTGAGGGTTTTTTTATAACTTACATTTGTAGTGAAATTGTAAAATATAATCCCAAGATAGTTTTGACAAGTACAGATAACGATTTGAGATTTTATAAATTGAAGAAATATTTTGGAGCTAGAATTAAATTTATGGCTATTCAAAATGGTCTAAGATCTAAATTTCATGATATTTTTGATAATATTAATTATAATAAGAGTGAACTATCTGCAGATTATTATTTTTCTTTTGGGTCTAGTATTGCTCAATACATGAAAAAATTTATAGATGTAAAAGTTATTCCAGTTGGATCATTTAAAAGCAATTTAATATTAAAAAAAAAATACGAAAAAAAATTTAAGAAAAAAATAAAAATTCTTTACATATCAACTTTTAGATCAAGAAAAATAGACCAAATATTTGAAAAAAGGCCTGATGGTAAAGCAATATATTGGAAGGATTTTATAAATAGTGAAATCAAACTCTTAAAATTATTAAATAAATTTTGTGATGAAAGTAATTACAGTTTGTCTATTTTAGGAACTTTAAGAAAGGAACATAGAAAAGAGAAAAATTTTTATTCTAAAAATTTAATTGGAGGCTATAGGAATTTTATTAAAAAAACAAATAAGTTTAATAATTATAAAGTTATAGATAACTTTGATATAATTGTTACCTCTGAAAGTACTTTAGGTTACGAGGCTTTAGGAAGAGATAAAAAAGTAGCTTTTTTTAAAAAACAAATTACGCCTTATAATGATTGGCAATATGGTTGGCCTTTAAATTTAAAAAATAAAGGATTATTTTATTCTGATTTGATTTCATATGCAGAGGTAAAAAGGATAATTAATAATTTAATTTCGACCGATAGTTCAAAGTGGAAATCAATTTTGATTAAAGAAAAGAGAGCAAATATGATCTATGATTATAAAAATTGTAAGCTAAAAAAATATTTAAATTATGAAAAAAATTAAAGTTGCTATTATAGGCGCTGGTTCTATGGCTGAGAAGTATTTACAGGTATTAAAAAAAAATAAAAAAATAATTCTTTCAGGTATTTTTAGTAGAACTTTTTCAAAAGCTGAAAATTTAAAAAAAAAATTCAAAATTAAAAAAAATATTAAAAAATTTGATAAATTATTTTCTGAGACCAATGCCGATATAGTTATATCTACTGTTTCAGTAGAGCAAATGTATAAAATAACTTTAAAATTAATTGAATACCCATGGTTAATATTTATAGAAAAGCCTCCTGGTCTTAATTATCAAGAATATAAAAACTTGTTAAAGTTTGCAAATCTCAAACAAAAAAAAGTTTTTGTTGGAATGAATCGAAGATATTTATCTTCAACATTGGATCTTATTAAAAATTTAAGAAAAGAAAGAAGTAAAAGATCGATTTTTATTTTTGATCAACAGGATACAAATATTCAAAAAAAAAATCACAGACCAAGAAAGGCACTATATTATTGGATGTATGCAAATTCCATTCATTTAATAGATTATGCAAATTTTTTATGTCGGGGTAAAATAAAAAAAATTGATACAATTTCAAGAAATAAAAAAGAAATACATTGTAAGATTAAATTTAGCTCTAAAGATAATGTAAATTATTTATGTAGATGGAATAAACCTGGGCCTTGGCAAATCAATATTAGCACTGATAAAAGCTATTATGAGTTAAGTCCTTTAGAAAATCTTAAAATTAGAACTGGTAATAAAAAAAATTTTGTAGAATATTCAAAATCTAAAAACGATAAAGTTTTTAAGCCAGGACTAAAAAAACAAGTAGATGAATTAACCAATATATTTCTCAATAAAAGGAGTAATTTACCTGAACTGAAGGATCTAAAGTTAACAATGAGCCTCATACACAAAATTTATGGAAGATGATGATACAAAGAAGTAAAAAAATTTTAGTAGTAGGATTAGGAGTGTTGGGTACTAGTTATATAAAAGCAATAAGATATTTAAATTTACCAACTGAAGTATATATGCTTGATAATGATCCCAAAAAAAAAGAAAAAGTTTACAATAATACTAAGATGGTAAAATTTTTTTATATAAATGATATAAAAAAATTAAAAAATAAAATAAATCTTGTAATTATTTCAACTACTGCAAACAAAAGATTCGAATTAGTTAAAAAAATAGAAAAAATTAAACCAGATAGTTGGATTATTGAAAAGTTAATTGAGCAAAGCGTAAATTCAACTAATAAAATGTTTAAGATCTTAAAAAATAAAAAATGTTGGATTAATGTACCTAGGAGAGCTTTGAGGGAATATGAGAAGTTAAAATTAGAGTTTAATAAAAATAAAGAATACCCTTTAGAAATATCATCAAACTTAAGGGGTGATAGAATTGTGACCAATTTAATACATTTAGTAGATATTTTATCTTGGTTTAGGGGAGTTAAAATTAAAAATATAGATATTTCAGGCCTAAACAATTTTTGGAGCGAAAGTAAAAGAGAGGGATATTACGATGTAGGAGGAAAGTTAATTGTAATTATGACAGATTTTTCAAAAATAATTATAAAAACTTCGAAAAAAGGTAATGGTCAGATAAAAATAACAAACAAAATAAAAAGTTGGACAATAATGCAAACAAAAAAAATTGCTTTAAACACAAATGGAGATAAAATTCGAGTTTGTAATCCCCAAGTGAGCATCATTATGATTAAAATAATAAAACAAATATTATTAGAAAAAAAGTCTAAATTACCGACTTTTAAAGATATTATTTTTAATCATAATATTTGTACAAAGTTTCTTAAAACTCACTGGTATAAATGTACTGGTAAAAAATTAAAATATTTGCCAGTAACCTAATAAAGAATAATGAAAAAAGATAAAAATAGAGTTAGATAGTCTAAAAGTGTGGTTGTAAGACTTTTAGCATCATATTAAAAAGTTAAAAAGTTTTAGGGAGATATACCAAAATTTAACAAATACTCAAAATTTAAAGAAATTATTAAACAAACTTATAAATAGTTTATTTTTATTAATAAAAATAATTTTTCAGACACTTATAGCCTCTAATTTTAAAGTAAAGTATTATTGGTTAAAATATCTTAAATTTTATTATATACAATAATTCTATGGAAAAATTTATTGTTTCAGAAAAAACTAAGATTAAGGATTGTCTTTCAAAAATGAATGAAAATAGAAAAAGCTTTTTAATAGTTTTAGATAATAAAAAACAATTATTAGGCACATTTACAATGGGAGATTTCAGAAAAGCGTTGTATAGCAATGCTAAATTTAATAGTTCTATTAAAGGTTATTATAATAAAACTCCAAAGGTTATTCTAAATAATGAAAATTTAGAAAACTCAATTAAAAATTTTTTTATTAAAAATAATAACTTAGTATTACCAGTAATTAACAAATCAAAAAAAGTAATAAAATTAGTTTTTAGAGAAAATATATTAATTAACAAAAATAATTTTCAAAAAATTCCATTGCCACTAGTGATTATGGCAGGGGGTAAAGGAACCAGACTTAAACCTTTTTCGGATATATTGCCTAAAGCTTTAATCCCTTTGAATAGAAAAACAATAATAGATAATATTATTGATAAATTTATTTCATTTGGAACAAAAAAAATTTACATAATTATAAATCATAAAGCTGAAATTATTAAATCTTATTTTAAAGAAAAAAAAGTAAATGCAAAAATTATTTTTATACAGGAAAAAAAACTTTTAGGAACTGCTGGTGGTTTATCACTTTTAAAGAAAAAAATTAAAACAAATTTTTTTTTGACTAATTGTGATGTTCTCCACGATTTTAGTTATTATGATTTTTTTAAATTTCATAAAAATAATAAATTTTATATTTCTTTAGTAGGATCTATAAAAAACTATACTTTGCCATATGGAATTTGTGATTTAGATAAAAAAGGAATATTAAAAAAAATACATGAGAAACCTACTTACAACATTACGATTAATACAGGTTTATATTTGTTAAATAAGGAAGTATTAAAAACTATTCCAAAAAATAAGTTCTACTTATTTACTGAATTAATAGAGAAAGCAAAACTTATGAAAAAAAAAGTTGGTGTTTTTCCAATAAATGAAAATGAGTGGTATGATGTAGGACAATGGCATGAATTAAGCAAAACAAGAAATTTTTTAGGTGAGTAAAAAAAAAATATAAAAAAAAACTCATCTCAAAGAGTGTTTCAATATATTAAAATGTGAAATGATTTTAGAAATTTTATGAGAATAATTGCTAGGTTAGATATTAAGGGACCAAATTTAATTAAAGGAATTCATTTTGAGGGACTAAGGGTGATAGGTGACCCCAATCAATATGCTACGAAATATTATAAACAGGGTGCAGATGAATTATTGCTTATTGACTGCGTAGCAAGCCTATATGGTAGAAATAATTTGTTAGACATAATTAAAAAAGCATCTGATGAAATATTTATTCCTATTACTGTAGGTGGAGGAATCCGTTCAATTGAAGATGCTGAAAAACTGTTTCTAAGTGGAGCAGATAAAATTGCGATAAATTCTAAAGCTATCAACGATCCAAATATAATAAACGATTTAGCAAAAAATTTTGGCTCTCAAGCAATAGTTGCTTCAATTCAAGCAAAAAAATATGATGATAAAAAATGGCTTGCCTATTATGAAAACGGGAGGGAAAACAGTGAAAAAGAGGTATTGGAGTGGGTTAAAGAAGTTGAGGACAGAGGTGCAGGTGAAATTTTAATTACATCAATAGATAGAGAAGGAACAAGAGACGGCTTCGAAATGGAATTGTGTGATCAATTTAATTCTATATGTAATATTCCAGTCATTTATTGCGGTGGAATGAATTCTAAAAATGATTTAATAAATTTTAAAGAATTCAGTGAATGTGACGGAATTGCTTTAGCTAGTATACTTCATTACAATCAAACTGATATTGAAGAAATTAAGAGTTATGCAAAACAAATTAACCTTAAAGTAAGATTTTAAAATTGAAAAAAATTGTCATAATAAATTGTGGTGGTAATCTGTTAAGTTTAACTAGGGCTATTAAAAAATATGAAAATAATTTTTTAATTACTTCAGAAATTAACGAAGTAGAAAATGCAACACATATTTTTTTACCAGGTGTTGGTGCTTTTAATAAGGCTATGGATGTACTTGAAAAAAAAAATTTAAGAATTACTCTTCAAAATTTAAATTATGAAAAAGTTTATTTAATGGGGATCTGTTTAGGTATGCAATTATTATTTGATAGCAGTGAGGAAAATGGTATTTCGAAAGGACTAGGTTTAATAAAAGGGAAAGTAAAAAAAATAAATCTAGATAATGAAGACAGAAAAAAAAAATTAAAGATACCTAATATTGGGTGGCATAAAATTATTATTAATAATAAAAGTAAAATTTTTGATGATACAAATCGAAATTTAGATTTTTATTTTGTTCATTCATATCATGCTCACCTTAAAAATTTTGATGAAATAAAAGCTACTATAAAATATGGATCAAATAATTTAGCAGCAGTTGTAAAAAGAAATAATATTTTTGGATGTCAATTTCATCCTGAAAAAAGTGGATCAAATGGATTAAAGATTATTAAAAATTTTTTAGAACTTAATTGATTTTATGAAAACATATATTATAGCTGAAGTAGGACCAAATCATAATGGGTCACTATCACTAGCGCTAAAGTACGTTGATTTATTATCAAAATCGGGTGCAGATGCAGTTAAATTTCAATTGGCAAAACCACATAAAGTTTATTCTCTAGATGCTTTTAAGGCAAAATATCAAAAAAAAAATGATGGAAAAAGATCTATAATTGAAATGTCTAAAAAAAATCAACTTTCTTACAGCGATCATATTAAAATTTCAAAATATGCGAAGAGGAAAGGTATTGATTACTTATGTTCGGCGTTTGACATACAAAGTTTAAAATTTTTAGTTAAAACAATAGGTGTTAAATATATAAAAATCCCTTCAGGAGAAGTGTTTGATATAAATATGCTTAAATATTTATCTAAAATAAGAAAAAAAATATTTTTATCAACTGGAATGTTAGAAGACAAAGATTTAAAAAAAGTTTTAAAAGTTTTGAACACAAATTTTAAGAAAAAAATTATTATATTGTACTGCATTTCTAGTTATCCAGCTAAACCACATCAAATTAATTTCTCCAGGTTAGATGATTTTAAAAAAATGGGTTATGAAACAGGTTTTTCAGATCATACTGTCTCCCAGAATGCCTCTTTAGCTGCATTAACATTAGGAGCAAGAGTTATTGAAAAACACGTAACAATTAATAAAAAACTGAAAGGACCAGATCATAAATTTTCTTTATCATTAAAAGATTTCAATAAATTTGTCTTAAATTTAAGAGAGATGGAGAAAATTATTTCAAATAAAGAAAAAAAAAAATTTGATATGAATACTCAAGAAATAATTAAAGTTTCAAGAAAAAGTATTGTTTCCTCAAGATTAATTAAAAAAAATTCAAAAATAGTATTATCTGATCTAGAATATAAAAGACCTGGAACAGGCATTTCTCCTTTAGAAGTCAAAAATGTTATTGGTAAAATTGCAAGGGTAAACATTAGTGAAAATAGAGTTATAAAATTAAATATGATTAAAAAATCAAATTAATTTTGTAAATTTTATCTAGTTCCTTTTTCTTGAATTTACGAATATTCTTAAAAATCTATCCAAATTTTTTCTTGTTTCAAAAATTTTTATTTTTTTTAGTTTTTTTTTATATTTAATTCGAAATATTAAATCTTTATGTGTTTTAACTTGATACACACTTTGATATTTTTCTATAGGATAAAGATTTAAACTATTTAGAGGTTTAATGGAGCAAAAATTTAAATTTTGAGTTATGCAATCTAAAATTGCAGAAGTACCATTTGAACATATAACAAATTCAAAATTTTTAAAATTTTCTGAGTTGTTACTTACAATTTTTATGAATGAATACTTTTGTTTAAAAATATTAATAGACTTTAAGGTCATTGTAGGATGTGGTTTTAAATAAAAGCTATAATTTTTTAAGTTTTTTTTTACATTACTTAAAAAAAATAAAATTTTATCAGTTTCTGAAAATAAAATATCTCCAATAATTAATATTTTTTTGTTTTGTTTAATTTTTAAAACTGGTTTTAATTTGTTATATCTTAATGCTTCAACCAGTTTTATTTTTTTTGATGGGTACCCATTTTTTTTTGCTTCTGATTTAAATATTTTACTATTAATCAAAAACTGATCAGGATTTTCATCTTGGATTTTAAATTCATTTTTATTTTTAATGTACCTCAAATCCCAGAAACGAATAGATGAATTGAAGTAAGCAAATAATTTACCATGATTATATTTTTTCCAAAGTTTTATAAAACAATATTCCCAACTTTGATTTTCAATAATAAAAATACCAATTTTTTGTCTAGGTATTTTTTCTAATAATCTATTAATCGCATAAATATTCATAATATTATAAATCAAAGTTGGTCCAAAATAAGAAGAAAATAAATCTTTTTCTAAAAAATAATAAAAATTAGTTTTAGAAATTTTATTTGAAAAAAAAAACAAACTTATTTTCTTTGAAAATATATTTTTAATAAAAAAATAAAAATAATGACTTATTGACCTTAATAAATCTTCATTACTTAAAAAACTGTTTATAAAATTATGGTTCTCATAATTATTTAAGTTGAATTTATTTCTCAAATTATTTGCTTTCTTAGAATTTTTAATTTGATTAGAGGCTACAAAAAAATGAAACCAGTTCACCGGAATTTTTTTTAAATTCAAAAACTTTGGAAGATCACCCCATAAATTAGATTTAAAAATTTTACTTTTAGTTGAGTTAAAATGAACAAAATAAGAAAAGATACTTATATCAGAGTATTTCTTAGAATTTTCTTTAAGTCCAAAATTCTTTATTACTTGAATAAAAAAAAATAATATCCCTTTTAAAAGAAAAAAAATTTTATTATTGAAGAAATCATGAAAAAAAAATTTTCTGTTTTGATAATTTAAATTTTTGTTTTTACATAAAATTTTTAAAGAATTATTAATTTTGCTAATATTTCCATTATAAAAAATATTTTTTACTTTTTTATTTTCTATAAGATGTTCAATAACCAATAATTTCAAGCAATCAAAAATAGCGTCTGATTTAAAAGGATTTTTTTCATTAATCAAACTCATTTTAGTCAAGTCAATATCTTGAATTTTAAAGTAACCATGATTTTTTGAATTATAATTTGTAATTTTGCTTATTACTTGAGTATATTTGGATCTAATTTCTTTTTTGTTTAATTCTAAATACTTGTTAATTTTCTCACCATTCCAACTTATAAATATTTGATTTTTAAATTGTTTTTTTTGTATATCATTGTCATATATATGCAGATCCATAATTTCATGAACTCTCAAATATATTTCTTCAAAAGTGAATCATTTTTTAAAAGTTTTATTACTTTTGGAATGTCAGCTTTAACATCAATATTTTCAACTTTACCTTTAATTGTGTCTATACCAAGTTTTTTGCCGTTATCTAAAATTCTTAACATATCAATAGACTCTATTGATTCATTTCTAGAAATTCCAAAATTTTGAAATTTCTTTAAATTTTTCCTTAGCAGAGTATAAACACATACCATTTTATAATAATCAATTTTACCTTTAAATTTTGCAGCAGATGGTATTGCAGATCTAGAAATATAAATCACTTCTTCCATTTTATTCCATATTATTTTAACTCTGTTTGGATTATTAATTTCCTGTTTTGATATAATTTTTTGTGCAAGTGTGGTGCAAAATAATTCATTCTTTTTTTTTAATAATTTTTTAATTGTTAGGTTGATCATTTGTGGGGTAATTAAAGGCTCATCACCTTGAACAGTTACTATCATATCAGACTTTTTTTTGTAAGAAGCTTCAGCAATTCTGTCCATACACATTTCGTGCTTTTTGCTAGTTATTATATATTTTGCCCCAATTTTTTTACATATATCAACTGTTTCTTTATCACATAGGGCAACGTAAGTTTCGTCAACATCTGACATCTTAGTTCTTCTCCATACATGCTCTAGCATAGTCATTTTCAACAGTTTAGTTAAAGGTTTCCCTGGAAATCTTGATGAACTCATTCTTACAGGAATAAATGCATTAATTTTCATTAAAATTGACCCCCATTTGAATCGATTGCAGCACCAGCAACATAATTTGACATTTCAGATACTAAAAACAATATTACGTCTGCTTGTTCTTGTGGTGTTGCTATCCTTTTGATCGGAATAGTTTTTTCTAGCTCTTTTTTAATTTTAGGTGTAATTAAACTTTTCAACATATCAGTCATAGTTTGAGATGGACAAAAGCAATTTACATTAATATTCCATTTTGCTAATTCAGCTCCAAGTTGTCTCGTAAAACCAATTAGGCCAGATTTTGCATATGCATAGTGTAATCCAGAGGTTCTACCCCTAAATCTTCCAGCAATTGAAGATACATTTACAATTTTACCTTTTTTCCTTTTTTTCATACTTTTAGAAAAGTATTTACAGCAAAGAAAAGTATTCAATCCATTATTATCATTTATATCTTGCCAACCTTTTGATGAAATATTATCTATGTCTCCTGAGGCAGTTACACCAGCGGAATTAACTAAAATATCCACTTTTTTAAATTTTTTTATTATTTTTTTGTATAAGTTTTCTACTGAACTTTCATTAGATAAATCGCAAACATAACTAATAACGTTTCTTTTATTAATTTTTCTTTCAACTTTTAAAACTTTATTACTTCGACCAACTAAAATTACTATCGAACCTAAATTTGATAATTTTATTGCAACTTCTCTTCCAATTCCAGATCCAGCACCAGTGATTACTGAAACTTTATTTTTAAAGTTAAGATATTTATTCATTAGACGACATTAATATTTTTACAGCTTTTCTCTTTGTTAGTAAATCAAAAGCATTTTTCCATTCAGAAATTTCACATTTTTTTGAAATTAGGTCTTTAATATTTATATTTTTATTGGATAAAAGTTTTATACATTTTTCCCATATTTTATAGTTATGACTAAAACTACCTTGAATTTTTAAGTTTTTTCTAACTATATCATCAAAATTTGCAACTACGTTTTTTTTCATAAACCATCCAATTTTTGTTATTTGGCCACCTGGTTTTGCAAGCTTAATTGAATCTTCAAATGTTTGGTCTATTCCACCAACCGTATCTACAATTAAATCTACACCTTCTTGATTTGTATCATCAAGAATTTTTTTTACATAATCGATATTATTAAAGTAAATTTTTGAAACTTTATTTTTTATAGCAATTTTTTTTTGAATTTTATCTTTTGGAGTACAAACTAAGAATATTTTAGCTTTTTTGAAATGAGCAATTTTTAGTGAGAGTAATCCTATCGTTCCAGCCCCAAATATAAGAACTGAAGAATTTTTTTTAATTTCAGAATTTGAAATTAAAGCATTATAAGATACCGCTAAAGGCTCAATTAAAGCTGCTTCATCCAAAGAAACATTTTTTGGTAATTTATGAATATACTGATAAGGAACTTTTATATGTGAGGCAAATGCTCCGGTCTCACCTCCACCAATATTTTTTCTTTTTTTACATAAATTGTAGAAACCATTTTTACACACATTACATTTACCACATACACTATTAACTGTTTCGCATGTAACCCGATCACCTATTTTAATATTAAATTTATTTTTATATATTTTTTTTACAACACCTGAAAATTCATGGCCTAAAACAGAAGGAACCTTTTTTTTTGATATTTTGGATTTAAAATGTTCAAGATCTCTCCCGCATATACCAGTATATTTAACTTTGATTATTGCATGTTTTTTTGAATTCTTAATTTCAGGAAAAGGAATATTTTTAACTTTTAACTTTTTTGGGAGGTGTGAATATCTTACTAAAGCTCTCATATTTTTTGATTTAAATTATAGATACTTTTATTTAACATATTTATTTCATTTAACGAAATTAGTTTTTTTATTTTGTCTACATTTTTAAAATTATTTATGCCTAATTTCATTATTGAATTTGAATTTTTTAATTTAATTTTTTTTTCTTTTAAAAAGTTTTCAAAAAATTTTTTTGACTTTATCTTTATAATTCTTGGTTTTTCAGCTCCTAGTTCAAGGCTTATAGGTACATTTAGTTTATATTTTTTTGTTAAATTTAATATTTTTAAAATATTACTATTTCCATCTAAAATTGGACACCTATTTAATGAATACCCTTTATTGTTATATAAGATTATATAATCTTTAAGATGAATATTTAAAATATGATTTTTAATTTTATTGAAAAAATCGACTGGATACTCACAAGTTGCAAAAGCATTTCCGACATCAAAGTTAATTCCAACATATTCTTTTCCTACTTTACTTATAATATATTTCAAATCGCTAGAATCTAAGTCTTGATGATTTTCTATAGCTAGTTTGATTTTATATTTATTTAAAAATTCTTTTATCTGATTTATTTTTTTAATTATCGAATTTAACTTTATATTCCACTTTTTTTTATATTTATATCTTTCACATGAAAGAATACTAGTACATTTTAGCCTTATAAAGTTTACATCTATTTTATTTGAAATTTTTATAAGTTTTAATAATTCTTTTTTTGAAATTTTTTTTTCACAATCTAAAACATAATTTTGATTAAAGTCTTTTAAGTAATTTTTTAAATATGGAGTTGAGTCAATATCCTGAAAAAATCTAAAATATGGAAATTCTACTCCACTAAAACCTTTTGATGATGCAAATTTAATTAATTTTTTTAATTCAAAATTTTTTATGTGTTTTTTATTTTTTTTTGCTTTCATGGTAAGCTTAGGTATAGATGAAAAATTTAAGTAAAAATTTTTATTTAATCTCAATTTTTTAATCCCTTGATAAGATTATTTATTGTATTTTCGTGAACAAAATCTACCTCTTCTTTAGTATTATATGCATTATGAGCTGATATAATGGAATTTTTTTTTCTTAAAATTTTTAAATAATTTTTATTTATTGGTTCCTCCTCAAAAACATCGAAACCTATTTGAAAGTTTTTTTTATTAATAGCTTTTATTAAAGCTTTATTATTTACAACTGGTCCTCTAGAAATATTAATTAAAATTTTTTTTTCATTTAGTTGCATCATTTGTTTTTCTCCAATTAAATGATATGAAGATTTATTTAAGTCAGTGCATAAAAAAATGATATCACAGTAAGAAAAAATCTTATTAATGCTTAGTATTTTTACCCTTTTTTTCATGAAAAGATTATTTAATTTTTTTTTTTTATCTATTCCACATAACACTACATTAAAACTCTTTAAATATTTTATAATTTGAGTTCCTATTTTTCCTAAGCCTACAATACCAATTTTTTTATTTTCAATGTTGATACCTTGAAACTTTTTCCAATTACCTTTTTTGACTGAATCATTATTATCTATAATTTTTCTTGATAAGTTTAACATCATGCCGAGTGCGTATTGAGAGACTCCTTTTGTAAAAGCACCTGGTGTATTAAATACTTTAATTCCTTTTTTTCTTGCATATTTATAATCTATTGAATCTATTCCAGTTCCCCATTTAGAAATAACTTTAAGATTTTTTGCTTTAGCTAATACTTTTTTTGTAAACTCATCGTCACTACATATTACCCCTTCATATTTATGAATTATTTTAATTAACTCACTTTCTTTAACAGATGGATTTCTGATTATCTTATCGATTTTAATTTTATTTTTTTTTAATCGTTTTAAGTATTTATCAAGCACTAAGTTCATATGATAACTCGATATTAATACATTCATAAATTATTTTCTTTTAATCGAGTCTATCAATTGCAATATTCCCTGACCAAAATCTACATAGGTACTTGGTTTATATTTGATTCCTAACTTTGGAACATAGCTATAAGGAGTTTGCTCATAATGATTTTCATTTTTAACTTTTTTAAAATAAATTTTTTTATAACCAAGTATTTCAGAAACTGTCTTTAATAAGTCTTTCATATGTATAGGATATTCGCCTTTTAGAATTATGCTTTTATTTGAAAATTTTGAAGATAAAATATCTACACTTGATTTTGCAGCATCATTAACGTGGATATACTCTCTAATTGTATTTGGTCCCCCTTCATAAATTATTTTTTTTCTTTTGATTGAATTCAAGATAATTTTAGATAGTCCATTATTTGGACTTGCTCCAGGTCCATAAAGTGATCCATATCTTAAAATTGTGTAATTAATTTTAAATTTTTTGTTAAATTCCTCTATATAATTTTCAGCTGCTTGTTTACTACATCTATAAAAACCTCCTTTAGAACTATAGACATAGATTGTAGATGCATAAACAAATCTTTTAATCTTATATTTTCTACACAAATTCAACATGTTAACTGTCGCCAGTATATTTTGTTCCACACTTTTAATTGGTTGTGATGCCCCATAATCAAGATCAGCTATTCCAGCAAAATTATAAACATAAAGACTATTTTTGATTACCTGATCAAGTTTTTTATAATCCAAAATATTTCCTTTTATAAATTTGAGATTCTTATGAAAAAAATTTGGAGGATTTAAGTCAAGTATCTTAACTTTATATTTTTTTGCTATTAATTCTTTAGAAACTTCTATACCTAAAAAACCAGATCCACCAATTACAGTAACATTTTTCATATTTTTTTTGACTAAAATTTTAGAAAGTTTATACAATTTTATCAGGTATACCAAAATAATAAAATGATTAAAGAAATTTTAGATTTATTGAATTTTAGATTGAAACTACAATTGTCTTTAATAGTTTTTTTAATGTTTATTAAAGCATTTATGGAATTGTTAAGTATTAGTTCAATTCCATTATTAATTATTTATCTACTTAATCCTGAAAAAGTTGTAAGTTTACTTAATGAGCACAACTTTTTTTTTCTTTCAGAAATAATTTTAGGATTAAATTTAAGTAATATTTTAATCGTCGTTTCATTAATTTTTATAATAAAGAATTTATTATTTTTTCTAATTAATTTTTATGAGGAAAACTTTCACTACAAAATAAATTTAAAATTTCGCTCTGATTTACTGAGACACTATCTAATGATGAATTATCTTAATATCATAAAAAATAATATTTCAATTATAATTAGAAATATTTCTATAGAGGCAAGTCATTTTTCATCATCCATAACTCATTTTATCAAGCTCACTCATGACTCAATAATGATATTTATTTTTTTGTTTGTTTTGATTTATATATCAAATATCGAGTTTATAATAATTTTTTTATTATTTTCAGCTTTTAGTGCTTTTATTTTTTTATTTTTAAAAAAAAAATTAAAATTTTATGGAGAGCTTTCAGTAGATAGCAGAGGATATTATTTAAAAAATATAACTGACACTTTTACTTTAATTAAAGATATATTGGTAAATAATTTAGAAAAGTACTTTTTTAATTTGTTTTATAAAAATCTTAAAAAATCAGAGAAAATTGATTTTTTTTCTAAGGTTGTTTTTTCATCTACGAAATTATTTTTTGAAACTTTTGCAGTTATACTATTATGTATTTTAATTTATATAAATATAGAAGATAACTCAGATAAAGAAACATTATTAGCTTATTTATCTGTAGTTGCTATTTTAATTATAAGAATGCTACCGTTATTTAATACTGTTTTAAGCGAGGCAAATAAACTTCAGTTTAGATATGGGTCAATTACAGCAGTTTTAAATATTTTAAAAGAAACAAATCAAGTAAATAAAGAAAGTTTAAATACTCAAGTGAGTAATAATAAATCACCCTTAAAATTAGATAACATAATAAAAATAAAAAATTTAAATAGTATAATTTTAAATAAAGAAATTTTAAAAGATATTAACTTACAAATTAACAAAGGATCTAAAATTGCATTACTAGGAGTATCGGGAAGTGGTAAATCTACTTTTTTGAACCATTTTTGTGAATTATATCAAAACTCAAAAGGAGTTTTTTTTTCAAATGGTGATGACATAAGTTTAAAAAGAAGAGAATGGCAAAATTTAGTATCATACATGCCTCAAGAAAATAATATTATCAACGGAACTATCGAGGAAAATATTGCTTTAGGTATTTCTAAGGATAAAATAGATTTAAAAAATCTTCAACAATCTATAGAGTTAAGTTGCAGTAATGAGTTTATAGATAAATTAAAATATAAAGAAAAAACTTTATTAGGTAAAGATGGATTCAAATTATCTGGTGGTCAAATCCAGAGAATTTGTATTGCTAGATCGTTATATAAGAATTTTGAAATACTTTTAATGGATGAACCAACAAGTTCGTTAGATAAAAATTTAGAGGAAAAGGTTTTAAAAAATATATTTCAAAATTTTCAATCTAAAACTGTTATAATTTCATTGCATAAATTAGAGCTTATAAAGATGTTTGATTATATAATCGTTTTTGATGAACAAAAATTATACAATTTTTCTAAGGTCGAAGATATTAATAAGGACATGAAACTTTCCTCATTTCTTGAAAGTATAAAAAAAAATGAAAAAAAATAAATTATTAATTAAAATTGGCAATAGAAAGATAGGCCCTGATTATAAGCCACTAATTATTGTAGAGCTTGGTATTAATCATAATGGAAATTTAAAAAGAGCAAAAAAATTAGTAGATCATGCACATAAATTTGGAGCAGAAATAATTAAACATCAGACTCACGTTGTTGAGGATGAAATGTCAGAGGAAGCAAAAAAAATTATACCTTCTCATACTAAAAAAAATATTTTTGATATAATTAAGAGTTCGGCACTATCTGAAAGTGACGAATATAAATTAATGAAATACGTTAATAAAAAAAAAATGATTTTTATTAGCACCCCTTTTTCCAGAAAGGCAGTAGATAGATTGATTAAATTTAAGGTTCCTGGATTTAAAATTGGGTCCGGTGAATGTAATAACTACCCATTAATTGAGTATATAGCTAAATATAAAAAACCCATAATTTTGAGTACAGGAATGAATAGTATTAGCAGTATAAAACCTGCTGTAAAAATCTTAGAAAAATATAAAGTTCCTTATGCGTTATTGCATTGTACAAACATATATCCAACTCCAACTAATCTTGTCAGGCTACAAGCAATATCTAAATTGAAGGAAGCTTTTCCAAAAGCAATTTTAGGATTGTCAGATCATTCTAAAACTATTTATCCATGTATTGGAGCGATTGCATTAGGAGCATCAATAATAGAAAAACATTTTGTGGATAATAAAAATAGAGTCGGACCAGATATTTCAGCATCTATGGATGGAAATGAGTTAAAAAATTTAATGCTAGCTGTAAATGAAGTGCATTTGGCAAAGGGCAATTATAAAGGTCCAGTTAAAGAGGAAAAATCAACTATTAATTTTGCATTTGCATCTTTGGTCACAACCAAAAATATTAATAAAGGTGAAAAATTAACAATAAAAAATATTTTTCCAAAGAGGCCAGGAATAGGAGATTTTAAAGCTAAAGATTATAATAAAATTATTGGGAAAAAGGCTAAAAGATTTATCAAAGCAAACACTTTGTTGAAAAAAAGAGATATTAATTTTTATTAATGAAAAGAAAAATTCTTATAGTAACTGAAAGAAGGGCAGATTTTAGTAGATTCAAACCTATAATTAAATTAATAAAAAAATCAAACTCATTGTCATATGATCTGATTGTTACTGGGATACATCTTCATAAAAACTTTGGTTATACAAAGAAAGAAATTATTGATGAAAAATTTAAAATTTTTGCCGAATTTAAAATCTTTGATAAAGATTATTTTGAAAAAAATGATGGTGCAAAAATGTCAGAGGCAGTAGGAAAAGCATTTATAAATTTACCAAATATAATTGAAAGATCAAAACCAGATATCATCCTTTCAGGCTTTGATATTGCAGCTAATTTTGCATTATCAGTATGTGGCGCCCATATGAATATACCTGTTGCTCATATTCAAGGTGGGGAGGTTTCAGGAACGATAGATGAGTCTTTGAGACACGCCATGTCAAAATTTTCGAATTTTCATTTTACAGCTACAAAAGAGACAAAAAAAAGATTAATTAAAATGGGTGAAATAAACAAAAATATTTTTGTTGTTGGTTGTCCTTCAATTGATGCTTTAAAACAAGAGGAAAATGAAAAACCTGAATATATAAAAAAAAGATTTAATATTGATATTTCAAAAGATTATATTTTAATCATACAGCATCCAGTAACATCTGAATTAAATCAGGTAAATAAACAATTTATAGAGACTATAGAAGCTTTAAAAAATATAAAAATGAAAAAATTATTTGTCTTTCCAAATAACGACGCTGGCTCATTAAAAATTATAAAATTAATAAAAAAATATAATTTTAATTACTGTAAAACTTTGTCTTTAAAAGAGTACAAAACTCTACTTCAAAATTCTAAAGCTTTAGTTGGAAATTCTAGTTCAGGAATACATGAGGCAGCAACTTTTAAAATTCCCGTCGTAAATATAGGAACAAGACAAGAGGGCAGAACCAAAAGCATAAATGTATTAGATACAAATTATAATAGACACCAAATACTAAAAGTTTTAAAAAAAGCCTTATCTTTAACCTTTAAAAGTAAACTAAAAAATTTGAAAAATCCATATGGAAACGGAAAAGCTTCAAGAAGAATAATTAGTATTATTAAAAAATTAAAACTCAAAAATTTTAATACTCAAAAAAAAATTACATATTAGTTTGTGAAAAAAATTTTATTAATTGGCTCAACAGGCTATCTGGGAAAAAAATTAAAACTTAAGCTTTCAAAAAATAATATTTTAGTTTGTCCCAGTAGAAAAAAGGGATTTGATATAAGAAAAAAAAGTGAATTAAAAAAATATTTAAACAACAAAATTGATATAGTTATAAATCTTTCTGGACAACAAAGTGAAAATCAGCGAAATATGACTGATGTAATTAGAATGGGAAATAAAAATATTATAGAATTGTCCTCAAGGATTAAAAAAAATATAAAGTTAATATATATATCGACTAGTTTGGTTTATGGAACAAGCAATAAAATATTTAAAGAAAATTCAAAAATTAAACCTATTAATAAATATGAAAAAAACAAATATGATATAGAAAAATTATATATGAAATGTGAAAATGATTATATTATATTAAGGATATGTAATTTATATGGCAGAGATAAAAATAAAGGAGCTATTAGTCAAATTATCAAATCAATCTTAAAAAAGAAAACTTTTTATTTTGATAATATAAATACAACAAAAAATTTTATATTTATCGGGGATGTAGTTTGTATAATTAACAAATTAATATATAAAAATATTAAAAATAAAGTTTTTAATGTAGGCAACGAAAATATTAAATTTACTAGTTTGGTAAATTTTTTAAAAAGAATTACTAATAATAGTTTTAGGTACCAAAATAAGGGTGTAGAAATTAATCAAACTTTATCACAAAAAATTGATAATAATTTAGTAAAAAATATTATGCATAAATATAAATTCAAAAAATTAAAAAACTATTTGATTAATGAAATCAGAAATTAGAAATTATTATAAGAATAAATCTATATTGGTAACTGGTGGAACTGGAACTATAGGCTCGGCATTAGTTTTAGAATTATTAAAATTTAAATGTAAAGTAGTGAGAGTATTATCAAACGATGAAAATAGTTTATATGAATTATCTGAAAAAGTTAAAATATCCTCATCTAGTAAGACATCACAAAACTTTATTGAAAATATGTTAAATTCAAAAATAAGATATTTTTTAGGAGATATAAGAGATTATGAAAGATGTGAAGAGGTAACGAGAAATGTAGATATTGTTATTCATGCAGCAGCAATAAAACATGTAAATATTTCTGAATATAATCCATTTGAAGTAACAAAAACGAATGTTATTGGAACAGAAAATATTTTAAGGGCATCAATTGCAAACAAAGTATCAAAATTTTTATTAATCAGTACAGATAAAGTAGTATCTCCAGTAAATATTATGGGTATATCAAAGTTACAATCTGAAAAAATTGCCATAAATATTGAAGAGACAAAAGGTAAGTCAAAGACAAAAGTTTCCTGCGTTAGATTTGGAAATATTTTAGGTTCAAGAGGATCAGTTGTTCCAAAATTTATAAATTTAATTCAAAATAGAAAAAATATAATTGTAAACCATAAAGATATGGCGCGTTTTGTAATGACAATCGAAGATTGTACTAATATGATTTTTAAGGCCCTTTACCTAACTAAAGGAAAAGAAATTTTCATTTTAAAAAGTATGAAATGTTTTAAAATCATAGATCTTGCCAACATATTAATTAAATTTTTTAAAAATAATCAATCAAAAGTTATTATTAAAAAACAAAACGATTTTGAAAAACTTTATGAAGAGTTGTTTAATCTTGATGAAATAAATAATTTATTTGATGAGAATGGATTTTATATTATTAAAAACAGGATAAATAAAAAAATAAATGAAAATAAAAAAAAATTTTTATCATCAAGAATCAGTAATTTTAATTTTCAGAAACCTAAAGAAATTTTATTTTTGTTAAAAAAAATTGGTTTAGTTTCTTAAGTTCGATGAAAAAAAAAATTTTAGCTATTATCCTAGCAAGAGGAAATTCTAAAAGAATCAAAAATAAGAATATAAAAATTTTTAAAAAAAAACCTCTAATTAGTTGGACACTTGATGTTGCAAAAAAAATAAATTATTTTCATGATATTTTAGTTTCTAGTGATTCCCCTAGAATTCTTAAAATTTCAAAGTCAAATAATAAAAAAATAATAGTTTTAAAAAGACCTCAAAAATTTTCTTCTGACAAATCTAGTTCAGAATCTGCGATACTTCACGCAGTTAAATGGTATGAAAAGAAATTTTCAAAAATTGATTATATTGCTTTGTTACAACCAACTTCACCTTTCAGAACAAAAAAAACTATAAATATTGGAATAAATAAAATTATAAATTCAAAACTAAATGCAGTTATAGCAGTGAAGAAAACAAAATTTTTTTCAGACAAAAAAAAAACTTTTTACATTACAAGTAAAAATTTTTGTAAAAAGTTGAACAAAGATCATAAATTGAAACAGAAATATAAAATAAGTGGAGTTTTTTATTTAATTAAAAAAAGTTTTTTTATAAAAAATAAAGATTTTTCACCTTCTATTTTTAAACCAATAATAATTAATTCCAAAAAAGAAAATATTGATATAGATACAAATCAGGATTGGAGTTATGCAAAAAAATTTACTTAATCTTTTTGAAAAATGAAATATATTCTTAAAAAACAATTTTATTTTAATTTAGAAAGTTTTTCTTTATTTCTATTTCTTCTAGTTATTTTCCTTCCAAAAATAGACTTGATAAGTATTCCTGGTTATTGGCAAGGTATAAGAACAGAAGATATAATATTGTTTTTATATTCTTTAACTATAATAACGAATTATCGAGAAAAAATAATCAATAACTTAATTTTACAAAAATTTGCACCGTTAATATTTTATTTTATTATTATTTTTTTTTCATCTTTTGTAGGAAAAATTTCTGGTTTACATATTGTTTATTTAAGCTTAGCAAGGGTTTTAGAATATTTTGTTCTTATTGTATTATTGTGTAATTTAAAAATTCGAAAAAATGATCTTTTAATTTATTTAAAAATTTATGTTTTACTATCTCTAGCAATTGTAATTTTGCAAAAACTAGGTCTTGTGGGTTCTTTTACCTCATTAGGTTACTTAAGCACTGATCATGTATTAAGCAACAGAGTGATGGGACTTACCGGTGGATCTTGGGAACTCGGTGTAGTAATTTCACTTTGTTATTTTATAATAATAACTTTAGAAAAACCAAAACTTACTAAACTTATAATTTATTTTTTTATTGCACTCTATTTAAATTTAGAGGCACAGGGACGGATGAATTTTATTGGGTTTGTAGTTGCCAATTTGTTTTTTTTAAAAGCTCTTTTGAAAAATAAAGATTATCTGATCTTATTATTATCTATTTTAACATTTTCTTTAATTCTTATTTTTTTTATAGATTTTTTAAATAATGATGCATTT
>MDSW01186906.1_pt1 | contig 21848 bp, 18 predicted proteins | sample 811171 | NCBI WGS metagenome assembly MDSW01 (sample SAMN05326641, study PRJNA326480) | marine metagenome | isolation source: seawater | place: Atlantic Ocean: North West | collected 2012 | reverse complement strand
CACCGCTCGTATGATGCAGTTACCCCAGTCCATCAGAGTTACTTCATCTCCATCTCTAAGCAGTGCGGCGTCAACTTGCTCCAGCCAGATCTTCGACATTCGTGTAGTGCTTTTTACGCCTGCAGGAGGATACTTCTTGTGCTTGGGCACGGAAATGACTTCTGGCTCATCAGGGCCGTTGGTGAGTGTCAACTCGACTCGATCGCTTTGGATAAGTGCAACATGCCGCGGACAAACAGGGTCAATTATACGTTTGTTAAGTGTCCAAAGTTTCTCCCACTCCATCAAATTGGCGTTACGGCTAGCGCCTTGCAATAGGATGAATTCCTTTAGAGCGTCAATTTGAAGTCCACGGCGTTTCATTCCCTGCACAGTTGGGAATCGCGGATCGTCCCAGCTGTCCGCATGTCCTTGATCAACGAACCACTGCAACTTGCGCTTGGAAAGAGTTGTATACACGAAGTTCAGTCGAGAATAGTCCCAGATGTGAACTTTTCGCACTCCCTGCATGTTTGGTCGAGGTGAAAGCAAAAGGAGTCAGAAACAGGTTGCAAAAAAAATAGGAAGAAAGATTGAAATGAGCAAAAGGCGACGAGTTTGCAGTGATTCTTTTCCAGGACGAACCATCATAACTTGTATCCATCGATATTGTGCTTCGCGATCTCGATACTCCGAAGTTCTGAGAGCGTGTGTCACTCCCTTGATGAGAGTGTTTTGGGGCACGAGTATGACAGTCAGCAGAAAGAATTCCAGGATTTCGCAGAAACAGAAGTGTGAGAAGGGATTGCATTCAGGGCCTTACCTCCAGAGCATCCACAAATGGACATGCGCAATCATAAGTCGGATATACTTTGAACTTTGTTCCGGTGCGATGATGGGGTGTGAGGTTGCATCTGAAAGCGACAGGATCTCGAAGTGCTCCGTTATCGTTTTGCATGTCCATACGGAAACGTGCGGCGCACTCCAATCCCTTGCCTTTTCCATCAATCATTTCATGCCAGAGTTTGAGGTTTGTCTCAACTGAGTGAGAGCGGGCAATAGAGTCAATCCGGTTGATTCGTTCATCTCTCATTTTTTCCATCGGCGTTTCGTCAACATACATTTTGCCTTCTTTGATGAGTTTTGTGCCCATTTCCAAAATTTGTGAGAAAGAATCGGAGGTGTATGTGATGATGTCCGGGTCAAGCCCAAGAGTTTTGCAGTCTTGCAAGATATTTTCGACGAATTCGTCCTTCTCTTTTGAAGGGTTGGTGTCGTCAAAACGGATGATAAGCTTTCCCTTATAATGGCGGGCAAAATATTGATTCAGAAGCGCAGCTTTAGCGTGCCCAATATGCAAATATCCTGAAGGTTCTGGCGGAAAACGGGTGACAACTTTTCCTTCAGAAGCATCTGCCAAATTGATTTCAAACGAACCCCCGTGTTCACCAGCGCTAGACTTTCTCTGGGTCTGGTCATTTTGAGAGCTCTGACGCTTTGAAACCTGACGTGTGCTGAGAACAGGTTCGACGACTTTTTTAACGATTTCATTCGCACCACAAAGCTCTTGCCAGCGCACGAGGTGCACAAGTGTCGGGAGCTTCTTAACGGCATCCCATTGTCGTGCTGCTCTAAGCTGTCCCCAGATGGCGAGATCACCAACTGTGAGAGTATTCCCGACGAAGTAAGTCCGTGTCGCGAGATACTGTGAGAGTGTCTCGCATACTGATTGAAACGTGCTTCCACTCACCACCACAGCTGCTTGATCAAGAAGCTTATCAATCTATATTTTTGAAGGGAAAACGCGAGGGAGAAACACTCAGGGTGGGCACAGAAAGGTATTGGCGGCAACGGAGGCGCTCCCCTCTGGAGAGTGGAGGGCTGGACATGGATATGAAACTTACCAAAGTAGAATCGATGCTGTCATGACCGTACAAACCCGTCGAAGTTGGGGAAGAACGTGCCACATATCTCAACAGAGAGGCGACCCCAGTAATCTTTGTGCCGTCCTCAAAGGTGAGAGTTGGGGCGGTGGAGATAGACCATTCTTTCTCAGGCCTCGTGTTCAACTCGACGTCACCGAGTCGCGCGGCAACGATAACCGCGGCGGGCGGTAATTTTTCCGAATACTGTAATATGGGAAATGTCACCATCGTGATCGACGGGCGTATTGAAGCTCTGCGGCTGGGCGGCCGGGAGCATTTTGGCCGTGTCCCTTCTACGAAAGTACTAGCTCTAGCTAGCTAGCTAGCTAGCTAGCTAGCTAGCTATATATAGCTAGATACGCATAAGGTTATGTATTCTGGGAATTTTACCAAAAAGTTGTTTGTATTACAAGTACTCTCGAAAAGTAGATTCGACTCAAGTTTCAACTCAGGAATAAACCTTCGGCAGTGTTCAAAGTGTCATACAAGCGCTACTGATGTCTTTCATACAACAAAACTGGTCTCTGGATCTTCACGAGGGTATATATAGCGTTCGATGCCTAAGTGGTGAGCACAAACTCACCTCCGTTCGACGTTACAGAGAGCAGCACATCAATCACTCAAAGCGTAGCTAGCACGACGAACTACTGCACGTTCTCTGGTAGGCTAAGATACCACTGCTCTATCGAAGAACGATTCACGCGGCTGCACACGCACAAACGAGATTCAGTCTGGTTTACATCACCACCAACCAAAGTGTTGACCAGAAGGCCCTGATATCAACACGCCAAAAATTATCGTAGACACCCCAAAAACCTTAACGGTGATCTGCGATACCCCGGAGAATGAGTTCGGCAAAAGGAATCTCCCGCCCCCCAGAGTCGAGATCCTCGCCTTTTGTCGCAGCAAGATAGCTTGTAGGGTTGCCTCGTCGTCTGAACCGTGCATGTAAGAATTCTGACCAAGGCAGGGTTGAAAATGTTCGGGATTACTTTTCCAATCGTTGTCACAACTTCGTGACGTCTTGAAGTTGCGGTCTTTGAGTTTGACGTTCCTCGCTGCTTTGTTGGGAGCGTCATGTGAAGCTTGACGTTCCCGCCACCTTTTTGCTGCTTCAAACCTCGCGTACATGCCCGGTCCATAGACATTATCCACGCCGACGTCCTTACTGGACACGTGTTCAAGAAGGTATTCGTAAGCCTCACGAAGCTCACCGAAGTCGCGACCGTCTTCATGACCTTCCCCTGCGGTGTCCGGGTGCAGAGTCTTCGCCTTTTCCCTGAACGCCCTCTTGATGTCCGTTTCTGAAGCTGAAGCTGAAACATTAAGTATAGCTGCATATTGCGTCACATTCGGCCTTCTCGTCATGTCGCCAGTTGTTCACATCTATCTGTCAACGTTCGATGTATAGAAAGGAATTTTCCCACGCGCTCAGTCTTGGCTTCTGCTTGCTTAACCGATATGTCGCGTGACACGAAAATTACCGATCGGTCAAACGAAATTCGTCGCCGACAAACACTAAAAGCCAACGATACGGTCTGGCAAAGAGAGTCCGGTCAGGGGAGTCCATACGAAAGGGACGAAAGTACCATACTCGTCTAGTCTACGAAGGTAGGTAATATTATACGAAAGCATAATATCATACTTTCGTATGATATCTATCAATATATGATATGAATGATATATAGGATAGAATATCACAAACTACGGATCTAACGGACCATCAGAACCCGGCGAACACGTTTCCTGCAATCTAGAATTTCAGAATGATGGCAGCAACCTTAACGACCATCAACCGACGTGTCTTATATTCTTCATTTGACAAGACCAATATCGCAAACCGTCGCGTGTTCCCTTTGAGACGGCGATCGCCCACTCATGACCTGCATCCAGTATCTCGTTCATCCGCTGCTCCTGACAGCGAGGAGAAGGCTTCCGAAAAGGTGAACGAGGACGTTTTTGTGGATAAAGTGCCTTCCAAGGCAGTCTCATTAGGGACTGGCGTCAACCTGTTTGACCCCGCGGCGACTGCTTCACGCTTCATCACGCGACGTTTCGGCTTCGTCGGCGGTTTGGCTTTCGTCGGCTTACTTGCTTCCGTGGAAGGTGGAGAGATCGTCAAAGCGCTTCTTGAGCGGGACTTCGAAGGTAGTGGTGAGGAGGTGACGTTGCCATCCGGAGTTATGTACACAGACGTGCGCGTCGGTGGTGGCAAGCAGCCAAGTAGAGGAGACTTTGTCGGTGTGCACTTGAAAATTTCATCCGCCGAAACAGATGAGCTCCTTCTCGACACCAAAGCCAAAGGCCGCCCTGTGGCATTTATATTCTTGAAGAAACCTTTGTTGCCTCCTGTGTGTCCAGGGCTCGAGGAAGCTGTGTCCACCATGGGTCGCGGCGGCATTCGCTTTGTGAAAGTACCCGCAGAACTTGGTTTCGGCACCGAAGGTGCTATGCTACCTGATGGCACAGCTGTACCGCCGAACACCGCTCTGAACATCTCCGTTACTATCGAAGATGTGACACCTTCGTACTTATGATATGAAGTGCACCAACGGAAGGGGAGAGCCTGCGCGTACGAGGCAGCACAGCCTGAAGGGAAGGGCGGGCCAAGAATGGGGAGTGGAGTCGAGGGGAGACGATGCGAGGTGAACTGAGGCGAGGCGATCCGCGAGCGAGGTCTCATGACGAGCGCGAGGCGACGCGGCGGGGCGAGGCAAGGGGGTGGGTCAAAAGATAGTCTGGTATTTTACCTTCGTTAAAAAAGATGACGGTTAACAATTTCGACTAAAGATACCTTCGAAGGTAATAGACTATCTACAAGTATGATACCTTCGGTAATATGCATGATAACGAACGTTACGTCGCAGCCAACACTACCGCACTCCCTTAAATTAGAAACGAACGAAAACGAACCTCGAACTCGGAAGATACGACGAAGGCTCGCGTCGTGTCGAAAGCGACGGAGGTCACGAAAAATCGACCCAACGCATCATCACGTATGGCACTGCGTCATGTGCTCCAGGCGCATGCCTCGCACACCAGACGTCGCACGTGACCGACGGTCTGTTCTTGGTTTAGAATGTCCACATCTCGTACACAAGATTTGAAGTTTCCTACGGGACAGAACGCCTTGAATCAGAAAACCGGGACTATTTTTTCCATTTTTACACTTCACGTTTTCCAGAGCAGCGTAGTAGAAAGGCAGCTGTGCCGAATACTATCCTGCTAGCAAGCTCTAGAGATACTTGAAGGAGGTAGGTTATTAGGTCCAGCCATATTGGTATTAAAAACCTTCGAAGCTTTCCAAAGGAGCACGACCACCAAAGCAGCAAGAGTTGGCAACACGATGAGACATCCGTTCGATTCGATACTACCAGTTAGATTTATGAAGCACGCGAGAATCGGCGCTGCAGAGATGACCGAAGAACGCGGCACCATGCTTGCCTCTTCAGGATTGAGACCGAAGTCCAAGAGCGTGACGGACGCATAAATCGACATAAAAATCAGCGATGATGTAGCTACGCAGTCGGAAAACGCTGAGCTCAGTCTTGATTTTCACCTTTCACATTTTACGTAACAGGAACTTGTACAACTTACCTGTAACAAGAAAAAAAGGCAGCCCCGGGCAGTATGTGTAGAAAGTACCTGGTCCAAAGGCGGCGAATCCGTTGCCTGCAGAGAAGAAGAGGCATCGAGCAATGCCCTGCCCGAGACCCCAAGCTGTCAACGAAAGCAGAGTAAAATTCAGCGTCCGGAAAACTTTCAGAGTGCAGCAAGACGCGGGTCAAATTCTCACCGAAATTCATTCTCATCCGATCACCATTTGAAACCTTTCGATAACTGCAGTGTTTTGAAATTACCGCCAGTGCCCCGTGTGTACTTTGCCTGTGACGTCGATAAACAGTTTTTTTCTGTAAGAGATCTCGGGGATGAACACCATCACATGCGCGATGCCTGATCCATGTCCAGTAACGGTTGACGGAAGATAGGGGCGCTCACTTCTGAAAAGCCCATGCAATCCTTCTGCACCACTCGTGACTTGCTGCATAGATCAGGAAAAGCGAGATGTATTCCACCGTCGTTCCGAAGGGAAGAAAGTCTGCGCAGTCGATAGCTGCGACGGTCAGAAAAGCTCCTTCGCTGCCCGGGTAGAGAGGGGCGCGAGAAAAAGGCGGGGTCGTCGAACCTACATGACAAGGGAGCCGAAAGGACGATTGCACACAATATCCACAGAAAAGAACTGCAACGTGCGAGGAGTTTCATGAAATTCGAGTCGAATCAGAGGTGCCCAGAATCCGGGAACGACAAAACGATGCAAACGATGCAAAGGCTCACCTCGTGAATGTCAACACCACCAGAAACGGCATGTTTGTCACGACCTTGGACAAGTACACCAGCGCGGGTCCGCATGCAATGAGGAAGTAACCAGTTGCGGCGAGGTGTCCCATGGAACACCGCGCCGTACTTAGTTGCTTCCGCGAGACATTTCTGTGTCCGTTCTTACGGTTTTCGACTATAGGCCTATAATATGATCCGGCTAGGTGCCTCCCTTTGGGTGGGTGAGTTTTAGTGGGTACGGCCGGCTTGTTCGGGACTCGCAGGAATTATACTTTCGTACCTTCGAAGGATTATCAGGAATTCTATTCCGGGTTTTATTCTTCACTGGGTTCCTCGATTTCTTAGCGAGAGAGTGGTAATTTAAGCAACGACGAGCCCTACAGGCTATGCCGAATTGGCGGTTTTGTGTTTTTATTTCTAATTGCTTTCGAAAGTAATGAACATAGTTGACAGTACAAGCATATACGAAAGTAAAATCTAAGATATCCTGTACAGGGGTAAAATCAGTTTTTTCAGTGGACTATACAAGTAGGACTATACTTTCGAAAGTATTACCGAAAGTACGAAGGTAAGAAAGTACGAACGTACGTTCTGCGCTTCGAACCGTTCTTCAGTTTCAGAGTCCCGACGTAGCTCAGCGCGAAAACCCAAGAGGTTCAGCGATCCGTGGTTGAATCATCGTCGAGCCTGTGGAGCGATGCGCTCTACTCTAGAAAAGGGCGGGGATGAAAAACAAGGTAGACTGACGAACGGGATGGATTTTGCACCGCTCTCGTCGCTTGCCCCCGAGCTTGCCTCGAGAATATGGGATTTGAGCGACGGTCGCCTCGTCAATGGGATGTGGACGCGCTTCGGAGATGCTCCCGTGCTAGAATCTTTTAGTGGAACCGTGCATGAGTTCCAGGTGGCTATGGAGGCCGAGATCAATCTCGATCCCGAGGAAGAACCTGGGATTCAATTTCTCCGCCAGCTCAGGGACACTGAGTCCTTCAGGGATACCAGCGCGAAAAGTCGGAAGTCGTCACCGATTGTTTCTCTTTTCGGAGGCTCGCTACCGGGAGTGACACGGCCAATGTGGATACTTCCCGATGAGGAAGGCAAGTTGCACGAGTTTGGTTCGGAGGAGGATGCCAACGTTTTCCAAAAAAGAGTTGCTGAGAAGAAAAGGTTGGCGAACCTAAAAGAGAAGGCACGCAAGACATTCAAAAAGGCGAAGGATGCTGTTACAGCTATGCGTATGATGGAGAAGTTCAAGAAAGTAAGCAGTCCCACCGCGACTGGAAACCCGCTGACGAGTGCTTTCAATGCGATGAAGCATTCAACTGAGAGCAGTGCTGTTTTAACTAACAATCCAGGTTTGGAAGCAGAGGTGGAGGATTCAGAGGGGAGCGAGTCCGAGCAGGGCTACGGCGATGCAAGAGCAGTGCAAATGGCTTTTGACTCCGTGGCATCTATCGCCATTTCGGTGTGCAGACGCGATGTGATCGTTGATGACCGACATTTGAAGCGAAGGCTGCGTGACGTCATTGACAACAAAGTGAATTCCACGTTGCTCCCAAGAAAGCAGTTCCTCCGCTCGCAAGTGCAGGATGCTCTACAGGTTTTTGCGCAGGTTATCGAGGATGAAGACGCCATCACAGTATGTAACTTTGTCGGCACCCTTGTTCTGAAGCCGGTGGTCATAAACGCTGCTCCGGAAAATGTCGTGGATAGTGCAACAAAAAAGCGTGGGGCTGCGGAAGAAGAATTTAGACGAAGAGAAAGGGAAATCTTTGAGAGCAAGTTGACCAGCTTTGAGCTTCTGAAGGATGAACCGGTTTGCATGCTCGGCATGGCATTAAAAACTATGCGACCTCTTAGACCTCGTGTCATCATTGTCGTCGAGCGATCCAAGATGGAATTAGCACTGCGAGCCCTCAGCACTGGCGATCCAAAGGAGACGGGAGGGGGACTTAAAAATTTATACCCGGCACTTGGTTGGGTTCTCGTTCCTGACGGGACAAACATGCCAATAGCGAAAGCAAACTTTATGATTGCACTTGCAAGGGTGCTACGTCGTCATGCGTTGGCAGTAGTTTGCGGTGGTGGTCTCGGTGTGCTGAATCAGATGCATCAAGCAGCTCAGTGGGATGTCCCAATGATGGTTCTTCATGGATCTGGCCGCGTGTCTGACATATGGATGAAACTATGGCCACGACGCACTTCTCAGGGATTTGACGCTGTTGCTGTTCATCAAAAGCTCCATTCCTGCGCTGGGTACTCGTTTCAAATGCACAACACGCACTTAGTGCGCGAAATTTTGAAGAAAGGTAACTTGATGCTTCACACCATTGACGCCAACTCAAACGCTTTTGAGAGGCTGTTCCGCGTCGAACTCAATGGGGACCAACTCATTGGTACCGCGCTGCGAAGGTTACGCTCATATGAGCTCACGATTAGAATATACTCTAGATACAAAAACCCATTGGCATCGTTTGCAATCTTGGTGGGTTTATCTGCCACTCTGGCATCCGTATTTGTGAGCAACCTTCGTGTTTTCGGAGGCGGTTCTTCTCAGATTTGGGCGGGAACTATACTGAAATGGGTCGCTGTGATTGCACCTGCTGTTCTTGTCGTGCTCAACTCGATCGAAAATTTCGTCAATCTCAACAGCATGCTTATAATCGCAGAGCGCGCCCGGGCTAGAGTTGAGAGCTTGCTCCACGTTTATCGGCTGCGCGCTTTACAGTTTAGCGACAGTTTCATTGACAAAGAGAGAGATGCTTTGTTGGAAGCTGAAAACTTGCTGAAGACCAAAAGAGAACAAAAGAACGGAAACTTGCCACCCGTCGATAATCCATATTACCCTGGTGCAGATGAAGACAGTGCGGCCGTATTGTCCAAAGATACCGACGATGAAGATCAGGAAACTGGGGACATCATCACGCTGAGGCAGAGCAAACTTGCAGAAATTCTCGAGGCCATCAACCGTGATTTCTCCGAATCTGGAGCTATCCTGCTTGAGTTGAAGAACTTGACAACGGGGAGCTCACCAGCCGATGCTGCAATGAATAATGGTTCCACAGCTACTGCGGTAGCTTCGCTGCACCGAAGACGAGTCCCGAGCAAATCTCGCAAACAGAAGCAAATGGCAGCTGCGCCTGCGGATCCTGAAAAGGCAGATGACAGCGACGACGATCTGCATCCGTCGATGATGTCCCCTCGGCAGCTTGGAAAACTTCAGAGCGTCTCTCCTGGCATGATTGACTTCAAAGGTTCAAGTGATGTGGGGCAGAGCACTGGTGGCACAAGGTTCAATTCACATAGCCTGTCCCTGCCCCAACAACGAATGTCCTTTCAGATGGAAAGGCAGTCATCAAGCTTGTCACTTCCAGGACGGCGTATTGCTTTGTCTTCAACTCAGGACATTGCAGCAGATAATCTCACAGCCAACCAGCGATTGTTACTTTCTGCCTCTGCGCAAGAGACCGGCAGCGCAATTCCGCGCACACGTGCCATTGAATTGGGCTCTGCGGAAACTGACGTCGAGTTAGCATCTCCAGAAACTAAGCCTATGTCGTTTGAAGTTTCCACTCCTGGAATCGAATTTCGAACACCTCAGATTCGTGTTCCGGAGGCCCGCATACGGCAGAATGATATTTCAAGTCACCGAAGAATTCCGAATACCCCTTTCGCCATGATGATGGATGCATTCAAAGGTAAATCTGGGTCGCGTGTGCACGCTGCAACAGCACGAAGTGCTTATCCGCTCGGCGAAGTTTCGCCTCCTTCCGAGAAAGAAGCGCGACTGGCAGCCAAGGAAGAATTCAAGGAGTTCATCGAATCGGGGTGGTCAACGACTACTCGCGAATATGTGCGCTTTCGGCTGACGAAAAAGTTGAACGAGTTTCGAAAAATTCATAATATTCTCTTTGTTTGGTCGTTGCTGGCGCAGGTGTTCATGGTATGTCTCATGTCTGTAGCATCCAAACTCTTCCCACTCTCCTGCAGTCACCGACTAACCCATACGCTATTTCTTCCGACTTGAAATCTGGCAGTACGTTTTATCTGCTCTCGGATCCGTATTAGCCACTATAGGTAGCCCAGAATGGGTGGCGATTACTGTTGCCCTGGGGCAAGCATCCCAGCAGTGGCTGCGACAAAACCGAATCGAGGAGCGCAGGATTGCCTACCGGCAAGCAGCAGCAGAGCTCGCGGACGCGAGAATGAAGTGGGAAGCCGTTCCCATGGAGGAACGCGCCATACAGCAAAATATTGACAGTCTCGTTTGGCGTGTTGAAGGTGCTATTGTCAGCGTGATTGAGCCGCTTCCGACGCAAGTGAACTGTCCTGCTCTTGAAAGCCTCGCACACGTCAATCCATCTGCAAACGAAAATTCAAAGAACACTCAGAGACAAGCCAACTTGTCAGGCCATTGACGGCGCGCAAAAAACAATATTCATGCCGTGTCGCTGGAGCTCGTCTTTGAGGTGCTTGATCAAAACCCTCACAACCATCGAACGCAGCCAATGATTTTCCCGGGAGACCACTCGTGACGGTGCAACGCGCGTGTTCGTCGCGCGGTGCCTTCCACCGACTCCGTTTTTTGTCATTTTTAAAACTATTTGCCCTAGGGACCGAAGTCTCGGAAGAATGGGCGCGAAAAAGGACCTGGCGGGAAGTTTCGTTGGCGCGCAGCGCTTGAGATTCCGGGATCTGGTACGAATATATACTTTCGAAAGTAACTCAAGAAAAGCACTTATTACGAACGAATGAAGGTATCTTGCAATCGGTAGTCTAGACTATACGAAAGTATTTCTTCGAAGGTACTTTCGAAAAATAGATGAATAGGACTACTTTCGAAAGTACAAAGTTTGTGCCCAGTCTATGGACGTTTTGACTCAGGAATATACCTCCGGCAACGTGCGACGTCTGCTGTGCGATGCATGTGCCTGGATTAGCCCGCCGTGACGCGGTGCTACATGCGATGATGCACTGTGATAACAATGAAGAATCAATCATATCCAGGAGAACGAGAGGTCACACACCCCCCAAGCCAAGTCGAGAAAAAATCATTTGGCGATCGGATCGTATGGGCAAATAGTTGGTGTGACGAAAATGTACCGGTTTTCAAACTATTTGCCCATACGATCCGATCGCCAGATTTTTTTTTTCGACTTGGGGGTGCAGTGCAGACCTTATTATATGTGATACTTTCGAAAGTATGATATTATCCCCTACCTGTCCACACATATTATGGATATGACACGTCGTACGAAAGTGACTAGACTAGACTAGACTAGCTAGACTAGTCTATCTATCATTCTTCGAGGTTATGAGTCTCTCGCACTTTCGGTCCCGGTTTCGGGTTTTTTGTATGACGCTGAGTGGTCACTGCCTCAGCGCGCGCATCGTACCGCCTTCTCTTGACCTACAACTCCTCAAGCCACTCGAAGACGTCACATGTATCATCTGGATGTGACGTTTGTGTGTTGTAGCTATGTGCAGAAGGCCCCAAGGTATCGTGAACACAAGGGTGAAACATCAAGTTTCGTTTGACCGCTGAAATGCCTTGAAAGGTGGAGTAAAACTTGCTGTTGAACCCTGGTTACGCACGAGCTCTGCATGTTCTCCACGGCATTTCGGGTAACCACGACTCATCAACCTTGTTGGAAACATCCAATACAAGCTTCGTACGGGAACTGGGGCGATGGTGTACGAGATAAGGGGTTGAAAGGCAAGCCCTACAGCCTTTGCCGAATTAATAAAATAGTCTAGTCTACGAAGGTATTATACCTTCGTATCATTATTAATCTAACTCAATTCACCTATCCACCATACACAGGCAACTAACGAAGAGTTAACCATATCCGGCAGAACTAGCCCCTACTAGAGTGCCTATCAATCTGGACTCCGAACTCAGCTCCGATAGCAACCGAAACCATCAGGGTAAATCGGAGTCCGAAAATCGTGTGGAGCCAAGCGTGTTATCGGAGTGAACCGGAGTGAATCGGAGTTCGGAGTCCAGACTGATAGGCACTAGTGCCGGAAATACTGGTAATATCAATATAATTGAGTGCATGTACCACTCGTAAGCTGCGCTCAACAGCAACATGCTTTCTACAACTTCTTCAGAGCGTGCTGAAGCAAGCCAGGAATATGAGCCGTGCGAAGATATTCCTCCCAATCGAGGGTCTCAAGTTCAAGGGGAAATTTTTCCTGCTCAAAATCACACACTGAGGAGCGGAGATTTTCGATGTTCTCACTGCGAAAGCGAGCCTTATATGTGGTGTAGGGCATGTAAATCTTACCCATGGAGCGCAGTTGCTCAAGTGTGCGACGAGCAAAAGCGTTACGTCTTTTCATGGCTGGAGACACTGAATCCGGTTTCAACTTCTCACGAATCCAAGTGCTACTGAACCTCACACCACCTTGACGAAACCATGTGTCACACTCGAACGCCAAACGACTGGTAAACACCTTGATGCACTCATCTGCGACGATGACTTTTCCACTACGTCGATCAGTCAAGGGTGTGGAAGTAAAGTGTCTCGCAATAATCTCCATGAACTCGCTAAGTTTGAGTGGGTTCAGCGTGGATGTAGCAACGTGATACACTGTTACATCGTCGCCTGAACGATAAAATTCCGGGCTGAATTTGCAATGAAATTGACGGCGCAGATTGTTTCCAATACAATTGCGTTTGAATCTTCGCAACGTCTTCGAATCAAGATGTTCAGACCTTCGCGTGCATCTCTTTGAGTGCGCGTTTCCCGGCATTGCTGCCAGCATCACATTGACGACAGTATCGACAGGAATTAAATCTAATACGCCTGCTTGATCTCCAACGAAACCACGAATAAGACCTTTCCCGTAAGCAAGTATGAGTGGATCAGCCATGCGAACTCCTTCGATCCAACCAGGAAACGGTTCATGCAGAGCCCCTTCTATGATTGAGGGTCGAACGATAACAAGTGGCACATCTTCTCTCTCCGCTGTAAGTAGTTGTTCACCCATAGCCTTTGTGAAGACATACGAATCTTGCCAACCGTGCATTCGAGCTCGTTCAAGTCCAAGACGCACCAGGTATTCGTGCTTCTCTGACCCAACCCTCGATACGGACGATGCATGTTTGTGTGTCGAGTCATGTCGTCGCGAGAAATCATGTCTCTTGCCTGCAAGTTCGACAATGATCCTACATTTGTCTTCGATAGAATCGTCTTCAATACCTGTTGCACTTTGAAAGAAAGACTCCCGTGCCACTTTCGGTCCGTCCGAGCCTGCCGACAAGGCCAAGGCTACTTCTGCATAAGGATCAAGCCCTGCACCGCATTTACTCGGGTCGAACTCTCCAGAAATGCGGTCCCCGATTGTAAATGCTCGCTCCTCAACGGGGCCACGACGGAATCCGTTCACAAATGCTGTTGAGACGTGGCACATGAGCATGAGATTTGGACACTTGCTTGAGAGACGGAGAAGCCGTCTCGGACCGAGGGTGTTTGTGTTCACGGCAGTGTCGAAGCGTTCGTTGAACGATGTCGTTGCAGCCGAGTTCACGAAGACCTCTGCCTCATCGATGATAGCCGATTCAGCATCACGTGACAAACCTAAACCTTCGACGCCAAGATCACCGTCAACAGCAACAAGGCGCCTCTCAATGAAAGACTGAAATCTGGCTCCGTGTTTCTGTCGTAACCTGTCAAAAAGCGGTGTGTTCACAATTTCGTTCCGTAGTCTCATCTCCGCGCAACACCCACGGCGTGGTGTGATGATGAGAAAGACCTTCCGCACGTCATCCTGCTCCCAAAGGAGCTTCTCCAAGAAAACTTTGGCGAGGAATCCGGTGGAACCAGTCAGGACGAAAGTTCGACCGCGGAGAAATGAACGCACAGAACATGTCGGTACCTCCACGTCGCGAGACCCAACTACCAACCGGGGGGAAGGACGCACTCTCTTAAGAGCACGTTGGTGGGAATCTTTCGACCTTTTTGACTGAAGTACGGTGGGGTAGACTCTTGCAGACAGTGAGAACAACGAAGTCGAAGTGACCATTGAGTCGACGAATCGCGCAGCTCCGCAGCCTCGCGTCTTCTGCACTGTTCTGCGGCCTGGTCGCCTCGGCAAGTAGCCCTCGTAGATTAAATTCTGTTGTGATACCAAGTCAATTAATTTAGCTGCTGGGGAAATGAACCGAACGGACATGACAGACCTGTTGCAGTGTAGATATCAAGAAAAAGAATCACGGGTCAACAAACCAAGAAATCGCTCGACACCACTCAGGCGTGCTGCGCGCATTTTCTGTTCTGCCTAACGCCAAAAATCACAGGGGGCGCGCGGACGTTCGCGGGCGCTGCGCCGCGAGAAGTGCTCTCCCGCGGAAATCCTTTGATGAGGTAACATGTGTGAGGGTATTGATCAGGTATCAAGAAGATGAGCTCCAGCGACGCAGCATGCACGTCGTTACCGGGGCGTATCCGCGGGCACCCTGAAGTGCTCTCATGATATTTCACTCTAGCTAGCTAGCTAGCTAGCTAGCTTCTAGCTCTAGAGCTAGCGAGAACCAGACAGAGACAGCGTTTTGCTATGCGTAAATTCAAGAGTTAATAAACAACAAGTAAGCAAGTAGCAAGGGTTAGATATCTAGCTAGCTAGAGGTAGCTACTAGCTGTGGGAATTAAGCGCACGCTACCTACGGCTTTGCGCACTCAATTGTGTTTATTTATAGTGCGTGATCCACGCCTAACTGCTATCGTCGTTGACTGAATCAGTTGATTGTGTCAATAGCTAGTCTGTCTAGCTAGGGTAGGGATATATAGGTAATTGTGAGAAGATTGTGAGAAGAATTAGGAGAGGAGTATTGTAACGATGCGTAAATACTAAACACTAGCTTAGCTAGCTAGCTAGCTCTAGCTAGAGATAGTCTACAAGTAGTCTATGATATTACTTGCGGACGGTAAAGATACCGAAGGTAATATGCAACCCCCCGACGGGAGGGGAGAGCCAGCGCGTACGAGGCGGCAAAGCCTGGAGGGGAGAGGAGGGCGAGACGGAGCGAGGATGGGAAGAGAAAGGGAGGCGAAACGAGGCGAAGCGAGGCGATACGAGGCGATTTGCGAGCGAGGTCTCACAACGAGCACGAGGCGATGCGGCTGGGCGGGGCGAGGCGGTGGGTAAAAAAGTCTACCCGTAGTCAAATTTCGAGCGAATAGATACAACAAACGAAAGTACTCTCGAAAGTAGTCCCTATGATATACTTTCGAAAGTAAGAGAATTCCTGAGATCGAGATTACAAGTTTTAAAGCACATCAGATTACCCAGAGATGATTTAGTTTGGCACTGCCTCATTTCTGGTGCATCTGGGGTGCGGAATTGTAACGCCTTGTGAGCCTTGGCTGCGGGGTCGGTACAATTATCGAACCCGTGTCCTTGTCGGGTCCGGTCGTCGTTTAGGGGACCGGCGACCTTGTCCGCTTTGAACTTAGCGAAAGCGGTGATGAGGCGATAGAACTGACTGTGCATGCGCCCTCCCGACTCGATGGCCAGGATCGCTACCTCCTCGTTCAGCCGACCGCGCATCGCCTCGTTATACATCTTCGTCTCCTCCGCGACAGCGTATTATTGAAGTGCCGATGATATTCTGAATACTTACGAATACGAAAGTATGACAACGAACGATAATTCGCCGCCACTACCAACGCTGAAACGTCCGCGACGACCGGGGAAAATACCGGGGGAAATACGATGAGCTTGATGAGCTCCCTGTGAAGTACTTTCGAAAGTATAATGAGCGTTTACCCGGCATAAACTCTCGACTGCTTTCTAGATATGCGACTACCAAACTGGATAGCACGCTTTGACCTCCCCGACGAACGGTGCAATCCTAGCCGACTTGCGACAGCCCGAATCAGCATTTTGTCTCCCACACCACGAGGAAAATCGAGTGCAGCAACGTCGCTCAAGGGTGTCGTCAGTGAACGAAACATGACACCTTCATCAAGAAAGGGGAAACGAGCCTCACTCCCGCAGTCACCAATAACACGATCATCTCTCCCAAGATTGCGTATCCAGAGACGGCGAACATCTAGCCGGGTTTCAACTTCAAGTGAGCTCCATGCACACTCATCTTTTCTTCGCCTACCCATTTCATAAGCTGTGCGGTGCCGGCCATATCCAGCGCACTGTTCATCAGCCCCTTGGCCAAGTAGGAACACCTTTGAACTGGATCGAAAATTCACTTTCCCAGTAATCAGTCGTTGTGCCGCATCCGGTCGCTCGTCTGAAACGGGAATCCAACCTTTACCATTCGCAGCGAACCAAATCGCAGCTGCAATATTCATATCCATGATTGTCCGTGATGGATGAATCACACGATTCATGTGATGAGTCCTCGCTGACTCAACATCATCCATTACGGCGTCGACAGATATAAGCCGCCACTGGCGATGAGGGCACATTGTTCTGAGTTCATACAGACCATCATTGGCAGCTATGCGGTCTGGACTGCAGCCCTCATCGAAACATACGGTCAAAAGGTCGATTGGCTCCTCGATCGGATGGTGTCTGTCAACAAGGGCAGCGATGACCATGCTGTCGACTCCGCCTGAGAATAAAACGCCAATTTTCTTTCGCCTCACACTGCTCCAGACAACTCGCTCAACTGCCGCATCCAACGCAGCAAAGAATCCGTCGACCGAGACTGAGAAAGAACATTCATCACGATTGCAGTTGATACCAGTTTTCCCTGATGCAATAGTTCTCTCTGAAGGTTGAGATTTGGCACACGGCACAATGAGCCCTGTGTCTCTTTTGTAAACAAACAATTCGGCAGGTAGCCGTTCTATCCAACGGTGTCTCCTCCAGAGCCAGCAGCTTTCAGGCGTCACCCGACGATGCGTATACCTCCCGGGATGATCCAGCTCATCTAGAGAGTATATTCCGGGTTCTAACTCTTCCCAGCAGTTTACTGTTTCCGTCGAGTCACATGTGGCGAGCTGAAGGGGAGCCAGTGTGGATAAAATAAGTCTGGGATCAAGACAACTTGGACGGTGCACAAGAAGGCTTCGCCGTCCGAACACATCGCGAGCAAACCAGAGCCTGCGAGCATTCTCTTGCCAGAAAATAAGGGACCAAGGACCCCTAAGCCCAGAAAGCACCTTCGCGACGGAGTCGCTCTCGAGAGAGTTGTCGCGTGCTGCTTCGGCTAGCGCAGATAATAGCGCTCGGGTATCGTTTTGCGAGCGGGACAAACCTATCTCTTCCAGACCTTCAAAAACCTCTCCGTTAAACGCAAGGGCGTTGCCATCGACATCCACCAGAGGCGAGGCACTCATTCCAGAGCCACGAATCTGTAGTAAGGACCCCTGTAAGTAAACGTCGGTATCCGCGTAACCGGGCACGCTAGACGACACTCTTCTCGACCAACTTCCTGTCCCCTCAGGGCCTCGTCTTCGTAAACCTGGGCTGAACGCCACCGGCACTTGTGAGAGATGTAATGTTTCGGCTGACTGTAGCACCAAAAGTATACCGCACATCCTATTGTACCTCTCGGATATGCGATGCACTCATCGGGTCTTGGGAGAAACGATTCTCTATGGAGGCAGTCGTAGGTCTGTTCGATAAAACAAGTGCATGAAGAAAGCAAGCAAGATCTCGGCCTGTTTTGCCGTTAGATGTTTGTCCACTTCAACCTTCCAGCAAAAGTTAACAGCCGTATCTCATTCCACAGTATGCTATCCTATCTACATACAGTAGGTATATGTGGAATATAAAGAGCATCTTATCCTTCTGAGCCGCTCCGAGCTTGCCAAAAAAATAGACCGACTGCCCTATAATAATAAATCAAAATGGCAAAAACTTACCTTCGAAAGTACGAAAGTAAAAGTGAAATCCCATCCGATGCAATCATTTACGAAAGTAGCCTACTTTCGAAAGTACCTTCGAAGGTACTGAAAGTACGTTTTGTCTTGAAGGCGTTACGAAGGAAGGCAATTCCGCACACGATGCACCAGAAATGAGGCAGTGTCAAAGTAAATCATCTCTGGATAATCCGGCGTGCTTTAAAACTTGCTCGATCTCAGGAATTCCCTTAAAAATGGCGTTTCGAGGAGGTACAGACATGGGTGTTTTGATCCCAAGTGGGATTTCACTTTTAAACGTAAACGGGCGCTGCTTGCCGTCAAACTTTGTCCAGAGGTCCAGAGGACATCGTATCCGATGCGCTATGCGAGTTTCAGGGGCAGGCACGTCGAGGCACGCCTTCGGGGCGCTCCCGAACGTAAGGGTCAACCACAGCTTTCAATTTCGGTGTTCAAGGTTTCAAGAAGTCAAAAGTGAAACTGTCCTTGAAACTGACTTCGACAAGGGTCACCACAGCTTTCAACTTCCGTCTCGCGGTCAAAAGCGAGTTTGATGTTCACCGGAGGTTGAAAGGAAAAAATCCCTATGTGTTTCAGTCAGAATCCCATTTTGCTTTCGATGCCCGATTGTGGACGCAAACGCATACCAAGTTATAGGACCTATCGGCACTACTTTCGAAAGTTAAAAAAGTGCCCGTTGCCGGGCGCACTGTTCCACGCCTCAGATGTCGGTTGGCTTCTGAGACTTGCCGCCACATCGACAGTGTTTTGATCCTTACCACTCCATATATTCGTGCTCATACCGCTCAGGAAGCAAGTCCTCTTACACATATAACACTTTAGACGCTAATGAACATCTTTCGCTTTCTAGGGGACATGACCCACCTTCTGAGCATCATCGTGCGTCACTCCAAGCTCCGTACGACGCTTCCCCTCGCACTCGAATATTCCTTGTATATCGTCCATGTACACTAACACATATCATGCTGTATGAGCTGCAGGTGCTGCTGCTCAAAATAAATGCGACCAAGTCGTGTGCGGGTGAGTGCCGCTGTGGTCCTTCTGATGTACACACGTGCGCCACTCTTCTGTTCGCTCACCACTAACTACGATGCTCACGTTCCTTTCGACTCATGTCACGAAGGCGTCTCTCTCAAAACGCAGGAGCTGTACCTGATCGTCTTTGTGACGCGCTACTTGGATCTCCTCTACAGCTTCATCTCCCCGTGAGTTAGACCACGAGCTCCAAGTTCCCCAGCTGCTCCGGAGGTCTCCGCGACTGACCTTTCTGTCCGCTCTCAGGTACAACTCTTGCATGAAATTGATTTTCATAGGCTCGTCTGGCTGCATCATCTGGTACATGCGCAAGCATAAGGTCGTGAGTCAGACGTACGACGCTGATCAGGACACTTTTCGCGTTCTCTTCTTGATAGGCCCCTGCATGATTCTCGCAATGCTGATCAATCACGAGTTTTCTGTCACCGAGGTGCTATGGACTTTTTCTATATACCTTGAGGCAGTTGCGATTCTTCCTCAACTCGTGCTACTGCAGCGCACCAAAAATGTGGATACTCTGACAGGAAACTACGTCTTTCTTCTTGGAGGCTACCGAGCCTTGTACATCCTCAACTGGATCTATCGCTTTTTCACGGAACCAGGGTACAGGCAGTGGATCGTGTGGGTATCAGGAGCTATTCAGACAGCCATCTACTGTGACTTCTTCTATTATTACCTCAAGTCTTGGCACAACAACGAACGCTTGTCACTTCCTTCTTGAGGAACTACGGGGCGAATGTTGGATTGCGCATTAAACTTCGGCGCTCAAGCTCGATGAGCATCACCATCCGCGTCGCTCCCCAAGCCGTAAAGGATTCCGATGAACTTTCCCATATCACTCGAAGCGAAATGCTCCTGCTGAAGTTTGAAAAATGTGCATGCCGTGAGAAGGCTGTCACTGCCAGCCTGGTGCTGTGGCCCAATCCGCACAACGTTGAGCTGCTCAGCGAGCTTGCTAAGTCCTCCATGAAGACTGTCAGTAAACTTCATGAGATACTTCATGTCAAAAATGCACGGAAAGTAAAGGCCGAGAACATGGAAAAAGTCTGCCTCTGACCGAGGTAGCGCTTGGCAAGTCAAGAGCTTAAGTAGGTATCCAAAGTCATATCCACTGTGGAAAGTTAGCCACTTGACCTGCACACGGGAAGGATTATGATGTGGGAAACCATCAGCTCGAGGTGTGAGGAAATGATTTTTGAGACGGGACATTCGATAGTTGCGTGCCTTTTCGTTCAAAACCACCCCGCTGACCATCAGTAGCTCACCAAACTGTTGTACGTCGATGCCCCTTTCCTCGTTTGCTCGGAAATCTATCCCCGACTGCTTTAACAACTCTATTGAGTCTTGTGCATACATGTCCTCCTTCAGATTGAACTCTCTGAAATTGAACTGCCAAATGCAGTAATAGTTGCCTATCATCGGCAAGTTGCCGTCTTTATCCGTTAGAGTCAACCCGAGCTGAATGAGCTTCAGCATGTCCACGTTGCACCTGAGAAAGTGAACGACTGTCAGGATCAGAGACAGGGCGGGGAGAAGCCAAATATCGTTCACCCGGTGGGAAAAGACGCGCCCGCGATCGCGTACCGCAGGGTCTGATACTGGAACTCCGATTGTAGCTTATAGTTACCCACTGGGCGAGCTACCTGCGTAAGAAGAGAGTGTTCAAGTGTCACTCGCGGTCCGTCGATCGGTTGTCGCACGCTGTGTTCGCACCACTCCAGGAAACTCGGTGTCCATGGCGACAAAGGGAAACTGATCTATGATCCCTCGTATGATGGCGAGCTCCTCGTCGAGATTTCCCTCCCATACTTCTCTAGTGAGGAGATTATCGTCTCTTAAGAAATGCATGGTGGACCGTTGGCGCAGAGGTGTACGGGGTGCAGAGTAAGGCAAGTGCGAGGGTTCTGAAAATATATACTTTCGTACTTTCGAAAGTATCTAGCTAGCTAGCTAGACTAAGGAAATGAAAAAAAAACGATGGTAGTCTATCATATGATATTATAAATATCCACAATTTGTGATAAACGCATATGTTAAATAATAGACTAATTAAGCACGGACGGACGGACGATTGATGATTTTCAAGGGTAATAAACTGTCAAGTAAGGTTTTGACGAAAATTTGCGTTATTCGGCAAAGCTGATGAAAACAACTGTACCCACGAAGAGACGTCTTTTCACGAGACAAGCTGGTGATGCATAGGGTATCTTTTTAGTCTGAAAAAAATGCGCCAGTCCGGCCGGCTGTCCGGATCGGTCCTGATCGTCCGGTCCGGTACGTACAAGGCTGCGTGGATGTCGAGGAAGTGGACAACAACACGCAACCTCGGTGAGACATCGAAGGTTAACTAGCTTATCACGCTGTCGCGGCACTTAGATGACCCGTGTTACCGTCAGCTTTCTGGAGAATGATGCATGTGAAGTTGTGCGAGGGCGTGCCAAAAGCAAACAAATTTCGTGTTGGTGCCCGCCTGACGAGACGAAATTTCAGCTGCCAAACTTTTTTCAGATCAGCATGAGTCCTCCCTCAGCCGCAGATACGTCGATTACGACGGATTTTTGACATGTACAGGTGCGGTTTGTCGATGCCCGTGGCCTTATATGATCATGACGTAGAACCCATACAGTCAACCCTCCTTCAAATTCACTTTCCTCGCGACAGTATACTCTCCCACGTTCGCGCCGTGTCGTGCTGTGCCATCTCAAACTTCACCTGT
>MDSW01168095.1_pt1 | contig 21851 bp, 23 predicted proteins | sample 811171 | NCBI WGS metagenome assembly MDSW01 (sample SAMN05326641, study PRJNA326480) | marine metagenome | isolation source: seawater | place: Atlantic Ocean: North West | collected 2012 | reverse complement strand
TAAAATTACCAAATGCTTTAATTGGTTTTGATGATATTGCAATTACAGATTTAAATGCTAATAATTTCAACGGTTTAGATTCTGTATAATTTTTTTTATTAAATTATATTATATCTATTTAATTTATTACATATGGTTTATTTAAATTAATTATTTCTTTATTAGATGGTTTATTATATACTTCTGAATGATAATTAAATAACATATCAAATAATCTACTTTCAAAAATAACATATGGATTAGTTAATCGTATCATATTATCGCGAATATTAATTGCTCTATTTATTTTATGTTTTAATTTATTATTCCAACCACCATCATAATTACTTATAAATGCATTTAATACTCTATAATAATCGGCATATTTTTTATGAGAATATAATGGTGATGTTAAACCATAATCCCATATTATCCATAAATACCCATAATTTTTTAAATATATATCACGATTAAATATTTTATAATGTATATATCCACCTGGTTTTATTTTATGATATAAAAAATTTCCCCAATGACAATCATTATGTGATAAATTTATTTTTGTATGAAAAGTCAATATACTTATAAATATTTGTTCTAATGAATTTATTAGTATATTTTTATCATTTTTATGTTTGCATTCATTCATAAATGTTTTTAAATCGCCTGAAAATATTTCATTAAAACTAAGAATGAATTTATCACATTTTCTTACTGCTTCTGGTAATAGTAAATTTTTATTTTTTAATTCAATATTTTTTGTTATAGAACCATTATAATATAATATTGGAAAATGTGGAGTTATTTCATTAAATGTAAATTCTGTAACAGTTTTTAATAATTTTGTTTCTTCAATATTTCCTTTCGTAGAACACATTATTTTACCACATATATTATAATATTTATCATTTATTTTATATTTTGTATTATATATACTACCATAAACACTATCAGTACCTATTTTTTTAAATAAATGTATATCATCATATAAATTATAGTTATTTAGTTCATTAATTTTTAAAGCATTTGTATTTATGTTATGATTATATAATTTTTTTATATCATTACTTTTTACTATTTTATGAAACCCTTTTTTTATTTCATGACCATATCTAATACGATTTCTTAATGTGAAAGTCTTAGTTATAAATGGCAATAAATGTTTTACAATTATTTTTGCAGCTTTTTTTTTATGATTGTTAGAATTCAATTTAACTTTTTTCCATATTTTTTTTAATTTTGATATTTTTTCTAAACTTGTTAATGATTTTTTTGATGTTTTGATTATTGTTTTAGGTTTTTTATTTATTTGAATATCTGGAATTTTATTACATCTACCAGTTTTTTTATTACATATTTTATTTTTTTTTTTACATATTAATTCTTTCTCCTTTGTACATTCTACCATTTTCTATTAATATATAATATTTTAAGATATTTTATATATGTAATAATATATTTTTATAAAAATATTCTACTAATGTTTCCCATCTATAGTGTGTTAAAATATGTTTTCTACTTTTAATACCATGTTCTTTTACTAATTCTGGATTTGTAAAATATTTCCAAAATGCTTCAGCATATTCATCCGCTGATGTTAGTTCTGCTTTACCACCAATGCCCATAGATTTACAATCTAAATATATAGAAACCGTTGGTTTTATTAATAATGAATATTCATCTGATAAAAATTCTCTCATACCACCAACATATGATGATATTTGAGGTTTACCTAATCCAGCACCTTCAAAACCACATAATCCAAATCCTTCGCCGTCAGCAGTATTTAAACCAACATCACATGCATTATATAATAAATTAATTTCTCTATCTGATAATTGTTGTGGACTATCAACACTATAAATTGTTTTTTTAGCATATTCAATAGGAACATTTGTAAATTTTATTTCATTCTCTAATAAATCCATTAAATCCCAGTATCCATTGATTGATGTACCAATAACTAATTTTATATTTCTTTTAATATTATTATTATCAGTATTATTGATAATATTTTCGTTATAATGTTTTTCAATAAATTTACACCATGCAATAATAGTAGTATCCCATCTTTTTCTAGGTTGATTTCTATTTAAATTTAAAATCAAAAAATCATCTAATGGTAATTTAAAATATAATCTTGCAATATCCATATCAATTGGATAATATAATTTTTCATCAAAACCATGAGGAAAATAAAACATTTTATTTTTTTTAATACCTAATTTTATAGCAATATCTTGCCAATAAGGCGTGAACGTAATAATACCATCAAAAAAAGAATTTAGTAAATTAATATAATCTTTTTTTTGATATGGATAAACTTGATCTATATATGATACTAATTTAAAATTTTTTTTTTCATCCCAACATTCTTTAACAATTGTCTGTGTTAATGCTGTTGTAATAATATTATCATTAAAAATTATAATTACATCTTGCGGATGTTTTTTTAAATAAGTTCCTATTTCTTTTTCTCCAAAACCATTTCTTTTTGGATTTTCATTTGCCATAGCATCATATAGAATAATTTTATCTGATATATCTTTTCTTATATTTGATCCTTTAGTATTATTAACATTTTGAAATCCATATATTGTTAATTCTATATCATCATATTTTTCCATATGTTTACATATATAATATACAACTTTTGAATAACCATTACTTGTACCAATTGGATATGTACCACATAACATTACTCTTTTTTTATTATTTTTTGATTTATACCACCAATTATTATTTAATATATTTTCATTTTCTTTATTATTTAATATATTTTGATTTTCTTTATTATTTTCTTCTAATGAATATTGTCCGACAATAATTGTGTTATTGAATAATTGATTCATACTTATTTAATATTTTAATTTACTAACTTCTTATATATTATATAATTTAAAATAGTTTGATATTTTAATAAATCCATCTAAAATTAAATTATCAATATCATCATTATTAAATTCTAAATCAACATTTTGACTATTAATTTCAAATGGTATAAAATCTCTTATTGGAGAATCTTCTATTACAAGTATATTTGCATTATCTTTATTAATATATTTTATAAATGTAGTTTCTGCTAATTTTATAAATAATATTTCAAATATTCTTTTATTAAAATCTGTAAAATTAATATTATCATTCTCTATATTTTTTATATAATAATTTGATGATATTTTAATTACTATGCCCAATATATTATCTTTATGTACATTTTTAAATATATTTAATGGAAAATTATTCGTTAATAAACCATCAACATAATATTCATTATTTATTTTAACTGGTATTACTAAATATGGTATTGCCATAGAAGCACATGTTGCATCAAAAATACTAACATTTGGATAATTATCAGTCGAAAATATAATATTTTCACCTGTATTTATATTAGTTGTACTAATATATAAATTTTTACCAAATTTTTTCGATAATTCTACAAATGTAATATCATTTATATTATATTTTTTATTAATGTATTTTCTTAATTTATTTAATATTAAATTTAAATCTAATATACCATTATAAATAAATATATTACCCAAATTATTATTATTAATTGTAATATTCTTGTCACATATAATTTCTTTTATAATATTTTCTAAATCAATTATATCTATATTTAAACAAAATGCTAAAGCAAAAAAAGATCCTATTGAATTACCTGCAACATATTTTACATTTTTTAATTTATTTTCAATATATAAATATCTTAATACACCTAACATACATACACCATATAATCCACCTCCTGATATTACAAGATGTGAATAATCAGTCATGATTTATATTATTTTAATAATTCTTAAGTTATTATATTTTTTAACTAGTATTATTAATTTTAATTTTTAATTCTACAAAATTTGATTTTTTTGCCTTATCTTCTGAAAAAAAATCTTTTAAATTATTATTTATATATATCTTACCATTACTTAATAATAAATATCCATTTAGACCATTTTTATTGATAACTAAATCTTTTATAAAATAATTACCTATATTTATTTTTTCTAAATATCTTTTTTTTCCTACAATATCGAAATGCAATATATATAAATTATTTATAATTAAATATATTGATCTAAGATAACCTATTTTATAAACTAGAATTTTTGATACTAAATAATTTGGTAATTCTATTTTTTGCTTTAAATCAGGACATGGAAACATTGCATTACATTTGATTTTATATGTATCAAATGGATTTGATCTTTTTATTTCTTCTAATTTTTTATTTGATGTTTTATCATATGTATATTCAAAAAATGATTTATTAGTACCAAATATTACACCTGATTTTTTAATTCCTTCTGCTACTCCTATTGAAGTTATATCATTATTAGTTTCTAATATTTCATAAAAATTCCATATTAAATTGCCATATTCATCTTCATAATTATCAAGATTTTTATCAGATTCTTTATATTGATATTTCCATCTAGCATTTTCTCTATCTTCTTCTTTTTTATTAATATATCTCGGTTCCTGTTCTTTTTTTATTTTTCCTACTTTAATTTTCTCGTTATTAATTGCTACAATTATTATATTACCATCTGGCGTACATGCTATTGAATTTATATTTTTATTTTTTACATTTGGATCATTAATTATTTTAAATTTGTATATACCATCATAATTATTTATATAATTATCTATTCCCTTACATTCATTAATACAACCTATAGTATCACTTGATATTAAACCTTCATTATTATTAATTAATATACCGTTATTCGTAGATATATATATATAATTATAATCTTCGGAGTGAATTAAATCATGTCCTTTTAAAGTACTTATATGATTCCAAAAATCACCATTATTTGTACTTAAAAATATATTTTTTTCAGTTCCGAATAATATTATTTTAAATTTATTTTTTCTAACTTCTAATAAATAAATTTTAGACCATTTATTATTTTTTGGCAGTTCTTTTTTTATCCAATTTTTTCCATAATCATGTGATATATACATTAAATTTTTATTATTACTGAAACCAATTATTGTTGATCCATTTTTTTGAGAACAAGATATACCATCTATTATTATTTCAGTATCTTCATTTTTTATTTCATTTTTATCTACTTTATTATTTTGCGCTTTTTCTATTTCTTTTTTCTTTTTATTTATTTTTTCTACTGTTTTTATTATATTTTCATTACTATATTCTTGATCTATTAATTCATTTTCATATTTGGTTAAATTATTATTATTTGTATTAATTTTTTCATCATTTTTTTCTATTATATTATCATCATCATTTTCATTATAATTATTATCATTGGAATTTAGATTATTTTCAATATATATTGGTTCGGAATAAGAATATTCTTTAATATCAGATGGATATGTGCGAATATTATTTAAATTATTATTTTTTACTTTCCTTCTAACTTCTCTTTCATAATATATATGTTCATTTTTTAATATTATAAAATTTTCACGATTATAATAATAGTCATAAAATAAAACTATTAATATTGATAAGAATATAAATATAATCAATGCAATATAATAATAATCCATTATTAATTAATCTCTAATTAATAATATTTTTTAATTATTTATAATCTTAATATAGTAGATAGATATTACTTTAAATGTTAAAAATTAATAAACAAGCATTATGTATTAGAAAAGTTTCTAATTTTTCTAAACAAGAAAAAAATCATAAAATAGATAAAGATAATTTTGATTTAAAAGATTTTAATAAAAATTTAGAAGATATTTCACCAAAAGCAATTGCATTATTGAATAATATTGAAAAATTAGATAAAGCTGATATGATTAATCATAAAAAAAGATTCAAACATGTTATATATACAGATATTAAAAATTCATCTGCGGGTTCAAAAATGATAGCGGCTAGTATGATGACAAAAGGATTTACAAATATATATGATAAAAATTTAAAAATAGATGATAATAAAATATCAAAAAATTATAATAATAATTTTGCACTTTTATGTAGTGTTCAGATATATAATAAACCTTTTCCTGTTAAATTAAAAAATAATATAATATCAAAATATAATGAAAGACCTGATAATATATATGGTAAAAATATTAGATTTATTATAATAGATTCAGGTTATAAAGAAGGCATTGATTTATTTGATGTTAAATATATTCATATATTTGAACCATTAATAACTAATTCAGATGAAAAACAAGTTATTGGTAGAGGTACTCGTTTTTGCGGTCAAAAAGGTTTAGTATTTGAAGCCAATTTAGGATGGCCCTTACATGTATATAAATATAATTCTAATATTCATTCTACAATTGATCCGATAGGTGATACAAATGTTCATGAGATGTTTATGTATTATAGTGGTATTGATATATCTAAATTATTATTTTCACCAGAATTAGAAAATATAAGTAAGTATGGTGCAATTGATTATGAATTAAATAAAAATATACATAATTTTGGAGATAAATCATTAAGTAATAATAAAAATATTTATACAAAATATAAAAATACTTTATCAAATACATTTCATTTAGCAAATAAAGTTAAAGATCCTTTATTAATTAATAAAAAATCAAATGGTGGTGGTATTAAAGGTAAAAAAAAAAGGGGTTTAAATATAAATTTGGAAAAATCACCAAATAAAATATTAAATTTTGTAAAAATGCGTAAATATATAAGTGAAAGATTTAGTAAATATAAATGGGATTCTATTGTTTTTAAAAATAATTGTGTAACTAATGATGATAATAATAAAATTTATGTTAGTAAAAAATATAAATCAGTTGGTGGAAATAAAATAATAAAAAAAACAGAAAAAACTTGTACTTGTACAGAAAAAGAAGTAGAAAATGATATAATAGTAGATAAGGAAAAAGATAATAATGTTGCAGATAAAGAAATAAATGGTAATAATGGTACTGATGGTATGGATGGTATGGATGGTACGGACAGTAATAATTTAATAAATGGTGGAAAATCATTACCTTTGCCATTAAAAAATGCACCACCATCAATAGCACCAAAAGATGAAAGATTAATAACATTAACTCCAACACAGGAATTTGTATCAAAATATTTTAATACTTCTTCTGCATATAAAGGATTATTATTATGGCATAGTGTAGGTACTGGTAAAACATGTTCTGCTATAGCTACGGCGACAAAAGGTTTTGAAGAACATGATTATACAATATTATGGGTAACAAAACATACATTAAAAGCTGATATATGGAAAAATATGTTTAAACAAGTATGTTCTAGTGTAATTAGAAGAAAAATAATAAAAGGAGAGAATGTTCCTAAAGATATAAAAAAGAATTATTTAAAATATTTATCAAATAAATGGATAATGCCAATAAGTTATAAACAATTTTCTAATATGTTATCTGAAAAAAATAAAATTTATAAATTAATGACAAAGATTAATGGTAAAGTTGATCCTTTAAAAAAAACACTTGTTATTATTGATGAAGCTCATAAATTATATTCACCTGATATAAGTGCGGCAGAAAGACCTAATATTGAAATAATGAATAATAAAATCAAGTCATCTTATAAACTATCTGGAAAAGATAGTGTTAAATTATTATTAATGACTGCTACGCCATATACAAGTGATCCAATGCATTTAATTAAATTAATAAATTTAATGAAAGAAGATGATCTAATACCAGATGATTTTGATGAATTTTCTTCAAAATATTTAAATAAAGAAGATAGTACATTTACAGAAAAAGGTGCAGAAAAATATCTAAATAGCATTAGTGGATATATATCATATTTAAATAGAGAAAAAGATGCCAGAAATTTTGCATATCCAGTATTTCATAATATAAATGTTAATGTATCAGAAGAAAATAAAGATATAATTGAATTAAAAGAAAATATTGAAAATGAAACTAATATATTAAATCAAAATACAGAAGAATTAGAAACGACAGATTTAAAGGATAAAGAAGGAAAAAAACTATTAAAAAATAATATTAAAGATAATAAATTAAAAATTAAAAATTATAAAAAAGAATTAAAAAAATTACTTGAAAAGGATAATAGTCAAATTACATTAATAAATAGGTGCATAATTAATAAATAGGTGTGTAATTAATAAATAGATGCGTTTTAAAAAAAAAATAGTAATATAATATAGAACACAGAAAAATGTTATCTCGTGGTGGTAGTAAATATCCTTTATTGACAGGTGGCGGGAGAAGAAAAAGAGGTGGCGCAAGCGTACATTTAACTTATGAAGATCAAAAATTTATTTGTCATCCAGAAGATGTAGGCGCGTTACCTGGGCCTTCGCCGCCCGACCAGCTAGAACAAGCCGCATCAGATTCGGAAGTTGTAGAGAATTTAAAAAAAATGTTAGAACAAAATAGTGCTTCTACCGAAGCTTCTGATGAAATTGCAACAGAAGAAGTAACTCCTGATGTAAATGCACAAGAACAAGAAGGTGGTGGAAGAAGAAGAAAAAAAACTAAAAAAGTAACTACTAAAAAAGTAACTACTAAAAAAGTAACTACTAAAGCGAAACCAAAAACCAAACCAAAAAGAAAAAAAAGCGGAGGAACTAGTGGTTGTGGATTAAAAGTTGAAGGTGGAGCAAAAAAGAAAAAAGTAGTAAAAAAAGAAAAGAAAGTAGTAAAAAGTAGAAAAAGATTATATATGGAATATTTAGATAAAAAATATAGTAAAGATCAATTAATGAAAATATGTAAAAAATTAGGTATTAAAATAACAGTAAGAAAAAATGGTAATATTAAACCAATAAAAAAAGAAACTCTCATAAAAAAAATAACAGTATTAAAATTCAATAAATAAAAAGACTATATTATAGAAAGATATCAAATGAATCCACAAGAAATGATTGGAATGACTGGTGGTGGAAATTGTAAAAATAATAATAAATTAGAAAAATGTAATATAAAAACATTACGCGAATATGCAAAAAAATTAAAAATTAAAATAACACATAATAAAAAATATTTATCAAAAGAAGAATTAATAAAAAAAATAAAAAAATAAAAAATAATTACATTATTTTTCTCTTAGTATTAATATTAAATAATTTATTATCAATACTATTTTTTATTTCATTATTATGTTGCTGAATCCATTTTCCATTTGAATAATTATTAGGTTTAATATTGCAACTTTTTTTATGAACTTTATTACCTCTTAAAATTTGTATATCTTTAACATAATCATAATTTTTAGGTTTCATAGGATCATTAATATTTTCCAATATTGATAAGAAATCTTTTTCATTATTATCATTATATTTTTTTTCTAATTCTTTAACATTAGAACATGATAATTCAAGTGATTTTTTTCTTAAATCTTCGCTATTATTATGTTGTATTGGGGTATCTGTTGAATAAGGTGGAACGATAGATGGTAATTCATTTCTATAAACAGTTTTATATTTTAAAGAACAAGTTGTTCCTAATCCTATTTTAGAAGAAACACATATTTTTTCTTGAATAATATCATAATGTAATGGTGGAACATTATTTATATTATTATAAGGAATATCATTATAAGGTATAATATTATTATTAGTATCTAAAGTATTATTCATTATAATTATCTATAATATAATTGTATTATTTTTTAGTGTATTATTTATATAAAAAAATTTATACTTTAAAAATAGAAAATATAATAATGACTTATTATAAAACATCATTTCGGAATATAAATAAAATAAAAAATCAAATTATTCCGAATAATATTGTAATTTGTTATTATTACACTGATACATGTCCTTATTGTATTATGATTAAAGGTTTAATGAAGGAAATAACAGATTTATATAAAGATAATAAAAAAGTTATATTAATATCAATAAATAGAAAACATATGGAATATTTAAATGAAAATATGCAAATTGATCTAGTGCCTACATTTATAACTTATAAATATGGTAAAAGAATAGCAGAATTTCGAAAAAAAAGAGAATATGAAAATATAATTAATTTTATAAATAAATATGAAAATAAATAATTTTTATTTAAAGATTACGCATTATAATTAAATATATTATGAGTACTAGTACCAAAGGTGATGGTAATTCTTTTATAAATAATGTATTGGAAAGTCATAAAGAACCATCAGAAGATGAATTAACAGATTTAAAATCAATGGTTAACGATTGGTTTAAATATGATGATCAGATTAGGAAATTACAAATAGCAATTAAAGAAAGAAAAGTGCATCAAAGGGCTTTACAAGGAAAAATAGAAAAATTTATGTTCGATTATCAATATAAAGATTTAAATACACAACATGGAAAAATAAAAGCGAATGAAAGAAAAGTAAAGGTCCCAGTTAAAATGACGGAAATAAAAGAAAAAATATTAGAATTAAAACATTTATCTGGTGAAGAGTTATTAAATGAAATTTTCAATAAAGAAAATAGACCAACGGTCTTAAAAAAAAATATAAAAAGAGTTATACCATCAGTAAATTTACAAATTTAATTAATTATCACATTCAATACATTCAAATCCCATCATTTTATCATATTCATAATTAGTAGAATAATATGTTTTTCTAATATTAAATTTATTAATATATTTTTGACAATTAATACATGGTTTTGAATATTTTAGTATATTACAATTACTAATTCTTACAACAAATAGTTCTGATTTAGATAAAATATCTTTGTTTATTTTTTTTTTAGTTGCATTATTAATTGCAACAATTTCTGCATGCATACTATAATTATTTTTAGATTGATTTGTAAAAATATTGTAACCTTTGCCAATTATATTTTTTTTATATACAATAATTGCACCATGTTTTTGAAACATATTAGACTGTTTAGCCAATTCAGCGGCAATATTTAAATAATACTGCCGACGCATATTAATATTTTCAGATAATTCAAAATCAAAATATTGAAAATAAAGTGAAGTACATATAAGTTCATTTTGTAGTGATTTTAATTCTTTTTTAATATTTTTAAATTCTTCATTTGTTTTAATATTAGTAATTTTATTAATTGAGTTTTTCAGTGCAGCCCTCGAATCAATCATTATAAGAATATTCTAAATTTTTATTAAAATTAACTTGTAATAAAAATATCATTTTTTTTATATATAATCTATAAAATATTTAAATATAAAAAATGATAATGTATATGTGTATATATTTAATCATTAATATTATATAATTTAAATAAATGACAAGTATAAATGAAGAAGATTATTATTATGAATTAGAATTAGATGAAAAATCTATTACTTGTAAACAACCTAATTTGATATCTATTCAATTAAAACCACATCAATTAGCATGTTTAAAAAAAGCATCTATTATGGAAGGATTTGGAAATATCAAATATAATATTGACAGTTCTAAACACAATGATATATATAATACTTGTTTAAATGGAGAATATAATATTAATACAAATATTGGTATAATAGGTGATATAGTAGGTTATGGTAAAACATTAACAGCATTATCAATTGTATCTGAATGTAAATTAGAAGATATATTTATAAATAAAAAATATGAGAAAAGTTTTATTAGCAATAATAATTATTCATATTTTAGTTATTCTACAGATAATAAAATTATTAAAAAAGATACTAATATAATTAATTCCACATTAATAATTGTACCTAGAGGACCAGTTTATGTACAATGGGAAAAAACCTTAAAACAAGATACGAATTTAAAATATTTAGCAATAGATAATTTAAATTTTATTAAAAAAAATTTACCAAATCCAGAAAATATTACTAATGATATTATTTTAGATTATTTTAATAAATATGATGTTGTATTAATTAAAAATACGACATTGGATGTATTATATAAATATTATAAGGAATATAATAATTATAATTTATCAAATACACGTCATTTTAATTATTTATTAAGATGGAAAAGAGTTATGATAGATGAAGCACATGATATTGTTAAATCTATCCCTATATTACATTATTATTATTTATGGTTAATATCAGGAACTTATGAAGAATTAATTAATTCTATCAGATCACCAGGAAGTATATTATATGATATTAGATCGGTTTTTAATGATATTAAAAATATTAAATTAATGTTAATCAAATGTAAAAAAGAATTTGTAAGAAATAGTTTTAAATTACCTGTACCAGAAGAAAAATTTTATTTATGTAAAATGCCTGTACAATTTATGGCAATTAAAGGTTTAGTTTCTAATAGTATTATTGATAAATTAAATGCAAATGATATTACAGGTGCTATTAAAGAATTAGGTGGTAAAACAGAAACAGAAGATAATATGATTGAATTAGTATTAAAAGATATAAATACAGATATAGAAAATAAAAAAAAAGAAATTGATTACGTAAATATATTAGATATACCTGCTGATATGAAAACTCAAAGATTAGATAAATTAAATAATGATTTACTTAATTTAAATGAAAAATTAGAAAATCTTAAAAATAGAATTAGTGAATTATCTAATAAAACATGTGCTATATGTATGGATTTTTTAAATAATCCCATTATATTAAAATGTACTCATTCATATTGTGGTGTATGTTTAATTAATTGGATTAAAAATAATTCTAAATGTCCTGAATGTAGAAGTCTAATTAATACCGATGATATGATTGCTATTACAAATAATAAAAATGAAGTAAATACAGAACAAATTCTATTAACAAAAGTTGAAACATTGATAAGTATAATTAAAAATAAAAATACTGGTAAATTTTTGGTATTTAGTAAATATGAAACTGGTTTTAATTCAATTATTGAAAAACTCAAAGAAAATAATATAACATTTGGAGAATTAAAAGGTACTACATATCATATGATGAATATATTAGAAGATTTTAAAAATTCAAATATTAAAGTTATTTTATTAAATACATATCATGCTGGTTCTGGAATTGATATTAGTTTTGCAACAGATGTTATAATATTTCATTCAATGGGATTATATAAAAATCAAGCAGTTGGTAGAGCACAAAGAGTAGGTAGAAATGAAAAATTATTTATTCATAATTTATGTTATGAACAAGAAATGCCAAATAATTAAAATCTATATAAACATAATAACTTTAATGATAATTAGTTAAAATAATATGGAAAATACTGTAATTGATGAAAATCGTGTATTAGAAGATGATAAAAAAAAAAGAATAATTGCTCTAGCATTCCATGGAGAAAGTTTTTCTTCTAAATTTTTATTATGCTGGACAAATACTTTAAGTTATTTATGGCAATCTGGCAATTATGAATTTTTAATTGCTTGTGGTGATAATCAATCATCATATCATTCTCGTTTAAGAACATTGGGTTTAAATAATGAAATACATAAACCCTTTAATAATACTAAATATGATTATTGGATATCAATTGATAATAATATGCTTTTTACACCTCAACAAATTATTGATATGGTAGATTCATTAGATGAATATGATGTAGTTACGGGTTTATATAAATGTGATGATGCTATTAATTATAATGTAATTGAAAAATTAGATAATGATTATTTTAGTAAAAATGGATCTTTTAAATATTTAAATCAAGAAAATTTAGATAAATGGAAAAATGATTCTAAATCTAAATATATGGAAGTTGAATATACTGGATTATCTTTTTTCGGTGCAAAATCAGAAGTTTTAGAAAAAATTAATTATCCATATTTTAATGGTGATAATTTAGTAATTCAAAAAGAAGATGGTAATGTATATAATATTGTACCATCGGAAGAATATAATTTATGTAAAAATATTTTAAATGCTGGTTATAAAATAATGTTAAATACCGAATTAAGATTGGGTAATGCGGTTAAATTAGTAGTTTAATTTTTTTTTCTTTTTAAATTATAGGAAAATGAGTAGTACTATTGGAGGGGGTGTTAAAAAAGCTTATGAAGTAATAGGAAAAAAATCTATATGTGGTAAAAAACGCGTTGTATATAAAAGAGTTTCGGGCAAACCTACTAGAAAGGTTTATATGAAACACAAGGGTAAATTCTGTCAAGTTAAAAAATTTGTAGCCGCTATGATTGCTGCAGGTAAGTGGAAAAAAACCACCACTACTAAAAGAAAATCACCTAAACCATGCAAATCTAATCAACATCGTAATCCTAAAACCGGTAGATGTAATAAAAATAAGGTAAAAAAAAGTCCTAAAAAAAGAGGTCGTAAAGCTAAGGCTTAAATAAAAAAAATTAAATAATATTTTTTTTTTTAAAATTTATTAAATATAATTTATTAATCAACATAAGCATATCCTCCAGTATAGCATTTTTTTGCGTGTATGTAAATTTCTTTTGCATTAAAATCGGGATAATTATCTTTAATTAATTTTTTTTGTTCTTGGTAGAAATCATCAAAACTAACTTTTTTAGTAATTTTATTATCATTATTTGTAGATCTTTTAGGATTTCTTCTTGGTAAATTATTTGTTTTTTTAATATTAAATCCAAAACACTGTCTTTTATTTGAATTAATATTATCTTTTTCAATATTTTTTTCAATATTTTCTTTAATCATATCTTCTGTTACATTTAAAATTCTTGTTTCTAATCTTGAAAGTTCTCCTAAAATATAATAAATATAAGCATATTGAATTAGTGTAATAATTGAAAATATTACTGTAATATTTACTAATTTATTATCAAAATTAATATTGTTAAATAGTTCTAATGATTTATTATTAAATAGAATAATAGTTTTTACTAAAATATTATAATATTCTAAAATATTATTATAATCTGTAAAGTTATTGTAATTAATAAAACTCATGTTCATTATTATTATCTTAATAATAATAATATAAGAATAATCATTTTTTTTAATATATACTAGATTTTTTTGTTTTTTTATAAATTTAGTTTTAATATTTATATTTAAAAAAATTAATATTATAATTACATATAATATGAAAAAATTTATAACACCATATATATATAATTATGCTAAAAAAATAATGCCAAAAATATCGGAAACAGAAGCAGCTGCACTAAATTCAGGTACTGTATCTATTGATGGAAATATTTTCAATGGTAATTTAAAAATTAAAGATTTAATTAATAAATACAATATTGAATTAAAAAACGATGAAAAAAATTTTCTTAATAATGAAACTAATAAATTATGTGAAATTTTAGATAATCATGATATTGAAACTAAACAAAATTTATCACCTTCTGTATGGAAATATATTAGAGATAATAAATTTATGGGACTTGTTATATCTAATAAATTTGACGGATTACAATTTAGTGCCCACGCGCATTCAAAAATTGTTGAAAAAATTGCATCACGTAATGGTGCAGCGGCTGTAACTGTAATGGTACCAAATTCACTTGGTCCTGGAGAATTATTATATCATTATGGAACAAAAGAACAAAAAGCATATTATCTACCTAGATTAGCTAAAGGATTAGAAATACCTTGTTTTGGTTTAACAACATCAAAATCAGGATCAGATGCAGCATCAATGTACGATGAAGGAATCGTTATAATAAGAAATAATGTATTAGGTATAAATGTTACATTTTCAAAAAGATATATTACATTAGCGCCCGTTGCATCTTTAATAGGTTTAGCATTTAAATTAAAAGATCCAAATAATTTATTAAAAAAGGGAAAGGAAGGAATAACAGTTGCACTTATATCTAATTCTACACCTGGTATTAATATTGGTAATCGTCATAATCCTTTAAATATAGGATTTATGAATGGTACAATAAGTGGTAATTCTGTGTTCATTCCAATTGATTCTGTAATTGGAGGTGAAGAAAAATGTGGTTATGGTTGGAATATGTTAATGGAATGTTTAGGTGAAGGAAGAGGTATATCATTACCTGCATTAGCAGTTGCAACATCAAAATTATGTACGTATGGTGTAGGTGGTTATGCGCGTATTAGAAAACAGTTTAATATTCCAATTGCTGAGATGGAAGGTATAAAAGAAAAATTAGCAGAAATAGCTGTTAAAAATTATCAATTAATTTCAGCACAAGCTCTTTTTAATTCTATTATTGCAAATAATGAAAAACCACCTGTTTTGTCTGCCATTATGAAATATCAATGTACTGAATATGGTAGAATAAGTATTAATCATGGCATGGATATATTAGGTGGTGCTGCTATTTCAAAAGGACCAATGAATTATTTAGCATCAGCATATACTGCAATGCCTATTGCAATAACTGTTGAAGGTTCAAATACATTAACTAGATCATTAATAATATTTGGACAAGGATTAAATCGTTCTCATCCGCATTTATTAAATATAATTAAAACAATACAAGATGGTAATAATATAGATGAATTTCATAAAAATCTTATTAAAATTATAAAACATAGTATTTCTAATTTGAAAACATCATTATATTATTCTATTTATTTAAAATTATATAATAAAAAAAATAATAATATAACAGAATATTATCAACATCATCTTAATAGAGTTGTTTCTAATTTTGCATTAACATCTAATATTGCATTATTAATGGGTGGTAAAATTAAAACAAATGAATATATATCTGGTAGATATGCTGATATTTTAAGTAATATTTATATGGGATATGCTTGTTTATGGTATTATGAAAAAAATAAACATATAAGTAATATTGATAAACTATTAGAATCTAGTATGAATTATCATTTTAATAATATACAAAATTCTACATATGCTATTTCTAATAATTTTCCAATACCAATAATGGGTTCATTAATTAAAATATTTACTTATCCATTTGGTGATAATTATTACCCTCAAAAAGATAAATTAACAAGTAAAGTAGCTAAATTAATATCTACACCTAATTCAGTAAGAGATTTATTAACCGAAAATATATTTATATCAAATGATGTAAATGATAGATTAAATCAAATAGGTAAGGGTATTCAAATTTCTTATGATGCAGATATTATAAGAAAAAAATTAAAAAATAAGGAAGTTATTACAGAAAATGAAAAAAATATTATATCCAAGGCAGATAAATTAGCAGATAAAATTATTCAAGTAGATTCATTTGAAAAAATTGGTAATATACATTAATTATTCTATAATTGAATTTATAAATCTTTGCAAATAATCTTTTTTTTATATTTTGTTTTCAAAATTTATCTTTTATTTGCGATGTTCTTATATTATAAGCAGAATTTGTAGATAAAAATGCTACAGTACTCCAATCAATATTTTTAAATTTAATTAAATTCGCTTTTTTATCTTTATTAAAAACAATTCCATAACCTTTTTTATTTGGTAATTCATTAAAAGTTTCATAATATCTCATATTATCTTTTCCGTAACATGTAGAAGGTATATAAATATCACATTTATTAAACATTTTTACATTTCTTGTTGATGATGGTGTACCCCCATCAGATAATGAATATATTTTTAAAATAGTATCATCATTATCTTTTATTTTATATTTTATATTTTCGTGATATTTAGACCAAATTTGAAATATACATTCTATTTTTATTTTTTTACCATTTGGTTCTTCAAAATTGGAATTTAATTTTTCACTATATATTAAATTAAATCCTTTTACTCTTTTACGAGGCACTCCTTTTCCATCACTTTCAAATAATTGTGGTAAAATAAAACATACATAATCTGCAAATTTATTTGCATGTAAAATAAATTTTAAAGCCAATTGTCCTCTTAAACCAAATGGTGGATTACCAATTGCTATATATTTATTCTTAATATTATTTGGTGGTAACCAATTCAGAAAATCGTGTTTTATTATTTCATCATTTTTCGGTTCTATATCTATACCTATTCTTCTATTTGATGGTAATATATTCAAAAAATTTCCATTTCCAGCAGATGGTTCAATATATATATATTCATTTTCATTTTCATTATATTCACTTAAAATTTCTAATAATTTTTTATAACATTTTTCTGCAGTTTCTTTTGGTGTAAAAAATTGATCTTTCTCTTTAGATGTAAATTTTGTATAATCTATATCTATATTTGCAATTCTCATTAATTCAAAGGTATATAATTTAGGAACATTTTTCAATTCTATCCATCTTTTTATTGTTCCTTGTGCTATATTTAATTCTTCTGCTATATTTTTAATATTTTTTTCTTTTAAAATATTATGTAATATATTTAATAAATAATTATCATTTAAACTCATTATTTGTATAAATAATAATAATATTTATATCATTTTTTATTAAGATATGAATAAGTATTTAGATATAATTGTTACACAAAATGCATGGAAAAAAATTTTTGAAATTTCAAAAAAAAATAATATTAATAATTTTCTATTATCAGCAAATAGTGGTGGTTGTAATGGTTTTAATTATGATTTTAAAACAATTGATTTAAATAAATATAAAGATATTATTAATAATAATAAATTTAAAACTACAATTATAAAAAAAGAAAATAAAAATATATTAATTGATCCAAAATCTGAATATTTACTTTGTGGTACTAAAATTGATTATATTTTTGAAAATTATTCAAAAGGTTTATTTGAAAATAAATTTGTATTTATTCCTAATAAAAGTTTTGCTACTTCTTGTGGTTGTGGTACTTCATTTTCTATTAAGTAATTTTTTTGGTTTATTTTTCTTTTTCTTTTTATACATATATGGTCTCTTGGGTGGTTCTTCTTCATCTTCCTTTTCCAAATTATTGTTTATATTTTTAACAAAATTAAATTCTTCTACTAATATATTTTTTAATTTATTTAAACTGAATAATAATATTTCATCTTTTTTTATTTTTTTTATTATATTTTCTAAAATTTTAATTGCATATTCTTTTGTAATTTTAAACATTAATTTTTTTTTTTATTAAATTATCATTTTTTTAATAACCTCTTACTAATAATCTTTCATTATTAATTCCTATTGGATCATTCGTATTTATTGGAATATTTGCTGATAAACCTTTTTCATTTTGTTTCACGGCCCAATTATCAATACTATTTGAATTATTTGGAATACAATATAATGTTCCACCAAATATTAATAAATATTCTTTTTTACATTCATTTTTATTTTGAATTATATATAAATTGGAAAATCTTTTATTATAATAAGTATTTATTAAATTAAACATCTATATAATAATTATATATAATTTTTATATATATATTTTAATAGAGCATATTTTAAATGATTTTAAATTTTAATACAAAAAAAATATTTAATATTTTCTTAATTAGTTTATTATTTATTACACTATTATTTTCGTGTATTATTATATTATCAAATAGTGATGATTTAAATAATAATATTAATAATTCTATTATTATAATATTATTATTATTTATAATTATCAGTTTTTATCATATTATGTCTGCAAATATTAATAAAAGTTCTATTTTAAATAAATATGATAATGAAAAATTTATTAATTATGAAAATATTAATACTCAATTATATGATAATAATTACTATCTAAATTATAAAGATAATATTAAAACTAATATTTATAATCAAAATAGTTATAATTATAATAAAAAAAATACTTTAAGTAAATTAAAATCTGATATTGAATCTTATACAAAACCTAATACAGAACCTGATACAGAACCTGATAAAGAACCTGATATAGAAGTTGAAAATAACATTCAAAGCAATATAGAAATAGAAAATAATGATATAGAATTTAATAATAATAACATGGATATTAATTATGATAATGATAATAATAAAGTTAAATACAATATAAATAATGATGAAAATATTATTGACATTTATGATAATGATAATGATATAGATGAAGATTCCTTAAACTTATATGAATGATTTATTATATTATTATTAAATAGAGTAATTATATGTACGGATATCGTTATACACCAGAAATTTTAATAATACCATTGTTAACCTATTATCTTATATTTTTTGTATTATTCTTTCTATTTACTTTATTCTCTACTAGTAAATTTACATTAATTAAATTACTATTTATAGCAATATTTGGATTAATTATTACAATACCCTTAACTGTGATAACAAACTATTTTTCTAAAAATGCATATGTTACTTTTAAAGAGGAAGTTGAAGAGGGGGAGAAAATCAATAGAATTAATGGTATAGCTTCTGCAAAAAATACTATTAAATATAGATTAGGTCCTAATGCTAAAATTAAAATTATTGGCAATATGGTTATTGGAACAATTGATAATAATTTAAAAGAAGAATTTACCGATTTACAATCATTAGAAGTAGATGATGAATTTGCAAAACATTTACAATCATTAGAAGTAGATGATGAATTTGCAAAACAACATTTAGATAGTGGAAAAAAATTTTTAGATTATTATGATTGTGAATATGAAACATCTTATTGTGATCCGCCATTTATAAAAAAAGTATCCAAACAATTATTAAAATTATATCCTGATGGCATCGGTAATATTACTATTTTGGTAAAAGATATTAATACTGAATCTTGTAGTTTATTATTAACAGGTAGTCCAGATAAAAAATCTTGTAAAAAATTATTAGAAAAAGGAAAAAAAGATGGTCATTTTGAGCTTAAACTACCAAAGCATTTGCATTATGAACCAGATCCCGATGAACCACCAATTGATTTTGAACGAGATCCCAATGAACCACCAATTGATTTTAACTTAGATGAGTTTCCAGGTGATGATGAGTTTCCCGATGAACCACCAATTGATTTTGAACCAGATCCGGATGAACCACCAATTGATTTTGAACCAGATCCTGATGAACCACCAATTGATTTTGAACCAGATCCAGATGAACTACCAATTGATTTTGAACCTTATCCGAATGCTGATGTAAATAATATATTACATAAATTTGATCTTAATAATGACGGATTATTAACATATGATGAATACAAATATGTGGAATATTATATGAATAATACACCAGACCTTAATAGATTAAAAAAACCAATTATAAAATTATATGAATTAAATAAAATAAAAAAACTAAAAAATATTACAATTAAATTGGAAAATGACATATCTAAATGTGAAATAGAAGGAAAGAGATGTTACGTTAAAAATAATAAAATAAATATAGATATGTTATATAATGAAATTATACTTCCTTGGATAATGAAAGAAACAGAAAAACAAAAAATAATAAGAGATAGATATTTAGTTAAATTAAGTAAATTTATTGATATTAATTATAATAAAAAAATATTTAAAGATTCATTTATTATTCCAGACCGTTCTTATACCCCTCTCCCTTCTCCTCCCGACTACTACGATCGCCCTGTCCCTGTCCTCCGCCGCCTGAAAGAAGTTGATGAAGAAGTTGATGAAGAAGTTGATGAAGAAGTTGATGAAGAAGTTGATGAAGAAGTTGAAGAAGAAGTTGAAGAAGAAGTTGAAGAAGAAGTTGAAGAAGAAGTATATGAGGAAGCAGATGAAGAAAATGGAATTGAATTTGAAGAAAATAGTGATAGTGATGAAGAAGAAGATTATAATTTTAATCCATTTGATATGGAAGGAATTAATAAAGAAGAATTAAAAAATATTTCATTACCACAAGATGTTAATACAACTGATCCTACACAATTAGATACGGAAAGTATGAAGAAAATATTAGAAGTTTTATGATAAAAATATATTGTTATTTTTTAAGATAATATTAAAAATGGAAGAAATAGTATTAATATTATTTGTAATATTACTAGTAGTTATATTAATTGGATTAATTATATATTCATTAATAACTGGAATAAAATATATAATAGATAGTATTAAATATTCAAAAAATGAAAGAAGAGCACAGGAATTAAATGATTTAGCAATTGCAGAAATGAAAAATAAATTAGAAATTTATGATAATATTGAAAATTTTAGTATAAAAGACTTAGCTAATAAATCAAATAAAAAAGCGATATCAAATATGCGAGAAGATTTAAATATATTTTTTTAATTATTTTT
>MDSW01023817.1_pt1 | contig 21853 bp, 15 predicted proteins | sample 811171 | NCBI WGS metagenome assembly MDSW01 (sample SAMN05326641, study PRJNA326480) | marine metagenome | isolation source: seawater | place: Atlantic Ocean: North West | collected 2012 | reverse complement strand
CGGGGTGGAGTTGAAAGGCGTCAGTTGGCGTTGAAAGGCGTCAAGGACGGGGATTGAAAGCGGGGGGTGGGCGGAGAGAGACCCCGGGAAAAGTCCTTAAGGATCGGCGTTCACCACGCGAGCGCGGTCGTATGGGGAACATTGTATAGAACGCACCTGAAACCGCCGCTTCCGCGTCGGAGACGCCGAAGTCGTCGCCGGATCGAGTTCGAACTACGACGATCGTCGCGACGCGCGCGCGCACGCGGACGCTGGCGGACGAGCCGCCCACGAGAGCCGTCATCTCGATGGCGCCTCGCGCGGCGTCGACGTCGACAGCGCGCGCCGCGGTCGCGTCGCCGGCGCCCCACCCCGCGTTCGATCGGACGACGGCGTCTCGAATCCCCGAAGAGGCTGCCGTTCCGCGCTCATCAAGCGCGGCGCGGACCGCGGCGACGACGACGTGCAACGCGTGCGCCGGCGCGCGACGCTCGAGCGACTCCGCCTCCTCCTGAAACACCAACCGCAGCCGCGTCGGCGTCGGGAGAGCTCGAACGGGCGCGACGCCGCGCGTCGCCGCGATCGCCGGCCACGCGCGCGTCGCCTCCGCGGCGGCCCAGCGCGCATCGACCGACCGACTGACCGCGTCGGCGCCGCGACGCGCCATCGCCACGTGCGCGTTCGTGCCCTGAAACGCAAACGCGCTGACGCCGCCGCGCGTCGACGCGGCGCGCGCGTCGACGGCGGCGGAACGACCGCGCGGCGCGACGACCCCCCCGCCGCGTCCGAACGCTTTCAGCGACGCGTCCGACGCGTGCGGGTTCATCGCGCGGAGGTGGCACTGCCCGTGCGTCGCGAGCTCCGCGAGCTGCGAGCGCAGCGTCGCGAGGCCGAGGACGCCGGCCGCGGGCTCGGCGTGCCCGCGCCATGATTTCACAGCCTCGAGAACGAGGACGACGGCAGTCGCGGTCGAGGCGTCGTCAGTCGGGGAGGACGACGTGCGGCGGCGGAGACGGAGATGAAGAAAGAAGAACGCGTCGACGGCGGCGTTGACCTCGATCGGGTCGCCGAGCGGCGTCCCCGTGCCGTGCATTTGCAGCAGGCGCGTTCCCCCGACGCGTTCCTCCGTCACGGCGCCGGAACCGGAACCGGAACCGGAACCGAAACCGAAAGCGGCTTCTCGAACGACCGCGCGCTGGGACGGACCGTTCGGCGCGGTCAAAGAGCTGCTCCGTCCGTCTTGGTTCACCGCCGACCCCGCGAACGCGACGACGGCGTCGCCCTTTATAGTATCTTCGTCTTCTTCTCTCTCGTTCGCGTCGCCGCACGCGATGAGGACGCACGCGCACGCTTCCCCGCGCCCGTACCCGTCCGCGCTCGCGTCCAATGTCTTAGGGCCATAGAAAAAAGAGTTCACCGGTCAGTTGAAAGGGGACGCGTTCAAATGTTGAAACCGGGCGATGGGTGAAAAACTTTTGTATAGAGCGCACCATACACCGCCCGAAATGCGAGAGCATTCCCGCGCCGCCGAGCGTGAGGTGCATGTCCGGGGTGAGCATCAGACTCGCCCCCGCGGCGAACGCGTGCGCTGTCCTTGGGGCCCGATCGACGCGTCCGATTCCGTCGAACGAGCGGCGCGCCGCGTCCAACGCGAACGACGCGGCGACGAGAGAGGATGAGCACGCGGTGTCGATCGCCGCGGACGCGCCCGTGAACCCGAGCGAGAACATCACGCGCCCGCACGTCACGCTGGCTTCGTTCCCGGTGCCGGTGAACGTGCCGATCTGCGGGCGATTCGATTCCATCACCGGTCAATTGAAAGGGGGGGGATGCAATCCGTTGTTGAAACTACAGGGTGGGACAGGGTGGGTGAAAAACGTTTGGATATCTAGAACGCACCTGAACGCCGCACGATTTGAGCAGTAACGCGTAATCCTTTCCGGCGACGCCGGTGAACACCGCGACGTCGTTCGTTCGCTGCTTCGCTGTCGTCGTCGCCGCCGCCGTCCACGCGGCGGATACGTCCGCGACTAAGACGCGCTGCCGCGGGTCTAAGTGCATCGCTTCGGCGTGGACGCGCACGCCGAGGAGGTCGTGATCGAACGCCGTCAACGACGACGTGGAAATAAACCCGCCAAACCGGGAACCCGGCGGCGGCGGCGCGTCGTCCCCGGCGGCGGCGCCGCGCGCGTCCACGTCCCATCGATCGCGCGGGATGGGCGCGACGGCGTCGCGCGACGAGGAGGCGCGTTCGCCGCCGGTGCAAGCGTCTGCGACCGCGACCGCGCGCGGGGCGGCGCCTCCGTCGGACCCGACGACGCGGACGGGCGCGACGCTCGCTTCGTCGCCGCCGTCGCCGTCGCCGCCGCCGAAGCGTCGATGAAGGTGCGTCGCGACGGCCGCGATCGTCGGGTAATCGAAGAGCAACGTCGCGGGCAGGTCCACGCCGCCGAGTACTTTCGCCGCGATCGCGCCGCGAAGCTCGACCGCGCCGAGGGAGTCCAACCCGCTCGCCATGAGCGGCGCGTCGCGGTCGAGGGCGGCGCCTTCGCCGTCGCCGTCGCCGATGACTTTTTTCGTCTCCGCGGCGATCATCGCCTCGAGCCCGGCGACGTCCGCGTAACGACTCACATTCGAGCGTTTCGTGGTGACGACGACGGCGTCGACGATGGAACAGTCCTCTTCACGGTCGTCGTCGTCGCTCGCGAACTCGCGCAAGACGCCCGCGCGGACCTCCTCAGACGCGGCCCGCGTCGCGACGGGCCAATCGAACGCCGCGACGACGACCGACGCCGCCGACGCCGCCGCCCACCCTCCGTCGACGACGTCCTCGATCGCGCCCACCCCCACCGCGGTCTCGAGCAGCGATAGCCCGACGCGTTCGAGACGCGCGGTGGTGCGCGCGTCCGCGGCCGCCATCCCGCCGCCCCCGCCCCCGCCGCCGCCGCCGCCGCCGATCGGGCCGAACGCCGTCGCCGTCGCAGCGGCGCCCGCGCGCCTCGCCATCGCCGCCGCCGCGTCGAGCGCGGCGTTCGCCGCGGAGTAGTTCGACTGCCCCGCGGACCCGAGCAGCGACGCGACCGAGGACAGAAGGATGTCGCCCGCGCCGGCGCGCGCGGTGCCACAGAGCGTCGACGCGAGAAACGCTCCAGTGGCGACCGTTTTCGGCGCGAAGACGCCTCGCGCGGCGCCGGCGGTTTGCGACGCCGCGAGCCCGTCGCGGAGGACCCCGCCGGCGTGAATCGTGACGAGCCCCGGCGGCGCGAGCGCGATACTCGCGTCGACGTCTTCTGCGGTCGCGCCGTCGCATTTGATCGCGGTCACGAGCGTTGCGGTTGGGAAGGCGGTGTCAGTACCGGAGAAACCGGGACCGGACCCGGGGACGGCGCGCGAGGCTACGCGGCCGACGCGGCCGGCGAGCGTCATCCTGACCGTCGTCGTCGTATTTTTCGCGGCGGCGGCGAAGCGTTCCGCGGCGGCGGCGCCGACCGCGCCCAACCCTCCGACGATTCGAAAGGCGTCGGTCGTCGACGTCGGCGGCGGCGGTGCATCATACGATCCGCCGTGAAATTGTACTGTATCAAGCAATAGCATAACTGACGCGACGGATGCGTTTCGCCGCGGTCCGAAGAGCGCGGCGAGGAAGGCCCGCTGAGGGTCGTTCCATACAAGTGAACGTCGGGGTGGAGTTGAAAGGCGTCAGTTGAAGTTGAAAGACGCCGAGGGCGGGTATTGAAAGCGAGGGGTGGGCGGAGAGATGAGACGGGCAAAGTCCTTAAGGATCGGCGTTCACCACGCGAACGCGGTCGTATGGGGACCAGTGTATAGAACGCACTTGAGGCGCCGGCGTCGGCGGTCGTCGTCCAACGCGCGGGAACGACGGCAGAAGCACGTTCGCGTTCGCCGCGACGACCCTCTTCTCGCGGCGGCGGTCGGTGGTTTCGCGGATCGCGTCGTCGTCGTCGTCGTTCTCATCATCTTCATTCTCCGCGAAGAGATGAGGGGGCGACTCCAGAGCGACGGAGAGGGCGACGCCCCGAACGCACGCCCCGATCGCGGCGCCGCGAGCAGAAAATTTCAACCCCGAGCCGTCCGACGGACCCCCTGCGGTCGCGACCCATCGCGCCGGCGCGTGCGACGCCGCGACCGCCGCGGCGACGGCGCGCACGCTCGCGTTCCCCGCGGGCAGCATCGCGAGCACCGGCCCCCGCCGACGTGACGCTGCCAACGAACGCACGCGAACGGTCTCGCGCTCGGCGTCGGCGTCGGCGTCGCGAACGACCAAGGCGGCGCGAGCGTGAAGTTCGTATCGAACGCCGCGCATCGCGGCGCCGCCGAGCCGCCCGCGACTTCGTGACGTCATCCCCGCGGGCGTTACAGAGGATGCGATCGAGGGTAACGGTCGAGACACGAGCTCCACGAGTCGCGCCGTGGCGCTGGAACGCCCGCCGCCGCCGCCGCCGCCGCCGTCCCACTCGCAGCCGTGGTCCGTCGCGGCGCCGTCGCCGTCGCCGTCGCCGTCGTCGCCGCCGCCGCCGCAGAAGTACACCCTGCCGGCGTCCCCGTCTCCGTTCCGACCGCCGCCGCCCGGGCTCGCGTACGCGCCGACGCTCGCGGGCACTCGGAGACGACGCGAGTTATATGATGACGTCGGAAGAATAGGCGCGGAGAGCTGCATGGCGCCGTCGACGACGACCGCCGTGGACGCGACGACGCCGCACGACCGGGGGACGCGAAATTTCGAAACGCGGGACGCGCCGCCGCCGCCGCCGCCGCCGCCGCCGCCGACGGATGTTTCTTCTCCCCGTATCGCGTGTAACGGTCGGAAGCGAGGGCCGTACTGCAGCCCTACCTCGCGGATGGACGCGTACGCGGCGGCGGCGTCGATCGGGACGGCGTGGCTCGCGCGCCGCGCGTCGAGGCTGATCGCGGTCGGTCGGTCATTCCCGCCGCCGCCGCGCGCGGAAATCGCGGCGCGAGCGGCGGTGGACGACGCGTGCGTCGTCTCGCGTCCTTCCCGGCTCGACCGAAACGTCACGAGACCGCTCGCGAGCCTCACGGTGACGTGGAGTCGACGAACGTTACATCCGCGGAGGAGCAACGGCGCCGGTATCACCGCGCGAAGAAGAAGAAGAAGAAGAGGAACCGTCGACCCCGAGGCGGCGGCGGCGGCTTCCTGAGGGCCATTCCATACGAGCGAACGTCGGGGTGGAGTTCAAAGGCGTCAGAAGCGGAGTTGAAAGGCGTCGAGGGCGGGGATTGAAAGCGAGGTACCCTGGGCGGAGAGAGACGCCGGGGAAAGTCCTTAAGGATCGGCGTTCACCACGCCGACGGGGTCGTATGGGGACCAGTGTGACTCGAACGCACCTGAGACGCGTGCAACATCCCCGCGCCCGGGAACAACGCTTCACCGGCGACGACGTGGTCCTCGAACGCGTTCCCACGCGGTTCGCGGGTCAACGCGCTCGCGTCGAACCTCGCGGCGTCGTTCACTTCGTCGGACATCGCGACCGACGAGAGCGAGAGCGGCGTCGGCGGCGCGATCCACGCGCGACGGCGGTGCGCCGTCGTTGATATCGCGTCGTCGCGCCAAAAGCCCGCCGCGCGATCGCGATCGTTTCGTCTGCGCGTCGTCCCGACGACGACGCGGACGTGCGCGTTCGTGCCCTGGAACGCGAACGCGCTCACGCCGCCGCGGACGACTCCATCGCAGCTGGCGTCGGAGCGCATCGGCAGCGGCGCGGTCGCCCGAGGGGCCGCGACGACGATCCCGCCGCCGCCGCTGCCGCCGCGCACGCACGCGACGACGTGAGGGTTCATCACTCGGAGCGTCCCTCCGAACCCGGCGGTCTTTCCTTCGCTCGCGTTCGCACACAGGACGACGAGCCCGAGCGCGCCCGCGGCGGGCTCCGCGTGCCCGGTCCACGCCTTGCTGGACTCGAGACGCAGCGGCGGCGGCGGCGACGACGCGGTCACTGGTTCCCGTACGACCGCGTCGGCGCGGTGAACGCCGATCCTTAAGGACTTTTCCCGGCGCGTCTCTCCGCCCATCACCCCTCGCTGGGCGAAGACGGCGACGGCGGCGCCGATTTCGATCGGGTCGCCGAGGGGCGTCCCCGTGCCGTGCATGTGCAGGACGCGCGCGTGGTGATGTATGAGCACGTAGTCGTCGTCCGTCATCGCCGCGCGGATGACCGCTTGTTGGGACGGGCCGTTCGGCGCCGTGAGAGAGCTGCTTCGGCCGTCTTGATTGACCCCGGCGCCGCCGACGACGACGACGGCGTCGCCGGGTCCATCGAACGACGCGTTCGCGCTCGCACTCGCGCTCGTGCCCTTCAGCGATACCGCGCGGCACTCCTCCGCGCGGACGTACCCGTCCGCGCTCGCGTCGAGCGTCTTACACCGCCCCGTGGGCGACAGCATCCCGGCCGCGCGGAAGGTTTCGGTCACGCGCGGGGTCAAGGTCACGTTGACGCCGAGGACGACCGCGCCGCACACCGGCAGCGCGGCGACGGCGACGTCATCGAACGCGATCTTCGCCGCGACGAGCGACGACGAGCACGCGGTGTCGATCGCGATCGACGGACCGGTCAGCGCGAACGTGAACGACGCGCGGCCGGGGACGACGCTGCCGAAGCTCGCGGCGGCGGCGAGCGCGGAGGGCGACCACTGACCGTGTACGCCTACTTGCTTCGAGATGTCGTCGTAATCTCTGCTCGTGACGCCGACGTACACGCCCGTGTCGGTGCCATGAAACGCACGTTTTCCACCCGTTTCGTCGTCGTCCGATACGAGGAGGAGCGCGAAGGTGGAGATGGCATCGAGCGCGAGACGCTGTTGAACGTCGACGACGGACGCTTCCGTCAGACTGAGCGCGCACGCGTCGTTGTCGAACGTCTCGGGCGACGCGAGAAACGAACCGAACGCGGCGGGGAGGACGCCGCGGACGCGCGCGGTCTCGACGTCCCACCGATGCGGCGGTATCGTGCGAACGCGCTCGGCGTCGTGGGGACCCGCGCCTCCGGCGGACGAGAACGCGACGACCGCGGCGGCGGCGGCGGCGGCGGCCTCTCTCGCGTTTTCGGGGACGACCGCTCGCGCGGGCGCCGCCGGCGCCGGCGGCGGCGCCAATTCGCCCCACACGCGCGTCGCGAGCGCCTCCGCGGTCGGGTAATCGAACAGCGCCGTCGCGGGGAGCGTCACGTTGAACGTTTTGGACACCTCCGCGCGCGCGTCGACGGCGGTGAGCGAGTCCAGCCCCGCGTCCATGAGCGGTTCATCCGCGGAGACGTCCCTGCCAGCGAGCGACGCGACGACGGAACGAACGGCGTCGAGAACGTCCCGGAGGGGGATTCGAACCGCCGCGGCGTTGGTGTTAACGTCGTGCCGGTTCATATCTACACGCGGCGCATCCGTAGTAGTCACCAAAAGAGTTCTTCTCTGATCGATCGCACGCGTATTCGCACCGACGTCGTCGTCGTCGAGGATGTCCTCCAAGAACCGCGCGACGTCGGCGCCGGGTCTTCGCGACGCGACGACGGCCCAATCCGTCCTCGACGCGCACGTCACCGCGGCGAAAGTAACGCCATCCCGGCGTCCGTTTTCTAACCCACACATCACGCGCTCGCACGCGTGAACGCCTTCGTGACGGGCCAAGAGTCCGAACCCCGATCGCGCGAGCGACGCGCGGACGGCGGCGGCGTCGACCATGCCGCCGCCGCCGGCGTCGAACGGGCCCCACTGCGTCGACGCCGCGGGTAGCCCTTCGCGCGTCATCGTCGCGCTCGCGGAGTCCAAGGACGCGTTCGCGGCGCTGTACGGAATCTGCCCCGCGCTGCCCACGCAGCTCGCGATGGAGGAGAAGAACACGAGCGCGCGCGCGGGGTTCTGCGTGAGGAAGAAACGGCCGCCGTCGTGGAGTTTTTTTGACGCGACGACAGCTCGCGCGGCGCCCGCGGACGCGTTCGTCGCCGCCGCGTCTCGGAGCACCCCGCCCGCGTGGAGGAGAACCCCGAGCGGAGGATCGCGAAATGCGGACCGCCATCCAATCGCGTCGTGCCACGCGGACGTATCCGCGCGCGTGGACGCGTCCGCGGCGACGACACGTGTCACGCCGGCGCCGCGTGTCGCCGCGACGGCGACGTCGCGTCTCCCGACCCGGGAGAGCAAGGTGACCCTCGAGCAGCCCCAGGCGTCGGTCGCCGCGGCGGCGAAGACGACGCCGAGAGCGCCAGTCCCTCCGGTGACGACGCACGACGACGACGATGACGACGCCGCGGCGTCGAAGGTCGAGGGCGGCGCCGACGACTTCTGATGGGTTCGTACGTGTACGGGTAAACAGTCCGACGCGGGAGCGAGAAGCCGCCGCGCGAGCGTTCGATGCGTTGTAGTTCGTCGTACGGAGAACCAGTCGGAGGCTGGCGCGCGAACCGCGACGCGCGCGCGCCCGTCCAAAGACGAGGCGCGCACGCGCACGCGCGAGCCCAGTTCCGCGTCCATCGCGCGCGCGCCGCCGTCGACGCCGAGCCGCTCGCCGCCGGCGACGGTCACGCCGGAGAGCGACTCGTCGTCGCGGCTCGTCGCGGCGGCGGCGGCGGCGGCGGCGGCGTACACGCACGCGCACGACCGCGCGATCGCGCCGAACGGCGACCTCGACGCGGCGGCGGGACTGTTAGCAATATCCTCCCGGTTTGAACGACCGCGGTGGCGGCTCGGCGTCGCTTGAGACGCGGGGATCAACACGGTGAGCTCGGGGGCGTCGATCGCGTTCGCGGCGACGACGGCGATTTCATCAGAATCAAAAGAACGCGCCGCCCGCCGCCGCATCGGTTTCGCGCGCACTCCCCGGACGACGACGCCGTTCGTCGCGACCCCGTGCTGGCTCGTGTACCCGCGCGAGCCGTGATCTATCACCGCGCTCGAGGCGAAGGACGACGACGACGCGTGTTGTACGGGTAAACAGTCAGACGACGCGGCCGTCGCGAGAAACGCGTCGACGGCGGTCGGGACGTTTAGCCCCCGCGGCGGCGACGTCCCGCCGCGCGGCGTCCACGCGGCGGATACGGATTGGAACGCGTTATCTAGCTCAGCGGGCGACACCGCCGAGGTGTAATCGTCGTCGTTGACGTCGGACGACGCGCGCGCGAGCGACGCGAGGAGAGTCGTCGCCTCCTCGAGGAACGACGCGCGGCGCCCGAAGACGGTTCGCGCCGGTGGGCCTGGACCCGCCGCCGCCGTCGTCGTCGTCGCCGTCGTCGCCGTCGCCGTCGTCGGGAAAGCCGCGACCGCGGTCGTCGACGCCTTCACGCGCGTTCCCGTTCCCGTTCCCGTTCCCGCGTCGCACTCGACCGCGCCCGTCGTTCGATCGACGCGCACGCGCACGTGAGCGTCGTCGGGAGCGCGGAGGTCCAAGGGAGAAGCGATGACGACGCGCGTCGCCGCCGCCGCCGCCGCCGTCGACTCGACCGACGAAATAGAAAACGCGACGGCCGCGCGTATCAACTCCAAGAACCCGGCGCAGGGCATCAAGCTCCGTCCGTTCACGGCGTGATCGCGCAGGCTCGACGCGCGCGGCGCATTCGCGATCGAGCCCACGTGAAAGCGCGCGAAGCCGCCGCCGCCGTCGGCGGACGCTCGCACGATGAGCGGGTGCGGCGCGGGCGCGAGCCAGAAACGGCGTTCCGCGCGCGTCGTCGCGACGCGCGACCACATTCGTAACGCTCCGTCAACATCCGTTATACCTTCAAGATTATTCTTCGCCACGAGCGCGTGCGCATTCGTGCCCTGAAACGCGAATGCGCTCGCGCCCGCGAGCGCGTCGCGGCCGAGGAACGACGCCGACGCGGCGCGTTGCCGCGTCGCCGCCGCGGATCGCTCGCGGCGTTTCTTCGCAGCCTCGAGGACGCCGGCGACGTGCGGGTTCACCCATCGCAGGTGCGGGTTCACGTCGTTCGACGCGCCGATCAAACCGGTCGTGATCGCGGCGAGGAGCCCGATCAACCCCGCGGGAGATTCCGCGTGCGCGACGGACGCTTTCGTCGCCCCGAGAAGCAAGTCGTCGGCGGCGGCGACGACGCGGTCTGGGTCGTCGTCGTCGGCGGCGACGGCGACGGCGGCGCCGATTTCGATCGGGTCGCCGAGGGGCGTTCCGGTGCCGTGCGTCTGCAGCGTCGCGAGTCGCCGCCGCCGCGGCGCGGTGCCGGTCGCGCTCTCCGCGGCGTCGGCCTCGCGCCTAGCCGCGCGCATGACCGCGCGCTGCGACGGGCCGTTCGGCGCCGTGAGGGAACCGCTCCTCCCGTCTTGGTTCACCCCCGAGCCGACGACGACGACGACGACGACGGCGGCGGCGGCGGCGGCGGGGTGCGACGATTCGTTTCCTCCCCCGGGGTGTGACGATTCGCATCCTCCTCCACAGTCAAGCGCGAGCACGACGCAGGCTTCGCCGCGGACGTACCCGTCCGCGCTCGCGTCCAAGGATTTGCACCGCCCGTCCGGGGCGAGCATGCCCGCGGCGTGGAACATCGCGGTCGTGGAGCGGTGCAGCAAAAAGTTCACTCCGGCGACGACTTGTAGTTGTCGTCGCCGCGCGTCGCCGCGGTCGTCCTCGCGACGATCGATCGCCGCGCGCGCGGCGTGCGTCGCGACGAGTCCGGACGAGCACGCGGTGTCGATCGCGATCGCAGGGCCTCGCGTGTTTAAAGTAAACGCACATCGACCCGCGGTGACGGAAAGAAACGCGCTTCCGGTCGCCGCCGTCGCCGACGGCGTCGCGTCCGCGTCCGACGCGAGCTTGCCGTAATCCGTCGTCGCCGCGCCGACGTACACGCCGACCAGGGGTTCTTCGGTAGACCGTTGTGGGTTTTCTAATTTCGCGTCCGAGAGCGCGCGCGAGGTCCACGTCAATAGCCGGCGCTGCTGCGGATCCATCGCGTGCGCTTCCGCAGGGTTGACGCCAAACGCATCCGCGTCGAATCGCGCGACGCGCGAGACGAAGCCGCCGAATCGAGGCGCGACCGATCCAGACGCGGCCGCGCCGCCGCCGTTCCAGTCGTCCATCTCCAGGTCCCACCGCGACAGCGGGAGGACGCGTACCGCGTCCGAAGGCGGCGCGGAGGCGCTCGCGTAGGCGCTCGCGGAGGGCCGTTCTATACGAGCGAATGTCGGGGTGGAGTTGAAAGACGTCAGTCGGAGTTGAAAGGCGTCGAGGGCGGGGATTGAAAGCGTGGGATGGGCGGAGAGATGCGACGGGCAAAGTCCTTAAGGATCGGCGTTCACCACGCCGACGCGGTCGTATGGGGACCAGTGTATAGAACGCACCTGAGACGTCCCCGGCGGCGGTTTCGCCGCCGACGGCGACGACGACCGAAGCGCCGCCGCTCCCGCGAAGAAATCTTCGATTCGACGACGCGGCGCCCCCGTTTGACGACTCGCGACCGACGTCTTCGTTCGACGCGATCGCGACCACCGCGCGCGTGACCGGCAACGCGGCGGCGATGAACGCCACGAGCGCGCGCGGCGTCGGGTAATCGAACACGAGCGTCGACGGAAGCGCGTCGCCGCCGCCGCCGGGGAGCCCGCGGATCCCGTCCCCGAGCGCGGCGGCGAGCTCCGCGGTGGACAGCGAGTCGATCCCGGCGTCCACGAGAGGCGCGTCATCGTCGTCGAGAGGCTTCCCGAGGACCGCGCGTATGGCGTCGTGGACGATCGCGCGGGCGGTGACGCGCGGGTCGTCGGTCGTGGGAGTCCCTCCTGTAACGGTCGACGTCTTCTGTGCGTTTACCGACGCCGCGTCGGAGACCGCGGACCGAACCGGCGGCGGCGGCGCCGCGTCGCCGCCGACTTCGGAGAGAAACGACGACGCGGACGCGCGCGCGTGACGCGCTTTGTACCGCTCCCAGTCGAACGGACACGCCGCGATCGTCGTCGAAGCTGCTGACGTGTTCCAATCATCATCAGATACGCCCACGTCATCCACTCGAAGCGCCTCGGCGATCGCGCGGAGACCGTCCCGCCGCGTCAACAGCCCGAGTCCCGCGCGTCGCGCGCGCTCGGAGAGATTGCTATCCGCCGCCATGCCGCTCTCCGCCCACGCGCCAAACTGCACGGACTTCGACGCGACGCCCGCGTTCGCGTGCGCGAGCGCCTTGGCGTCCAGCATCGCGTTCGCGGCGGCGTATCCGAACTGCCCGGCGTTGCCCACGAGCGCGGTGACGCTCGAGAAGGCGACGGTGGACGAGATGGGGACCTGAGGGCCGTTCCATACAAAAATAGTTCATCGATCAGTTGAAAAGAGATGCGATCAAGTGAGTGTTGAAACCGAGCTAAGTTGTTATGGGTGAAAAACTTTTGTATAAAACGCACCTGAAGCGCGCGGTCGAAGAGTATCCTCGCCGCGACCGTTTTCGGCGCGCACACGACGCGCACCTTCCCGGACGTCTGGTTCGCCACGGCGGCGTCCTGAAGCACGCCGCTGATGTTGAAAACGGTCAACCCGCGGGCGTTAGTATATCCCCCTCCTATTTCGTGAAGAATGTCGAGCGCGGCGCGGGCTTCCTCGGACGCTGACGCGTCCGATCGAACGGCGACGAAGAGCGCGCGCGTCGTCGCCAAAGCGCCGGGTTTTGACCCCGGAAGCGGCGTCGACGCCTGGCGACCGCTTCGACCGGTCATCACCGCGACGTCGCCGCCCTCGCGAAGGAACCAGCGCGTCACGACGACGCCGAGCGCGCCGAGGCCGCCCGCGGCGAACGCGGCGCCGCCGACGGCGGGTCCCGGAGGGCGACGAAAAGCCGCCGCGACCGCCGAAAATCCGCCGCGACCGCCGCCGCCGCCGTCGCGGAGCAGCGCGCCTCCGATCACGCGCTCGAGGAGGGTGACAGCGGACGACGACGACGCTTCTCCCGCGGACGCCGGGACCCGCGGGAGCAGCCGCGCGACGTGCGCCGCGCCGGCGCCGCGCGTCGTGCGCGTCAACGCGTCTGCAATTCGATCGCTCTCGCGCCTCCGCGCTGTCCAAGCCTTCGCCGCCGCCTTCGCCTTCGCCGCCGCCGGCGGCGCCGCGTCGACGGCGTCCACCGTGCCCATAACCTCTAACCCGTACGCCCGCGCGGCGCCCCAGACGCCCGCGCTGTCGCTCGCGTCGCTCGCGGAGGATGGCGCGACGTTCGCGGTCGGCCGGTGCGCGCCGATCGTGCGGAGCAGTGCGGAGGAGGACGGCGCGCGCGAAGACGCGAGGAACGCCGCGAGCGCGGTCGACGCCGTTCGCTCCGCCGTAACCGCCGCGCGTCGCGGTCGCGGTCGCGTCGCCGAGACGATGCGTTTCGAAACCGTTTCGGGACCCGCGGCGGCGAGACAAGACGGCGTCGCGCGCCAGCGCGTCTCGTACAAAACCGTTTCGACCGTTTCGACCGCGAACCGTCGTGACGGTTCGAGTCCCGGAGTCGCGGGATCGACGGCGCGCGGCCGAGTCAGGCGAAGTCCGCCGAGCGTCGCGCGGCCGCCGACGACGTGGTCGTTGATCGCCTCTCTCGCGGTCGCGTCGCCCTCTCTCGCGACGCACGACGCGAACCGTCGTCGCGAATGATGACGCGAATCGTCGTCGTCGCGAATGCAAAACGCTCCAACCGCCGAGGGGATGCGCGCGGCGCGAGTCCCCGTCGAGACGCTGCCCTCGGCGAGGTGAATCCCCGCGTCTAGCATCGCGGGATCGACGCCGAAGCTTCCCGCCTGCGACGCGTGCGCGCACGTCAGCGACGCGAACGCGCGCGGTCGAGAAGATGGGGCCGGCGTCGACGGCGAGAAGAGTACAACTAAAGCGTCGGCGGCGTCCGCGCGCGATGGACGCCGCCGCGGCGCGATGCAGAGGAGGCCGCCGTCGGCGTGAAGGCTGACGCGTCTTCGAAGTCGCGCGTCGGCGTCGTTTTCGAAGGACCGGGACCGGGCCGACGACTCCACCCGCACGCGATCGTCTCTCACGGTGACGCGCATCGTCGTCGTCGCCGCGGCGTCGTCGTGCGCCGGCAGCACGAGCGGCGACGGCACCGCGACGAAGCGAACGCCCGGGGTGCCGCCGCGCGCGTCCGCCGCGTCGGACGCGGTCGGTCGGTTCGTATACGACCGGTCCGCGGCGGCGACGGCGGTTTCGAGAAACGCCGCCGCGGGACACAACGGCTTGCCGTGCACGACGTGATCCCATAACGTAACGGTCGACGTACGAGCGTTACACCCTCCGAGGATAACATCGAATACAGCAGCGACGCAGACGACGTCAGAGAGTATCACAGCGGCGGCGTCGACCCACGCGTGCGGCGACGGCATCGACCAGTGCTTCCCTTGGTCGAGGAACGCGGTCGCGGCGCCGCCGCCGATCACTCGAGCGCCGCGCATGACCTCGAGCAGCGCGTGCGCGTTCGTCCCTTGAAACGCGAACGCGCTCACGGACGCGAGCGTTCGCCGCCGCCTTTCGACTTCCGCGCTGGCCGCCATGGGAAGCCGCGCGGCGTGCCGACCCCGCGATCGATGCTCGAGCGCGGCGCGGACGTGCGGGTTCGGCCATCGCAAATGCGTCAACGGCGGCGCTCTTGAAAGTCGGGGTGGAGTTGAAAGGCGTCAGATGGAGTTGAAAGGCAACGCGGGCGGGGATTGAAAGCGAGGGGTGGGCGGGGAGATGCGCCGGGAAAAGTCCTTAAGGATCGGCGTTCACCACGCTAACGGGGTCGTATGGGGACCAGTGTGATATAGAACGCACCTGGTCTTCAAGAGCGTCGCGCGAAGGGCGAGGACGCCGACGACCCCGGCCGCGGGCTCCGCGTGCCCGACCGACGCTTTCGCCGCGGCGTACGTCACGATCGACGCGGACGCGGACGCGGTCGACGGCGTCGATCCCGATGAAAGCCGCGGTTTGAAAGGGGTTTGAAAGGGCTTGAAAGGGGTTTGAAAGGGGTCGGAGGAGGACAACGCGGCGGCGGCGGCGCCGACTTCGATCGGATCCCCGAGCGCGGTCCCCGTGCCGTGCATCTCTAAAACGGTCACATCCGATGCGTTACCTTCCGCGGACGCGAGGGCGAGTCGAATCGCGGTCGTCTGCGCCGGGCCGTTCGGCGCCGTGAGCCCGCTGCTGCGTCCGTCCTGGTTCGCGGACGCGCCGGAGACGGCGAGGAAAGACGGCGCGCGCCCTCGACCACACTGGTCCCCATACGACCGCGTCGGCGTGGTGAACGCCGATCCTGAAGGACTTGGACTTTGCCCGACGACGTGAAGCACCCCGCACGCCTCCGCGCGGACGTACCCGTCCGCGGTCGAATCCAAAGTCTTGCAGCGGCCGTCTGGGGCGAGCATGCGCGCGGCGGCGCACGCGAGGGACCATGTCGCGTCGATCGTGAGATTCACGCCGCCGACGACGCATCCGCGCGATTTCGTCGTCGTCGTCGCCGCGCGTTCGAAGCCGCGACCGCACACGTACTCCCGCGCGTGACCGATCGCGACTAAGGATGACGAGCACGCGGTGTCGATGACGATGGCGGGTCCGCCGAACCCTAGCGTAAACGCCACGCGGCCGGCGGTTACGGACAGATGCGCGCCCGTCGCGTAGTACGGCCCCGGGGACGCGTCCGCGAGCGACACCCTCGGGTACTCGACTTGCGACAGACCGATCATCGTCGCCCAATCTTCGCGTCTCGGATACGAACCGTCGCGGATAACGCACGCCGTTTCGAATACCGATAAAGACACGCACGCGGTGAGCACGAGGCGCTGCTGCGGGTCCATCGCGGCCGCTTCCGGTGCGCCGACGGAGGCGATCTCGTGATCGAACGACGCGGGGGAACGCGCGAACCCGCCGAAACGGGGCGCCGGGTCTTTCGAACACGAACCGTCGTGACGGTTCAAGTCCCAGCGTGCCAGCGGCGCGAGCGAGACCGCGTCGAGGCCGCCGCGGGTAGTGCACGACGACGCGTCGACGAGGGCGTCGCCGCCGGGGGGAAGCACGCCGTCGACGGCGGTCACCGCCGCGGTGGCGGCGGACTCGGACTGAGGGCCATTCCATACAAAAAAAGTTCACCGGTCAGTTTAAAGGAGACGCGATCAAATGTTGAAACCGGGCGATGGGTGAAAATCGTTTGTATAGAACGCACCTCAGATGCGGACGCGCGCGACGACGTCATTTCCGCTCGCGCCGCCGCCGCCGCCCTCGCCGCGTCGTCGTCCTCTTCTTCGCCGACGACCGCCATCGCGCTGATCGCGAACGCGACGAGCGCGCCGATCGTGGGATGATCGAACGCGAGCGTGCTCGGCAGGTGCTCTCGCGCGCGGGGGGGTGCCAGGTCGCGCGGGCGATCGGCAAAAGTCCTTAAGGATCGGCGTTCACCACGCGAACGCGGTCGTATGGGAACCAGTGCGAGCGCGTCGTCGAGGAGGTCGCGCAGCCGCACCGCCGCGGAGGACGTCAGCCCGCGTTGCATCAACGGCGCGTCGTCTTCGGGGACGTCCGCGGCGCGCGGGAGCTCTAGAACCTCTCGCACCGCGTCGTGCACGGCCGTCGTCGCGAACGCGCGCACGGCGGCGGCGCTGTGAGAAGTCGCGTTTGCGCCGTGTTCTTCTTCTTCTTCGCTCGCCGTCGCCGCGGCTTCCACGTGCGCCGCGATTGCGTCGACGGTCGGGTAATCGAACACCAACGTCGCGGGAAGCGTCACGTTGAACGCGGTCTCTAACGCCGCGTGCACGGCGACCGCGCCGTTGGACGCGAGCCCGGCTTGCATCAGAGGTTGGTCGTTCGCGAGGTCGGGGACGTTCGCGGCGTCGACGACGGCGGCGCGGACGGCGGCGACGAAATCGACGGCGGTCGGTCGCGGCGGCGGCGGCGGCGGCGGCGGCGAGGGTGGACGCTCACACGGCGGCCCGAGTCGCCGCTCGTCTCGACGGCTCGCTCGCGAGACGCGGACGACGCCGCGCGGCGTCAGCATGGTGTCGGAGAAAGTGTCGGACATGATGTCGGAAAACGTGTCCGACAGTCCGTCGCCGACGCGCACGGCGACGTCGACCGCGCGCTCGGCGTCCTCCGACGTCGTCCACGCCAGCACGCTCGCGGCCGCGACCTGCGCTTCATCGCGAGCGTCGATCAGCGAAACCACGACGCGCACGTCCCTCGAAACCGATCCCGCCGCCGCCGCGGTCAGCATCGAAAGGAGCGATCGCGACGGCGACGGCGACCACAGGAAGAGCGTCCTAGTAGCGTCGGGATTGGACGCGAGTATTTCGTCGACGACTTCCGCGGCGAACGCGGGGTCCTCAGCCTCCGCGGAGTCGTCGTCCAGAATTAACGCCCACGACGACGCGCCGTCGTGCGCGCGATCGATGATCAGCGGCTCAGGTTCGAAAACCTCCGGCTCGATCGCGCGGGTAAACTGCCGCGTGAACGCGCGCCGCGTCGCTGATGACGCGTTCGTCGTCGTCCCGTCGACGCCGACGCTCGCGGGCGCGGAGGCCGTGCGCGTCACGAGCGTGCCCCCGATGCACTGCTCTCGGAGCTTCCGCTTCAAAATTTTACCGCTCGCGTTCGTGGGGAGCTCGTGGACGACCTTGACGCTCGCGGGGACTTTATACCCGCTGAGGGTGCGGCGGCAGTGCGCGAGAATGTCCCCTTTGGGATCCCTCGGACGCGCGTCATCGTTCACGTCGCCGTCGCCGTCGCCGTCGCCGCCGGGCTCCCGCGCCGCAGGTCGCAGCGTGACGACCGCGTTGACGATTTCACCCATGACCGGGTGCGGCGTGCCGAAGACCGCCGCCTGCGCGACGGACGGGTGCGCGTGCAGCGCGCTCTCGACCTCCGCGGTGTACACTGCGGTCGTCGTCGGAGAGACGCGGGTACGGTCAGCGTACGGTCAGCGGACGGGACGGAAAAAATGAAATGGAAAAAAAAGAATCGCGCCGTACCGTTTTCGCCGCCGCAGAGGATCATATCCTTCGCCCTGTCCACGAGCGTGATGTACCCGTCCTCGCGAACGACCGCGAGATCACCGGTGTTGAACCACCCGTGTTCATCGAAAGAATCGTCATCGCGACGGTCGCGGTTCCAGTATCCATGGAACGACGTCGAGCCGCGAACCCAGACTTCGCCGATTTCTTCCCCGGCGTTTACCACCGGGAATCTCGTCTTCGGGTTCAGAACTTTGACGTCCATGAGCGCGAACGGGCGGCCGCTCGTGCATATCGTCTTCAACTGCGTCTGCACGTCGTTGTCGTGTCGGAAACTGTCGGACAAGATCGACATGGATATTTTCCCGCAACACTCGGTCATCCCGTACGAGATGAAAAACTCGCAGCCGAAAATTGCAATCGCCCTCGTCACCGCCGCCGGCGCGAGCGGACACCCGCCGCACGACACCACGCGTAACGTACTCAGGTCGTGCGTTTTCAGTAACGGATTATGACACATGATCGCGATCATCGTAGAAGCGACGTTCGTCACGGTGATCCCCTCGCGTTCGATCAAGCGAATGACGGCGCCGGCTTCAAACGTCGGGACGATGACGTGCCTACCCCCGACGAGGGTCATCGAGTATATCGCGAACGCGTCGACGAGGTGGAACATCGGCGCGACGTGCGCCCAGACATCGTCACCGTGGAGTTTCATCTCCGCGCACGCCGCGATCGCGTGCGCGCCGACGATCTCGTGCGTTAACATGACGCCTACGGGGAGCGGGGGAGGGAGGGAGCGGGGGATGAGGGGGGGGGACGGCGCGAACGCGATTCAGCTTCTTCGGGCGGGAAAGTGTGAGAGAACGAAACGAAACGAAACGGCTATTGAGGTAGCGTTACGTACCTTTCGGATTACCAGTCGTGCCGCTGGTGTAATACATGTGCGCGTTCTGCCCCGCGGTCTCCCTTTCGTCGTCGTCGGTGACCATGGGTACGGAAAAACTCTCCGACCGCGGCCGGCCGCGGCGCGTCCGCGGCCACTCCCGGAGCGTCGCGCCGGAGAACGAGCGCCCGTCGGTCGCGGCGGCGGCGCTCTCGCTCGACGATGACGGCACCCAGACGATCTCCCTCAGCGCGACGTTGACTTTCATCCGACACTTTGGTGGTTCTTCTTCGTCTCCGACAGTTTCCGACAGTACGTCCGACAGGATCCCCGCGTGCGGATCTCGCCGCGCGAAGACGCACGCCGCGCCGGAGTCGCGGAGGACGTGCGACAGCTCTCGAGACACCAAGTGCGTGTTGAGGTTCAACACGCACGCGCCCACGGACGCGCACGCGTAGTGAAGGATCATGACCTGGAGTGGATATGGTGTGTATAATATAGTGTGACGTGGAGGGTCGTGATTGGTGAGCGCGCGAGCAGATTTGATTTGATGACGCGTGAAATCGATCCGAACCCATCGCGGGGAAAACCAAACGAAACGGGAACGGGAACGAACGCGCCTCGACGCTGTTGAGGAGGAGAACGCCGACGCGGTCTCCCGGACGGACTCGCAGGACGTTCACGAGGAACGACGCCAGCGACGCCGCCGCGTCCGCGAGGGCGGCGTACGTGAAGACGAGGTCGCCGCGCGGCGGGATCGGTCGGTCGCCGTCGCCGTCGCCGTCGCCGTCGTAATTTTTCGCTCCCCGGTCGTCGCCGTCGCCTGCGTGGGTGAAGCGATCGGTCAGTCGAACGTCTTACCGGTCAAACGTTGAAAGGGAAGCGCGGATGAAGAGTGACGACGGGAAAAGTCCTTAAGGAACGGCGTGCACCACGCGAACGGGGTCGTATGGGAAGCAGTCTCACCTCCGCCGTCGCCGCGGACGTCCACCGCGGCGAGCTTAGCGTCTCCGTGCGCGCACGCCGCGCGCGCGAGGAACGTGTGAAGCTTCGCGTGGTCGATGCTCACGCCGTGGGCGGCGAAAACGCTGCTGCTGCGGCCGTTTCCGTTTCCTCCAAAAGTAACGCCATTCACGGTGCCGTTATGAAGAAGGACTCGACGCGCGGCGCGCGACGCGTCCGAGTACCCGCGGAACGCGACCGCGCCGACGGGGATTTCGTCGCCGTCGTCGTCCGCCGCCGCACGTTTGAATGATGACGTGGCTGAATATTCGTCTGCTGACGTGTCAAGACCAAGGCCGACGACGCGTACGGGGTGGATGATCGTCACCGCGACGATATCTCCGGGCCCGGGCGGCGGCGACGCGTCGGACGCGTCGTCCGTCGGCGCCGGCGCCGGCGCCCGCCCGCGAGAAGAAAAAAACGTCCACCGCCGCTTTTTATTCGCCGGCGGCTCTCGCGGCGAGGAGACACGCGTCCGTCGCTGATTGGGTCCGCGTTTGTTTGCGACGCCGGTGTCTTCACCGATAGCGAACGAGCTCACGAGCAGCAGCTCGCGCGTGACGACGTCCTCCGCGGCGACGGACGCGAAGTGAACGACCTTCCCTCCCGAACCTCCGAACGAGGAAGAAGATCCGAACGAAGATCCCCCAAACGCGTCCGCGCGTTTGTATCCCCCGAGCTCAGAGGCGTGAGGGCCGTTCTATACAAGCGAAAGTCGGGGTGGAGTTCAAAGGCATCAGTTGGAGTTGAAAGGCGCCGAGGGCGGGGATTGAACGGGATGGGTGGGCGGAGAGATGCGACGGCAAAAGTCCTTAAGGATCGGCGTCCACCTCGCCAACGCGGTCGTATGGGGACCAGTGTATAGAACGCACCTGATCGTCGCGCGAGACGAGCTCCTCCGCGGCGTGGCCCTCGAGCGCGAGGCGCGCGAGCGCGAGCGCGTTCGCCTCCGTCGCGGGATCTCGATCACCGCGATGGTCTTCGAGCGGCGCGACGTGAGGGACGACGACGCGCAGCGCGTGCGCGGGTTCGATTCGGATCTCGCCGCCGCCGCCGCCGCCGCCGCCGCCGCCGCCGCGTCGCGCCGCCGCGAGCGCCTCGTTCGCGATGCGTATCGGCAGCTGCGTCACCTCCAGCGGCGTCGCGTCCGCCTCGAGGGTCACGAACGGCGGCATCGACGTGAAGGAGGAAGCGGTCGAGGCGGCGTTTGGGTAGGGGGTTCCTCGGCGTCGAACAACACGAGCACATTCTCCACCTTGACCATCGAACGTCGGGTGGATTTCAAAGGCGTCAGTTGGAGTTGAAAGGCGTCGAGGTCGGGGATTGAAAGCGAGGGGTAGGCGGAGAGATGCGCCGGGCAAAGTCCTTAAGGAACGGCGTTCACCACGCCAACGCCGTCGTATGGGAACCAGTGTATCGAACGCACCTTGAGCGCCGGCGGCGTCTTCGCCCGCGTCTTCGCCCACGTCGCCGCCGCGGACGAGCGCGTCGCGGACGTCGTCGACGTACCGCGTCACCGCCGCGGACACCTTCTCCGGCGTCGTCATCGCGGACACCTCCGCGTCTTCGTCGTCGTCGTCGGAGGCGGCCGCGGGGAGCGGCGCGAGGACAACCGCGTTCGGGAGGTGCGTCAGCGCGTCCCCGACGACGACGTGCTGCCGCGACGCGCTTCTTCGGGGTAGCTGTGATGGGGTAGTAACGCTCGCGTCCAATGCGTTTTCGTTGTCGTCGTCGTCGCGGCGGACGCAGCCGCGCGCGAGGGAGGAGAGCGCGCATCCGCGCGGGGGTCGCTGCGGCGAGGAGGGGGGACGGGGGGAAGGGAGCGCGCGCGCGTCGTGAGGAGGAGGAAGGGACGAGCGAGCTTGCTAGAGAGGAAAAAAGCCACTCAAACGCGGGCTCTGGTCGCGCGCGCGAACCAACCTCGGCGTTCGTCGCGCGCGCGGCGGCGTCAATGCCGCCGGCGCCGGCGGCGCGCGCGCGCTTCGGTCGAGGGGCTGGCATGCGCACGAACGAGTGGCGCGCGCGCGGGTCCATGAACGGGCGGGGGGCGGGGGCGACGCGCGGCGCACTTCGTGT
>MDSW01185798.1_pt1 | contig 21877 bp, 38 predicted proteins | sample 811171 | NCBI WGS metagenome assembly MDSW01 (sample SAMN05326641, study PRJNA326480) | marine metagenome | isolation source: seawater | place: Atlantic Ocean: North West | collected 2012 | reverse complement strand
TGATGGAGGGATTGTTGGTTTAAGTCCTATTGAACAGAACGCAAACGCAATTTCTTGGGGACAATCAGTTGAGGAATATGGAAGGACTTTCTTTTCTAACGGTGCCAAACTTAGTGGGGTTTTAAAAACTGATAGAAGTTTAAGTGAACAGGCAATTGATAGGTTGAGAAATAGTTTCAATAATAATTACGCGAAACTAAGCGGAGCAAATCAAACGGCTGTTCTTGAGGAAGGTTTAACATATCAACCCATCTCAATCTCAGCAGAACAGGCACAATTCTTAGCTTCAAGACAATTCTCAATTGAGGAAATTGCTAGAATTTTTAATGTTCCACCACACCTTTTAAAAGATTTAACTAAGTCAAGTTTCAACAACATAGAAATGCAATCTCAGGAATTTGTTACTTATTCACTTATGCCTTATTTAACAAAGATTGAAACTGAGATGAATCTAAAACTATTTAGAAGAAACCAAATCGGAAAAGAATATGTTAAGTTTAACACAAACGCACTACTCAGAGGAAATATAAAAGACAGGGCTGACTATTATAAAACAGCAATCACAAATGGTTGGATGTCAATAAATGAAGTTAGAAGGAAAGAGGAAATGAACAGAATTGAAGATGGAGATTCTAACTATTTACAAATGAATATGACAACCATTGATAAAATTGGAGAGGATGCCAGCTGAACAATGTAATAATGGAAAATGGAAATGGGGTCAAACAGGAGAATGTAAGTATGATTCCAAAGAAGAAGCTGAGAAAGACAATGAAAATTATTACAGGGATTTAAGTGATATTGATTTAACTCCAACAAAAGGAATGGTTGAGGAAGCAAAGAAGGGAAAAGAATGGAGAAAAGAATTTGGAAGAGGTGGAACTGAGGTTGGATTGAAAAGTGCAAACATGATAATCAACAATGAGTTGACTATTGAAAGAGTTAAAAAAATGTATGCTTACTTTCAAAGACATGAAGTTGATAAACAAGCAGAAGGATTTACACCTGATGAAGATGGTTTTCCTTCAGCTGGAAGGATAGCTTGGGCGTTGTGGGGTGGAGATGCTGGAATGAGTTGGTCAACAAAGAAAAGAAATCAGATAGAAAACGAAACAGAAGAGAAAGGAATAAAAAATATTTGGGACAAAAAATTTGATAATACTATGGAAAAAAGAGTTTACAATATAGAAACAAGAGTTGAGAAAGATGAAAACGACAAGGAAGTTGTTGTTGGTTATGGTTCAATATTCAACAGCCGTTCAGAGAATCTTGGTGGGTTTTATGAGTATATTGCTCCAGAAGCAATCACAAATGAAACAATCATGGCTTCTGATGTTAGAGCTTTAATTAACCATGATCCAAACCTAATTCTTGCACGTTCAAAGAATGGTGAAGGAAACTTAATGCTTTCAGTTGATGAAAAGGGTTTAAGATACCAATTTAATATTCCTGAAACTTCTTATGGAAAAGATTTAGCAATAAATCTAAAAAATGGAAACATTTCTCAATCAAGCTTTGCTTTCACAATTGCTGAAGGTGGGGACACTTGGTCAACAGATGATGAAGGAAGGGACATCAGAACAATCACAAAAATCAACAGGTTGTATGACATTTCTAGTGTAACATATCCAGCCTATTCTGAAGCAAGTTCTGATTTAGTAATTGCTCAAAGAGGATTGCAAACTTATAAAGAATCACAGAAAAAACAAGAGGAAGAAAATGATTTAGTTAAGAGGTCGCTGGCTAAACTAAAAATTGAATTGATAAAGCGAAAAAAATAATTGTATAATATAAATAAATAAGAAAAATGAAATCAAGTATTGAATTAAAAGAATTGAGATCAGATTACATTTCTAAGCTTGAAGTTATCAAAGAAACTTGCAAAGCTGAAGAAAGAGATTTGACTTCAGATGAAAATACTGAGATGGATTCAATCCTTTCAAAGATTGATGATGTTGATGTAAAAATTGAAAGAGCTGAAAAAATTGAGGCTAATTTAAGAAACGCTGCAAAAGTTTCAGGTGTTAAAGTTGAAACTAAAAAAGACAAAGACCTTGACAAATTTACTTTCCAATCAGCTGTGAGAGCTGCTTACACAGGTAACATGGAAGGAATTGTTAAGGAAATGCATGAAGAAGCAATCAACGAAACTAGATACACAGGTGGGACTGTTAAAGGAGTTGGAATACCATCTTCAATCTTAACAAGAGCTTGGACAACTGCTGATGTTAACGCTACAGAAGTGATGTCTTTTACTGACCAATTAGAAGGAAACTTAGTTTTAGCTTCTGCGGGTGCTAACTTCTACTCTGGAATCAACAACATGAAGTTTCCTGTTTTCTCTGGAATAACTTCAACTTTCGTTGCTGAGGATGGGACAGGTGCTCCTTCATCTGCTGGTAACACAGGGAATGTAACTTTATCTCCAAAGAAATTAATCTCTGTTGTTAACATGACTCAAGAGTCAATGATTCAGAACACAGGTCTTGAGGCTGCTCTACAAAGAAACATGGCTGCTTCTATTGCTTCTACTTTAGAGAAAGCTTTATTAGACACTTCTGATGTTTCTCAAGCTCCAGCATCAATCTTTGCTGACGCTGCTACAGGACCAACAGATGTAACTGCTGCAGATTGGCTTTCTATGGAAACTACTGTTTTAGAAGCTGGAGTTCAATTAGAAGGTTCAAGAATGGCTTACTTATTAGATACAACAGCTTATGGAGTTGTTAAAGCATTAGCACAAGTTTCTAATGTTTCTCCAATTTGGGATAATGCAGACAAGAGATTAAATGGTTACTTTGCATTTGTTTCTCCTAATGTTGCTGAGAACGGAACTGCTGCAAAAAGTCATGCTCTATTTGGGGACTTCTCAAAAGTTCACATTGCACAATTTGGTGGATTAGACATATTGTTTGACCCATACACAAATGCTGCTTCTGGACTTCCAAGATTAGTTGTTACATCATTAGTTGATGGAAACGCTGTTCAAAATGGTTCAGCTTTCGTTAATTTAATTGATGCATAATTTAATTATATAACTTTAGAAAGGGGCTGGTTTTTATTAGCCAGCTCCTTTTTTTTAAAACAATAAAAATGTATAGAAGTTTAAAAGAAAATACTTTAGCAACAAATCCTTTATTCACTACATCTGAAGCAAAAGATTTTTTGAAAGTTGACACCACTGCTGATGACACTTTGATTGACAACCTGATTAAAGCTGCAACTCAATCTTGTGAGGTTTACACTAATAGATATTTTCTTGACACTTTAGTCACTCAATATGCAGACAAATGGTCTGATATTAATACTCTATACAAAAGCCCCGTTTCATCAATTACTCACATAAAATATTATGATTCAAATGATTCATTGCAAACATTAGACACTTCTGTTTATTTATTAGATGAAGTTTCTCAACCTGCAAGAATCGGATTGAAACCAAATCAATCATTTCCAAACCTAGCTGATAGAATTAATGCAATAGAGGTAAAATACACAGTTGGATATGGAGAAACATCAAGTGATGTTCCTGAAGGAATAAGGCAAGCTGTTCTGATCACAATTGGAAATTGGTATGAAAACAGACAAACAGTTGTTACAGGAACAATTGCAACAGAACTTCCATTGTCTAGTCAATATTTATTGAACCAATATAAAGTTCAAGTATGTTAAGTATTGGACAATTAGATAGAAGAATAAAAATATTAGAGCCTTCCTATACAAGGAACAAGTATGGAGAGGAATCAAAAACATATGCTTTGATTTACACATTGTGGGCAAAAGTAGATTGGAAATCAAGCAACAGAAAAGAAGAATCACAAGAACAAACAAACAGAACTGATGTTGTTTTTTATGTTAGAAATTTAGGAGTTGATATTTTAACAACATACAGAATAGAATATGAAAGTGAAACTTACATCATTCATGGAATTAAACAAATAGAAGGAAGGGAAAGAATGTTGGAAATAGCAACTAGAATAAAAGATAATCAATGAGTGGAGTTAGTGTAGAAGCGCAAGGGTTGAAAGAGATTGACCAAATGTTCAGACAACTTCCAAAACAAGTTAGTCAAGATGTGATATGGGGAAGGTTTTGGAGAAAGGTTTCAAAACCATTAAAAGAGGCCGCTGCTGGAAATGTTAAAGATGCACCAAAAGATATTCCATATCCTCCAGACACTTCTTTAAAAATTAGAAAGGGAACATTAAGAGAATCTATTCAGTTTTATAGAACTAGAGCCAGCAAAAAAGTTTATGGTGGTTATGTAGGCCCAAGAGTAAAAGGAAAGTTCAGAAAAAACAAAGGTGGATATTATGGAGCGTGGGTTGAATACGGACATAAAACAGTTCATGGAAAAATGACAAAAGACAATCCTTTCATGGAAAAAGCTTTTAAAAGTAAAAGTGGAACAGTTTTGTCAAATGGATTTAAAGACGCTGAAAAAATATTTGTGAGTGCAGTAAAATCACATGAAAGAAGATTAAAAAAATACGGAACATTAGGATTTTAAATGGATATAGGAAAAGCAATATATAAAATTTTAAGTGATAACATTGCAGTTAGTTCAATGGTAGGAACAAGAATTTCTCCAAATGTAATGAAACAAACATCTCCATTTCCTTTTATTGTTTATGATGTTAGTTCAGCAGAACCAGAAGGACAAAAGGATTCTGTTGCATTATTAGACACGGTTGATGTGATGGTTTCAGCTTATTGCAAAACATACTCAGAGGCTTCTAAATTAGCTAACTATATAAGAACAGCTTTGGACAGAGTGAATGGGGTTTATAATGCAGTAAACATTCAAGCAATTGATTTTGATGGTTATGATGATGTTTTTGATGATATGTCTGGAAGTGATGGAATTTACAGAAAGTCTCTTAATTTTAATGTTAGAGTAATAAATTCATTTAACAATATTTATTCAACTTTATTTGATGGAGTTGATGACTTTGTTTCATTAGGAGTTTCTGGTTTTGGAGCTGTTAAAAATCATGGTTCAATTTCTGCTTGGTTCAAGTTGGAAACAACTTCAGCAAGTGGGGACATCATGAGAATTTTTGAGGATTCAAATAACAACATAAGAGTTTTTTATCACAATCCTTCATCTGAATTGAGATGTGTTTATAAAGCGGGAGGAATAACAACATCTGCTGTTTTAACTGATGTAATTGAAGGAGATGGAAATTGGCACCATGTGGTTGGAACATGGGACAATAACACGGGAGACGCTGTTGCAATTTACTTAGATGGAGTTTTAAAACAATCAACAAGTGGAGTCAGTGGAACATTTACAGGAACATTCACATCAGCTTCTATTGGAAACAATGCAGAGGGTGGGGGATTCTGGAAAGGAAATATTGATGAAGTTGTTTTATTCAACAAAGCGTTGGATTCAACAGAAGTTTCTGATCTTTACAATGATGGACTTCCTTTCAATCCACAGCCTTTGAATGATATTGTTGGATATTGGAAAATGGGAGATGGTGGCATTGTAGGAAATCCAATTGCAACATTCCCAACAATTGTTGATGAAATTGGAAATCACAACGGGACAATGACTAACATGACATCAACTGATTTTGTTGCTGATGTTCCAGAATAAAGATATGGAAAAAAAGTATGTTATAACAAATAGAAACGAGGTTGAGGCGATTGATTTCAAACAAGTTATTGAAACATCTCCTGCAACTTTAAGATATAGTTTGGATGGAAATAAAACAATAGTTAAATTTATTGGAGACGTTCCTTCATTTTTAGAAGGTTCAACAATTTATTCTCATTCGGAAATAATTAAAATTATTAACAATCCTGATAATGGTTGGATTGACATAAATGAATAGATATGAAATTTGAATTAAAAAGAAGATATGTTGTTAACTCAATAAAAACTTTGGAAGCCGGAGCAGTTATTGATGTAACAGAAGAAAAATATAAGTGGCTTGAAGAAAATGGATATGGAGAGCCAGAAGAAAAAAAAGAAAAGAAAACAAAGAGAAGTTCAAAGAAGGAACAATAACAGAATTATAAATTTATAAAATAGAAAAAAAATGGCAAATGGACAATTAAATGGAACGGACCTTGGCGTTTATATTGCGGGAACTTTGGTGGCTTATAGCACTAATGCGACAATCAATATCAATCACAGTCCACGTTCTACAACAAACAAAGAATCTGGTGGGTTTGAAGAAAACATGGAAGGTTTAAGAAATTGGGATGTAAGTGTTGACGCTTTATATGCTTGGTTAGACCCTTCAGGCTCTGCAATTTCAAATGAAACTTTAAGTGAAATATTTACAGGATATTTAGCAACAAGAACAAAGTTTGAATTAACATTTGGAGTTACTACAACAGGAACAGGAGACACAAAATATGTTGGAGACGCTTGGTTGACTTCAATTAGTTTAACTGCACCTCTTGAGGACACAGCAACTTTCAGCTGTAGTTTTCAAGGAACAGGAGCATTGACACAAACTATTTCTTAATAGTTACAATAATAGCCTGCCTGACCGTTTTCTTTTCTGAGTGGTTGGGTGGGCTTATTTTTAAAAACAGAAAAGACAAAACTTAGAAAAAATGAAATACGAAATTTTAGAAATCGGGGAACATAAAATGCCAATAAGATTTGGATTTAACGCTTTGAGAAAGTATAGTGTAATGACAGGAGCTACAATAAATGACTTAAACAAATTAGCAGAAGGAAAAATGACTTTCAATGATGCTTTTAGTTTAATTTATTGTGGATTGGAGGATGGTTACAGAGCTGCAAAACAACCTTTTCACTATTCATTGGATGATGTTACAGACATGTTTGATGGACATATGGATTGCATGGAACAAGCGTTTGAAATCTTAGGAAGAGCAATGGGAGAGAAGTCCGAAAAAAAGAACAAAGCCAAGAAAGTAAGGAAGAGCTAACTTGGCGTAAATTGGAAAAGATAGCATTCGGACAATTGGGAATGAATGTTGATGATTTTTATGATATGCTTCCAAGAGAGTTCTGGAATAAGGTTGAGGGATTTTATGAGTTGGAAAACATGAGACAAAGAAGTGATTGGGAAAGGACAAGATGGTCAACCTGTTTATTGTTGAACATACAAATCCAAAAAGGTAAAAGAATAAAACCACAGGACTTGATTTTGTTTGATTGGGAGAAGGATGAAAAGAAAATTGATTTTGAAGATTTAAAAGCGAAAGCAGAACTATATAAAAAAAGATTAGAACATGGCAAGTAAAGCAATTGGATTTTTAAATTTTAAGTTTGGAGCCGACTTAGGAGGATTTGAAAGAGCAATGAAAAAAGCTGAAAGAAATCTCAAAAAGTTTGGAAAAAACATTCAGAAAACAGGAAAAAATCTAACAACAGGATTAACACTCCCAATAGTTGCATTAGGTGCTGCAAGCGTAAAAGCTTTTGATGAACAACAAAAAGCAATTGCACAGGTTGAGGCTGGTTTAAAATCAACAGCTCAAGTTGCTGGATTTACTTCAGAAGAACTTCAAAAAATGGCTGCTGATTTACAAAAAACTTCATTGTTTGGAGATGAAGAAATTTTGAAAAATGCAACAGCTCAACTTTTAACATTCACAAACATAACAGGAGAACAATTTGAAAAAACTCAGAAAATTGCTTTAGATTTAGCAACTAGATTGGATGGAGATTTAAAGTCGGCTTCAATTATGTTAGGAAAAGCTTTAAACGACCCTGTTGCAAATCTTAGTGCATTAAGTAGAGCGGGAATACAATTTTCAGCAGACCAAAAACAATTGGTTAACTCATTAGTTGAAACAGGGAACATTGCTGAAGCTCAAACAATTATTTTAGAGGAATTAGAGAAACAATATGGAGGAAGTGCAGAAGCTGCAAGAAAAGCGGGATTAGGACCTATTCAGGCCTTGCAAAACACTTTAAGTGATTTATCCGAACAAATAGGGGAAAGATTGCTTCCTGTTATAACAAAGTTCACAGAATTTATTGTTGGATTGATGCAGAAGTTTGATAATTTATCCCCAAAAACAAAAGATTTTGTTGTTGCAATTGGTTTAATGGTTGCTGGAATAGGACCTTTATTGATTTTGATTGGAAAAATGTCTATTGGTGTGGTTGCTTTAAGTGGAGCTTTTAGAACATTGACAGCCGTAATGACAAAAAATCCAATTGGATTGATTGCTGTCGCTTTAACAACTGCGTTGGGAGCTTGGTATTCATACAATGAAATTGTAAAAGCAACAACAAGGTCTCAAAACGCTTTTAATGGAGTTGCTGAGTCAACTGATGACGCTGTTAAAAGAATCACAAAAAGTGTAACAGGAATGGGAAAAGACGCTTTCCAAACCCAAATTGACGAAATTAATGACTTAATTAATACAATAAAAGGATTTGAAATTAAAGAAAGTCAATTTACAAAAGGAGTTAAATTAAGTGAAAAGCAAACAAAACAAATTCAGGATTTGAACATGCTTTTGTTTAGACTCAAAAAGAGACAAGCAGAATCAAAAGAAGAGGCTGAGAAACTCAAAAAAACTTTTGGAGAGTTAAGCACCGGCACTGATGAACTAACAGAGTCAACTAAACAATATTCAGAAGCGTTAAAAGTTGTTGTTTTTGACACTTCCTTATATCAGAAAAGTGCAATTGAGGACCAATTTAAAAACATAGTAGTATGGACTAAAACACTAACACAAGAACAAAAATTGGCAATTGAAGGATTTAAAATGTTTGGAGATGTTGTTACAAGTTCATTAGACCAAGCTTTGAGTTCCCAAGAAAAATTCTTTCCACTTTTTATTGAAAACCTTAAAAAAGCAATTAAACAATTGTTGGTTCAAGCGGCAGTGATGACTGTTATTGCTTCAATAATGCCAACAAGCTTAGCGGGAAGCAGTGGGCTTTCTACAAATTTTGTGACAAACTTAGGATCAATATTGGGAGTATCTGAATTTGCTCAAGGTGGATTGGTTACAGGCCCAACTTTAGGATTGATTGGAGAGGGTATTGGAACAACAGCTTCAAATCCAGAGGTTATTGCTCCATTAGATAGATTAAAACAATTTATGGAAGGTGGAACTCAAAATGTAGTAGTTGAAGGAGTTATCAAAGGAAATGATATATTTTTAAGTAATAGAAACACAGGTTATAACAGACAAAGAAGCGTTTAATGGCATTAGGAAAAAAATACTATATTGACTACAAGTCAATGGCTAATGAGGATTTCACATTAGAAATCTGGGTTGAAGGTTCAACAGTTGCTGCAACAGAAATAAATCTTGGAAGTTCTGGTCCTGAAATAAAATATGAAACAAGCAATCAAGAAAAGTTTTCATACATTCTGGCTAGTTCTTTAGACATTCCTTTCATGGTTGAAAACACAGGACAAGCTGATTTCATTCAAGATTTAAGAGATGGAACTTTGGAGGAAAAAGATGTTTATGTTCATTTATATAATGATAGAGATACAGCAAGACCTTTGTGGAGTGGATTTTTGATTATGGACTTGGCTGCTCAAGAGGATGTTTCTTTTCCTTATGAGGTCAAATTAACTGCAATTGATGGACTTTCCTTATTAAAGGATGAACCATTTGTAAGAGACACAAATTTGGAAACAGGAAATCCTGTGACTTTTCCATATGATGTCAATGATGTTTATTGGAATAACTACACAAAAATAACTAATTGGATTGAAATAATATTAGCAAAAACAGGATCAGCTTTAACTGCTCAAGGTTCAAATGCAAACTATACTTATAAAACTTCTGTAAATTGGTATAACTCCGAAATGCCAAGCACAGGACAAGCTGATGATCCTTTATTTTGGACACAATGCAAAATGAACTCTTTATATACAAGAGATGAAAATGGTATTTACACTCCAAAATCAACATATGAAGTTTTAGAAGCTTTGTGTAAAAATTGGGGAATGAGATGTGTTTATTGGCACCACACCTTTCACTTTGTTCAAATTGCAGAATATGAAGCGGACGAATCGGGAACTCCAACAGTTCCTGTTAACATACCAACTAGAGAATATTTTTACACAGGTAGCAGAAGGCTTGATCAAGCTCATATTGGAGAACAAAACTTTGGACAATATGATTTGCAATTTGAAAATGTTACTAATGTAAACAATGCGGGACTTCAAAAATTAGCTGGAACACAATATGATTTTTATGCTCCTATAAAAAGAATTATTGGAAATTTTCAAGTTTTTGCAGATGAAAACCAATTTCAGGGATTTCCAGAATTAGATCAAACAACAAACACAGGAGATTTAATTTATTCAAAAGCAATTGCAACTTACACTGATGCTAGTGATATGGATGGTTTTTATTGTCAAATTCCATTAATATTCACAAATATAAAAGCACAATCACAGGGAACAGGATTGGGGGGGTTGCCGAGGGTTCTAAACATGCATCTTTGTTTCAGTATAAGAGCAAGAGAAGAGGGAACAACTCCATGGACAAAAATGCTTAATGAATCAGGTTCAACCTTATCATGGGTAACTTATACGGCTCCAACTTCAACAAATGGAGTTCCAGATGATATGATTAACAAAATTCTGACTTATATTCCAATTGGAACAAGTCAAAGGACAATTTTTGATTCTGGGTCTTATAACAACGGAATAATTCCAACAGATTCAGCTTTCACAGGAGCTTGGGAGTTTGAATTTTTTACTTATACAGATGCGGTAGATGTAGAAAATATAAATTATCATGGAGAAATTAAAACACCAACTAATCACATAATGTCTAGAGCTGGGGACCCAGAAACTGTTTTCAATTATTCAGATGTTTTTGATTCAAACAATAATTTCACAGGAATATTTGCTCAAATTGCGGCTGGTTCTATTGGTAACAATTCAACAAACACAGAATATACAACCTCAACCTCTGATTCCTATACTGTAAAAATAGAAAATTTATATTGGGGAGATAGTCCTTTAGTTGACAACGCTTCTGCTTTAAGAGTTTGGAATGGTTCTGCATTTGTTAAAGCGGATGCAAGTGGAGATTGGGGGAAAGGAACTTTGTCTGGAACAGATAATTTCAACAAACTTCTTGCAACAGAAATCATGAAATGTCAACATATAGCTTCTCAAAGAATGAACGTGACTTCTGCATTAAGTGAAACAGATAAATTGACCTCAACAAAGTTAAAAATGGTTAATCCTGTAGGGAGGTTGAAAGACATAAATTCTGAAAAATATGTTTTTTTAAGTGGAACTTACAACACTTTAAAAGATGAATGGAATGGGGTTTGGTTCCAATTTACTTATGACACTGGCCTTGTAGTTACAACAGCCGACCCCGTTGGAACGGGTGGGCCTCATTCTGGTCCTGTTTTAGGCGGGGGGAATCAAGGAAGTAGTCAAGGAAATGGAGCTCAAATGAGTTGGGTTCCTTGGGGTGCCACTGAAGTCAATCAAAGGATTTCTGCTGGTGCAATAACATCAATCAACATTGATCCTATTGGAGAAGAAATTATTTATTCAGGAGATAGAATTTATATAACAGATGACAAAAGTGGTCAAACATTAGAATTTGAAGTTTCTGCTGATGTTGCAAGAACTGACACCACAATTTCAACTGTTGAAAATACCATAACAGATGACATCAGAGAAGGGTCTATTGTGGGAATAGACAACAAAAATTTATTTCAACAATACCAAAGAAAAACTGAAGGTTCTGTTGGTGGAATGCCGATCACTTCAGATTCAATTGGAAAATATGAAATCAAGAGTGGGGACTATTATATGGTTGGAGTGGACACTCTTTATGTTAAAATACTTCCATCAGATTTCATGGTAAATGATGACGCTTCAAGTCCTGACATCACTCCAGCTGTTTTTGGAGATGGAACAAACACAGGGGTTTCAGTAGAAAACACAGCTCAGGAACTTATTGCAACAGTAAACATTCCAAGTGGAACATCAGCAACAGAAGTTTATATTTGGGGAAGCAACACAACCAAATCTGTTGAGGTTTATAAAATGGATATTAATGCAAATGGAAAAGGCTCAACAGTGGGAACAGGAACAACAGATGGTTCAGCAATAAGCATTGGAACAATTGCTTCATCTGATACAAATTATTTAATGATAAAAGTTTTAGTTTCATCTACAAATCATAGAATTTGGGGTGGAAAGGTAACATTAACACAAAATTAAAATGAAAGATAATACAAAAGATATATTGGACCTATCAATTGCAAATGGGGGAGCAATTGGATTAAGTTTAGCAGAAGTGAATGAAGTTCTCCTTACAATCTCAATAATTTTGGCAATATGTGTTTCTTTAGTAAAACTCCTAAAAAAGAGAAAGTGAAACTCAGACATTTTAAAATTAAGGAATTTGATTCTCCAGATGAAAAGGGTTCTGGAAAAAAGATGGATAAAACATTTCTCTTGTTTTTAGATGAGTTGAGAGAAAGATGTGGATTTCCTTTTAAAATAACAAGTGGATTTAGAACAAAATCACATCATGAAAAACTTGGAAAACTTGGCTATAAAACAATTAAAAATTCGGCACATTTAGAGGGAATTGCGGCTGATGTGGCTATAACAGACTCATATAAAAGAGCTTTGTTTGTTGCATTTGCTTTGGAGTTAGCAAGTGAATTGGACCTTCCTTTTCGTTTGGGAATAGCTGGAAAAGATAAGGGAAACTTCATTCATATTGATATAAGTGAGAAACTTTCATCTCCAAAGATTTGGATTTATTAACACGGTATATTTAACAACTTAAAAAAAATTATAAAAAATGAAAAAATTTATTTGTAAATTAGTGGCATTCATAACTTTTAACAAAGTATGTTTCAATTATTGCAAAACAAAATGTTGTGAAAAATGAATTTTATAACAAAGATTTTTAAAGCTTCAGACCTTGTGAAAGAGGTTGGAAATGTAGCTGATGAATTAATCACATCTCAAGAAGAAAAACTGATTCTCAAAAAAGAATTAGAAGAAAAGATTTTGGAACATGAAGCAAGCATGCAGTCCGAAATCACAGAAAGATGGGAGGCGGACATGAACTCAGATTCTTGGCTTTCCAAAAACATTAGACCTTTAACATTGGTCTTTTTGTTGTTTACACTAACGATTTTCACTTTGGTTGATTTTAGTTTTATTGATTTAAACATAAAAGACGCTTGGATTAACCTTTGGCAGACCTTAGCCATCACAGCTTTTGGAGCTTATTTTGGTGGTCGTTCTTGGGAGAAAATCAAAAGAAAAAATGAGAAATAAATACTTAGACTACAAAGAAGAAATTCTTGAACTATTTGAAAATGGAGTTGGATTTGCTGAAATAGGAAGACATCTAATTGATAAATACAATATTGATGTTTCTCCAGATTATATGAGAAAACAGGTTTCATTGGTTGTTTCTTATGTTTTAGTTGATAAGGATATTGTTAAACACAATGTCAAGCTAGCTAAACAAAAACAAAGAGCTCAGGACCTTAACAGAATAGCAAATAAATCATTTAGAGAGTATGCAAGAGAAGAAAACGCTTTGATGGAGTATAACAAGGCGTTAATTAAGATATTAAAGGAAAACTCATTAAAAACATCTCTAAAGAAACATAAGGTCAAAAAAGGTTCTGTTGCAGTTGTTCAAATAGCAGACACACATTTTAACGAATTAGTAGATATTGACAACAACAAATATGATTTTCGGATTGCTTCCAAAAGATTACAAAAATTTGCTTACTATGTTAAACAATACGCAAAATTAAACAATGTGAGTTCATTTTTAGTTGCTATAACGGGAGATTTATTAAATTCGGATAGAAGATTAGATGAAAAACTTTCAATGTCTACAAACAGAGCAAAAGCAACTTTTTTGGGAGTTCATCTATTAAAACATTTTTTGTTGGATTTACAGGAGTTTGCAGAAGTCAAGGTTTGCTGTGTTACAGGAAATGAATCCAGAGTTCATCAAGAACTTGGGTGGGTTGATCTTGTTGCTAGTGATAACTATGATTTTACAATTTTTGAAATGTTGAGGTTGTTGATTCCTGAAATGGATTTTATAAGAGGGGACAATGCTTTAGAGTTAGTTGTTGAAGTAGAAGGAAAAAACATCTTGGTAATTCATGGACATCAATTGGGAAAAATGGGTTCAAGTGATGTTGGAAAAGTTGTTTCAAAATATTCACACAAAGGGATTTTAATTGATTTTATTATTTGTGGACATTTACACGAAACAATGATTAAAGATTCAATTGCAAGAAGTGCTTCTTTAGTAGGACAAAACGCTTATTCTGATAAAGCTTTGAATCTAAGTGGAACAGCAGCTCAAAATGTTTACTTCTTTACAAAGGATGGAAGGCAAGATGTGAGAATTGATTTACAGGAAACAGAAACTTGGGTTGGATATGATATTGATGAAGAACTTTTCTCTTATAATGCAAAGTCATTACAAAAAACATACAAAAAAGACACTATATTTAAAATTATAATATAAATTTGCAAACACATATTACTTTTTTAGTTAATTATTAGTTTTTTAAGGGCTGTATTTATTTAGATACAGCTCTTTTTTTGCTTAGTTTTCACAAAAATTAAACGAAAATCAACGAAATTGAGTAGTTCTTAACACTAAAAAAACACAAAAAACACCACAAAAAACACTAAAAAAATAGTGATTTACTAGATAAGAAAAAAAATATTTAAAAAAAACTTAAAAAAGTTTGTGATTGTTAAAAAACTATTTATATTTGTATCATAATTAAACGAATTAAAAATACTAAAAATTACAATTATGAAAACTACAAAACACACATTTAACAAGATTGCAAAAAAAGACAATTTATTTATTAAAGTAAAATCATCATTTAATGGAATGATTGATGGTTGTGAATACTACAATAATGGATTTGAAAAAGCAGAAAGAACTGAAAACAACTTAAGAAACACTTATGGAATAAATGGAGCGTGGTTAGTTGGAGGGGGTAGAGATTATTTTGAACTATATGAAGATGAAAACATAACAGGAATATATGTTTATAATTCATGTGGGTCTTTTATAATAGGAACAAAAAAATAAAACAACAAGGGGGATGAAACACTCCCCCAATCTTAAATAATAAAAAAATGGAAAACTTAAAAAAGAACATCTACAAAATTATTGAAAACGGCGAACACATAAACACATTGGACGCAACTCAAAGAATTATGGATTTAACAAATGATTATTTGTCTAAACAAACAATTGAAATAATTAACAATATTTTAGACACTTATATTTTAGACAACATCAGTGTTAAAGCTTTGGAATCAAAAAGAGATGAACTAATTGAATTAAATAAATAAAACTATGTATAAAATAACTAACAAAAAATCAGGATTTATTCAATACAGAAACGCTGAGGAAACAGCAAGTTTTGTGTTTAGAAACAAGCAATCAAATTACACAATTGAGGAAATGTCAGAGTTTGATCTTACAAAATATGAAAACTTTATTTATGGAGCTTTGATTATTACAACTTTTGTATTAACATTTTTTATTTTACAATTTTAATCATGACAAAAAAAGAAAGATTAAATTCACTATATAAAGACAACTCTTTAACAAAAGAGGATGTTTACACTGACAAGAGAGGATTTACTATAATAACAAGATCTGGAATTGAACAAATCCAATGGAACAATAAAATTGATGTAAGGTTTGAAATCATAAGTTCAGAACTTGGAAACATTATAATCAAAGCAACTTCTTTTCAAGATGGAGAAAGAAAATGTGAAACTTATGGATCAGCTTCAAAAGATAACTGTTTTCAGAAGTTTCCTGTTGAAATTGCTGAGAAAAGGGCTTTGGCTCGTGTAATTATTAAAACTATGGGTCTAACGAACACTTTGGGAATAGATGAGGTTGACTTTCAAATCAATAAAAAAACCAAAGCAGAATGAAAATAAGTCAATCTATGCTCAGAGATTTTTACAATCCTGAATATTGCAAAATAAAATGGGAGGAAGTTTATTTAAATAACTTCAGAACAAAACCAAGCGACGCAATGTTAGATGGATTGGTGTTTGAACAAAATGTAATTGGAGAAAGTAGAGGTGGAGAAGTTTACGAAATACCAAAAGGAAAGACAGGAAAACCATTAAAAAGAGAAACAGACCTTCTTTTATTAGCTGAGAAGTCAAAACAGATGTTAAAGGATTTGGAGATTGAATTAATTGAAGTTCAACCTGAATGGGAAACAGATGATCTTATTGGACATCCAGACGCTTTAATAAAGTATAAAGGAGAACTTGCAATAATGGACTTGAAATATACATCAATGAAAGAAGATGAAAATTGCAAATGGAATCCTTATGGTTGGTCTAATTTAGTTGATGAAAATACGGGAGAGGTTTACAAGGATTTTACTCAGGCCATTCACTATATAGAAATGTATTATCAAATGAAAGGAGTTTATCTTCCATTTTTTTATGTTATTTTTGGAAAATCTGGATGGAGCAAATTTGTTTTGGTTGAAGCGTCAAAAGAAAAGATTGAAGAACACAGAAACAAAATAAAACGATTTAAAAAGGATTTAAAGAACTTTAAGCCATTTGGGGTGGACAACTACTCAATTTGCAGAAAATGTCCTGTAATGTGTGATAAAAGGGTTTTAAAACCAAATCTTATTGAAATACTATACTAATGAATTTAAAAGATACAGAAAGAATGGAGGTTGCAAAGTATGTGATTTCTAAAATTTGGGATTGTGAAGCTCTGGAGTTCACACAAATGAAAAAAAGAAAAAGAAACATTATAAATGCAAGAAGGTTTTTTATTTACTATCTATGGAAATATTTGGATGTTAAACATATGAAAATGAAAAATTATATTTATGGAATGAATCATGCAACATCTATTTATCATTGTAGAATATTTGAACAGGAGCTTGAACTCTATAAAGACATAAGAAAAAAATTTATTACTTTTTTATATTATTCAGACAATAAAGAATATGTAAAAATGAAAATAGATATGAAATTTCCATTGGAAGTGATGGAAAACTTAGAATTAAACCAAAAATACTTATATTAAAATGAAAATTACAGGAAAATTAGCAAAAGTGCTAGACAGACAAACAGGAATTTCAAAAGCTGGAAAAGAATGGCAAAAACAGAGTTTTGTTTTGGACACAGGTTCGGACTTTAACAATGAGATTTGTATTGACACTTTTGGAGAAAAAATTGAATTGATCCAGAGCTTAAAAATTGGAGCAAACATTGAAGTCAAATTAAATGTTAGTTCTAAAGAATTTAAAGGGAGATATTATCATAACATCTCAGCTTGGGAAATTAATTTAATTGATGGAGTTGCAGACCATAATGTTGAATCTGATGAAATGCCGTTCTAATGTTGAAAGGTTACGAAAACATCAATTTTGAACTTTGTGAGGATGACCTTAAATGGATTGGTCCTTTCAAAAAAGCTTTGGAAAGAAGGATTGGAAAAGAAAACGCTGTTACAAACAAAGAAATCCAAGAAAAAACGGGGTTGTCCTCGCAAAAAGTTCATAAGATAATACAACACTTGAGAGTTAACAATTTAGTTGCTGGAATTTGTTCCAATGGGAGAGGTTATTACATAGCAAAAAACATGAATGAATTGGATGAATGTTTGGACTCATTAAGACAAAGAATATTTTCACAAATGAAAACATTGCATTGCTTAGAAAAACAAGATGTGATGTTTGGTGGGGTTGGACAATTAACAATATTTGATTGATGAAAATAAAAAGAATACAAAAGAGTAAAAACTACTCAATCATTTCAAATGAAATATTGAAAAGAAAAGATTTGAGTTTGAAAGCAAAAGGATTAATGAGTTTGATCTTATCACTTCCAGATGATTGGGATTTGAATGTGAATGGTTTGGTTAAGATTGTAAAAGAGTCAAAAAACACATTATACTCAATTTTAAAAGAACTTAATAGTTTCGGATATGTAGAAAGAAAAAGAATAACAGATAATTCAGGAAAAGTTCTTAAATGGGAGTTAATTGTTTATGAAAAACCACATCCCAAAAAACCAGATCCCAAAAAACCAGATGTGGAAAATTGCTCACAAGTAAATACTAATATAAAACAAAATACTAATTTAACAAAGCACAATAAAGAAAAATTTTCAATTCAAGTTTTTGAGATGGGTATTTTAAACAAAGAGGAGTCAAACAATTTCATTGATTATTGGTCCGAAAAAAACAAGAAGGGAAAAATGAGGTGGGAACTTCAAAAGACTTGGGATTTAAGTTTGAGAATGAAAAGATGGAAAAGAACTTCCAAGAGTTCAGGAAGGTCAAAAATAGAAAATCAAATGAGTGCTCATTATGGGGCTTTGGAATTATTGGAAAAGAAATATGGGAATTAATTTATATAACAAGGATTGCATGGAGGCTTTGAAGGAATTTAAAGATAATCAATTTGATTTAGCTATAGTTGACCCTCCTTATGGAATTGGAGCGGGAAGTAAAAATTTTATAAATGGTAGTAGCAAAACAGAAAAAAACTATTTTAGAGAAAATGATTGGGACATAGCTCCTAAAAAAGAATATTTTAAGGAATTACAAAGAGTAAGTAAGAATCAAATAATTTGGGGGGGAAATTACTTTGTAGAACATTTACAGAATTTTAGATGTTTTATATTTTGGGACAAAACTATACACGGAAATAGTTATGCAGATGGTGAATTAGCTTGGACTTCTTTTAATAAAGTTGCAAGGTATTACAGAAAAAATATTGCACAAGTTACAATTGAAGGCAGAATGCATCCAACACAAAAACCAATAACTTTGTATGAATTTTTGCTAATGAACTATGCAAAAGAAGGCGATAAAATTCTAGATACTCATTTAGGAAGTGGAAGCATTGCGATTGCTTGCCATAATTTAGGATTTGATTTAGAAGGATTTGAGTTAGATACAGAATATTTTGAAGCGGCAAAAAAACGATTAAAACAACATCAATCTCAATTAAGAATATTATGAAAAACAATAAAGAAACATTAAATCCTGTTGGAAAAGCAAGAATCATTGCAGATAGTTTAACAACAGATGTTAGATTACAAAACAAGTTGTTGGAAATACTAACAAGAAACCTATCTGTTGAACAAATAAACAAAATATATAATGAAAGAACTAACTAAAAAATGCATCGGATTAATAAGTTCAAGTTTGGTTCAATTAGGACAAACAAAAACAGATAAGGACATTTTGATTCTTGCTTCAACATTAGCTGAGGACCTTGTGAGAGATTTTCCAAGAATGGAATGGAAAGACATTGAGGAAGCATTCAGAACAGGAATCAGAGAAACTGATGAATTTAGTTTGAATGTTAAGACATACTACAAATGGATTAAACATCAAAAAAAAATTATTTATGAGGATCAATGGAATCAAGAAAACAAATTACACTATTCAGAGGATAAGCGTCTGAAATATAGATCAAGAAATGGAACAGGACTTTTAACAATTAATAAATTAATAAAATGATAAACAGATTTAAAAAAAGAGCTTACAAAACAAAAGACAAATCCTTATTTCATAAATGGTTAAAAGAGGAAGGATATAACAGAGTTGGAATGTCTATTGACTTGGATGTAACTGAGGCAACAATTGACAGGTATATGAGAGAACCTGAGAGATTAACTCTGAAACAAATCAAAATCATTTGTGAATCAACCAAAGTGGATAGCAACTTTATAATGGATTTAATATGGAATTGAGAGAGTTAACCCCACCTGAAGGAAAGTTTTATCAATGTGAACTTTGTTACAATGAAGCAATTGACATGGACACTTATTGTGAAGAACACCAAAGATGTTTTGATTGTGGAGAAAGAGAGGTTTGTGATCAGGATTGCTTATATCAACCATTGATTGAACAATACAACAGAAACAGACCTTTCAAAGATTTTATTTATCATGTTCATCAAATAAAATGAAAAAGAAGTTAAGAAGTTATAAAGAACTCAATCATTTCACAAAGGGATGGATTTTTGCAAGGTTAAAATATAATGAAACAATTCCAGAGATTGCAAAACATTTTAATTGTAGTGTTGTTACAATTAATAGAGTAATTGAGGAGAGATTAAATATTAACAAACGAATGTTAAAAACCAAAAAGAATGGATAAATTAGATGAATTAATACACCGAATTAAACAACATCAACCGTTGATAATAATTATTTTTATATATTTGTTGGCAATAATACTTCTATTATGAAAGAATTAAAACAAGTTTGTGAATTGATTGGATATATTATTGGAGCAATTGTTGCTTTGCCTTTTATTATTTCATCATTAATATTAATATATATTTTTAAAGCACTTGAAACATTTTGGAAAAATCCAGAAAGGTAAAATTGTATTTGATGACAAAGCCAAATTCATTAATGACGTTTCTAAAATGTCAGATGGAATAAGAGTTGTTATTGAAGTCAGAGAAGCCGAAAATGTAAGGACAAACAATCAAAACCGTTTGTGGTGGTCTTGGATGACTATAATTGCAGGGGAACTTGGTTATTCAAAACAAGAGATTCATGATATTCTCAAATATAAGTTTTTATTAAAAGAAGAAATGATTGATGGGGAGATTTATCAAAGTTTAAAATCAACAACAACTTTAACAAAGGAAGAGTTTCAAAAACTTACTCAGGATGTTTTCTTTTGGGCAAACGATACGTTTAACATAAATCTTCCAAATGAGTGAAGAAAGATTACAGTCAGAAGTTGTGAAATATATTCGGTTACAATACCCGAAAGTTAGATTTTGTGCTTCATTAGGTGGAATATATACAGGACCAAGACAAGCATCCAAAGCAAAGAGAACAGGTTATTCAAGAGGGTTTCCTGATCTACAAATATGTGAGGCTAGAAATGGTTATCATGGATTGTTTATTGAAATAAAAACACATAAGGGCAGAGCAACAGAAGTTCAAAAGGAATGGATTGATGCACTTAATGAAAGAGGATATAAAGCAGAGATATGTAAAGGACTTCCAGCTATATTGGATTTGATAGATAATTACTTAAATGAAAAAAGTTAGTTCTAAACAAAGTAAAATAAATAAAGAACTTAAAAGAGTTTATAAAGAGATTAGTCAAGAGAGAGGACATTATTGTTCTGGATGTGGAAGGAGTGATGTTCCATTAAGTCATTCACATTTAATTCCAAGAAGCAGACGTCCTGATTTACAAACAGATAAAAGAAACATTACTTATCATTGTTTAAGTATGGGAGAAAGAAAAGGTTGTCATGAGATATGGGAGGGAATAAACAGAGATAGATTGATTGACTATCACAAGAATATGGAATATATTTTAGAAGCAGATCCTGAGTATTATTTTTTAATTAGTGAATAAATGCCAAAGAAAAGAAAACTAAATTCAAAGAATCCAAAATATAAAAAGGATGTGGAAGTGAAACAATATGAAAAGAAATTAGTAAAAGAAACACCACTGTTCAAGATGTTTTTTTTATATGAGATATAATGCCTAAACTACCAAAAGCAAAACAAAGACCATGGATTCCAAAGAAACCTCAACATTTGAGAGAAGTTGATAATGCTTCATTTTATAATTCAAAAAGATGGAGAGCGTTAAGGAATTACTTTATTCAAAAGAATCCATTGTGTGCTCAGTGTAAAAGGGAAGGAGAGGTGAAGGGAGCTCAATGTGTTGATCATATTAAACCAATAACAATGGGAGGTTCAATGATTGATCAAAATAACCTTCAATCACTTTGTAATAGTTGCCACGCAAAGAAGTCAGGAAGGGAAGCTGCTGAAAAGAGAAACAATGTCAAGATATACAAAAAATAAAAAAATAAATGGGGAGGGGGACAAAACATCTTAAAACCATATTCACAGAATAT
>MDSW01105793.1_pt1 | contig 21878 bp, 20 predicted proteins | sample 811171 | NCBI WGS metagenome assembly MDSW01 (sample SAMN05326641, study PRJNA326480) | marine metagenome | isolation source: seawater | place: Atlantic Ocean: North West | collected 2012 | reverse complement strand
TTGTTGAGTGGTTTGAGTATTACGGGGTGTGCCACCATGCAGGATATAAAGTCGGAAAAACCAAAGCACCATGCTGAATCCGGTTTTCGTAATCTTTTTATTGAAAACGATGCGAAAAGTTTTGGTGATATGTGGAAGTGGAAAGTGCAGGGCGATGGTCCTCGCGGAACCACACAAGAACGTCAAAGCGTTCCGAGGGTGCCTGTCGATACTGCTTCTTTGGAGTCTCCGGATGGAAAACCTCAAGTTACCTGGATTGGCCATTCAACCGTGCTCTTTCAGATGGGTGGTAAAACCGTCATCACCGACCCTGTTTTCTCGGACCGCTGTTCTCCCGTTAGTTTTGCGGGTCCCAAGCGATATCAAAAGCCAGCTCTTACCGTCGCCGAATTGCCGGCGGTCGATTTCGCTCTCATTTCCCACAATCACTACGACCACCTGGATAAAGCATCGGTTTTGGCTTTGGGAGAAAGCGTTCACTGGTTGGTTCCCCTTGGTGTGAAAGCTTGGTTTACGGATTTAGGTATAAAAAATGTTACGGAGTTGGATTGGTGGCAAGAAATCACCATTGGCGACGTTCGTTTTGTTGCAACGCCAACGCAGCATTGGTCCGCGCGCGGAGTGTTGGACCGTTTTGAGACGCTTTGGGCTTCGTGGTTGGTTGAAGTAGAGGGTGTGCGATTTTGGTTCGGTGGCGACACGGGTTACAACCCGGTTCAATTTAAGGAAATTGGTGAGCGATTTGCGCCTATCGACTTAGCGGCCATCCCCATTGGTGCCTACGAACCTCGCTGGTTCATGAAAGATATGCATGTCAATCCAGAAGAAGCACTCTTGATTCATAATGACATTGGTGCACGCTGGTCTTTTGGAATTCATTGGGGAACATTTCAGTTAACAGATGAAGCACCGCTTGACCCTCGACAAGAACTCATGAAGTTTCGAGACCAAATGGGTTTGAGTGAAGACGATTTCACGACACTTGCTATTGGTGAGACCCACCAGCGCTGAGGGGCAAGAAGCTCTCTGGAGATGTTTATGGTACGCATTGAAGCTTTGATTATTGGCGACGAACTACTTGATGGAAGAGTGACCGACACCAATACAGTACGCTTGGCTCAAGGGCTTGGAGAAATGGGGCTCAAACTCCAACAGCGCACGACCATTACCGATGACCTGAATGTCATTGTTAGAGAAGCCACCAATATTGCTGAACGAGGCACCAAGGTGTGTGTGGTCAGCGGTGGGCTGGGGCCAACCAGTGACGATATTACCGCTGAATCGTTTGCCGCTCTATTAGACGTAGAGCTGGAGCGGGATGCATTTGAAGCCAAAAAGATAGAAGAGCGGCTGACCAAACGTGGCCGGGAAGTTACTCCTAATCAATTAAGGCAGGCCGACCGTCCAAGAGGCGCCGATGTCTTGGTGAACGATTATGGGACTGCGCCGGGTTTTGCCCTGGACTTTAAGGGCTGCCGTTTTGTGTCGGTCCCAGGTGTTCCGCGTGAGTTTGATCCCATGGTCGAGGCCGGTGTTCTCGATTATCTACGGGGTGACACGTCCAAGCCCGCCCGTAAGGTTTTACGCACTTTTGGAATGACCGAAGCTGGAGTGGAAACAAAAATTGTTGAACTCAAGTCACGGTGGCCCATGGTGCGTTTAGGTTTTAGAGCGCATTTTCCCACCATTGATGTGTCACTGAGTTCCGCGGATTCTGATCGCGCTCATTTGGAAGAGGCTGCTGAGTATGCGCGCGAGAAGCTGGGAGCGCATCTCTTTAGTGAGGAGAAGGGGCCTTTTGCAGCCAGCTTGGTGAAGCTTTTGACTGAGGCCGGTGAGACGGTTGCCACAGCTGAGTCCTGCACCGGTGGTAAAGTCGGTGATTTGTTAACCGATGTCTCGGGAAGCAGCCGAGTTTATCACGAGGGGGTTGTCGCTTATTCCAACGAAGTGAAAATGAAACGTCTTGGGGTTAAGCCTGAGACTTTAGAGGCCCACGGTGCGGTAAGTGAACCCGTTGTTCTAGAGATGGCTCGGGGAATTCGAGAATATACCGGGGCAACCTATGGGCTTTCCATCAGTGGAATTGCCGGACCAACGGGGGGGACGCCTGAGAAACCCGTGGGCACCGTCTATCTTGCGGCAGCGGGCCCCGGATTCGAAGAGGTCCGTCATTTGAATTTTAATTATGGCCGTGAGCGCAACAAGGTGCTCAGTGCATTTGCCGTCCTGGATTTATTGCGACGTCAGCTACAAAAAGATGGCGAATTACCAGCCGATACCTGATCCTCCGAACTGGCCACATTGAGCTAAAATACCTAAATTGAAGAAGTTTTACGTATAATCCTCTTTCGATCCCTGTTCATTCTGTGTATGGCAGGCCTCGTTCGAGCCCCCGGCACCTTTCCCAAGGGGCTTTGGAGTAAGTAGATGTTTACTGGTTTGGTCGAAGTTGTTGGAACGGTCAGCGCCTTAAAGGGCCGCTCTCCGCTTCGTTTGACCATTCAATCCGCGCTACCAACTTCAGAAATAGCCATTGGCGATTCTGTGGCCATCAACGGATGCTGCTTGACTCTCGTTGAAAAGTCCAATGATTCTATGTGCTTCGAAGCTGCAACGGAAACGCTTGCCCATACGACGATGGGTGCATTGAAGATTAGTGACCGGGTGAACATGGAACGTGCGTTGCGTCTGGGTGACCGCTTGGGAGGCCATTTGGTCTCTGGACACGTTGATGCCGTGGGTCATGTGAAAGTCTGCGAAATGCGGGGAAGCATGCTCTGGGTTGGGGTTGAAGTTCCTGAGAGCGTGAGCCGAATTACCGTTACGCGAGGATCGATCACTTTGAACGGAGTGAGTTTAACGGTCAATGATGTCGATAAGTCTATGATATTCGTAGGCTTAATACCGCATACCCGTGAGGTGACCACTTTGAAAGATTTGTCTTTGGGGCAAGCTATCAACGTGGAAGCTGATATGCTCGGGCGTTATGTGGAGAAGTTACTTGAGGCTCGTCAGGCACCGACAGTAAGCGGGTTGACCGAGCAATACCTGAAAGATAAGGGGTTCGCATGAGCCACGAAAAAGTCCAGCGCGCTTTAAGCGCCATCCGTGAAGGTCGTATGGTCATCCTTGTCGATGACGAAGATCGCGAGAATGAAGGCGATTTATGTTGTGCGGCCGATAAAATTACCCCTGAGCTGATTAACTTCATGGCCTCCAAAGGCCGCGGGTTGATTTGCCTGACCATGATGGAAGATCGACTCAAAGAGCTCAAGATTCCAATGATGGTCAATCAGAATACGAGTCCTTTTGAAACTGCTTTTACAGTTTCAATCGAGGCACGCACGGGGGTGAGCACAGGAATCAGTGCGGCCGATAGAGCCCGCACCATTCAGGTTGCAGTCGACTCTGAGAGCACGGCCGACGATTTGGTTCGTCCCGGACATATCTTCCCATTGCGCGCCCGCGAAGGCGGCGTTTTGGTGCGAACCGGTCAAACCGAAGGCAGCGTTGACTTAGCGCGTATGGCGGGTTGTTACCCAGCCGGCGTCATCTGCGAAATCATGAACGAAGATGGAACCATGGCCCGCATGCCGGACCTGGTGAAGTTTGCCGAAGAGCACGATACCCCTATTTTGGCAATCGCTGATTTGGTTCAGTACCGCCTCACGCAGGAAAGTCTTGTTCATCCAATCGTTTCTCGTAAGGTCGAGCACCCTACTTGGGGTGAAGTTGAGCTTTGGGCTTTTGGAACGCGACTCGATGGTAAGCAGCATTTGGCAGTGGTTAAAGGCGACCTCTTTGATGGTCCGCCGCCCCTGGTTCGTGTTCATTCAGGTTATCCATTCGCTCACGTTTTTGGAGATCTCTTTTCCAATGACCGTGGTTGGTTGAATGCGGCACTGGACCGTTTAGGCCAAGAGCAGCGAGGTGTGATGGTATGTATTGACCGAGGTGCACCGTCAACGCCGCTCGATAAGCGTATCGAAAATCTGGGTGACAAGCGTCCAGCCGCGACACGCGACAACAGTGGTGTTTTGAGAGAGTATGGCATTGGCGCCCAAATTCTACGTCAGTTGGGTCTTAACCACATTCGACTTTTGACGAACAACCCACGTCGTTTGGCGGCCATCAAAGGATTTGGACTTGAAGTGGATGAGATGGTTCCATTGATTCAAGACGAAACGAAGCTGCCGACAAAGATTCATGAAGTGGTGTCGCAAGACCAAACAGCAGGAGCTAAGGGATGAGCCAAGAGCCAACAGTATACGAAGGTGATTTCAACGCAGCGGGTGGCAAGTTCGCGATTGTTGCAAGCCGTTTCAATGCATTCATTGTAGAGAAGTTGGTAGAAGGTGCACTGGATGCACTTCGTCGACATGGTGCAGATGTTTCAACCGTTGATGTTGCCTGGGTTCCAGGGACATTTGAAATGCCGTTGGTGGCACGTCGCATGGCCTGCAGTAAAAAGTACGATGCTGTGATTTGCCTTGGGGCAGTCATCCGCGGCGGTACGCCTCACTTTGACTATGTTGCGGGCCAATGTGCACGGGGTGTATCTCAAGCAGGTTGGGACTCTGACGTACCGGTACTTTTTGGTGTTCTGACCACTGACTCCATTGAGCAGTGTATTGAACGCGCTGGTACGAAGATGGGTAATAAAGGATTTGAAGCAGCCGTTGCAGCCATCGAAACTGCGAATCTGCTGAAGAACCTACCTGCGGGAGATTCGTAAATATTATGCGCAGACATGGGCGCGAATGCGCATTACAGATTCTTTATCAGATGGATATGCAAAATTTACTCAGCACATCCGATGAAGCTGGCAAGAACAAAGCAATTTCTGACTTTTGGACAAGCTTTGATAAGGTGGGTGCCGACGATCGACGCTTTGCAACTCGATTGGTCGACGGGGTGATTCGAGCTCTTGAAGAGCTGGATCACGCCATCGAAGCAGTGAGCCACCGCTGGAAAATGGGTCGGATGGCACAAGTTGATCGAAATTTATTGCGTATGGCCGCCTACGAGATCATTTATTGTGCTGACATTCCAAAATCAGCGACCATCAACGAAGCCATTGAGGTGGCCAAGCGTTTCAGTGGTCAAGAATCCTTCGCGTTCATCAACGGCATTCTGGATAAGTTAGAACCAGAGGCTACAGAGCCGCCAGCCTAATTCACGTGTCAAAAGCCAAGGCAGATAAAGGTCCAGCCCAGATTTGTGCTGACCTAGCAGGCCTCGATGCTCTCAAGCTCGAGTCACTGGCCGTATTTGTTTTCCAAGACGTCCGTCCTCTGAGAGGGGTTGCCGGTTACATTGATTGGCGATTGTGTGGTGCTTTGTCACGCTTGATCATGGCTGAACACTTTGGAGGGCGGCGCAGCGAGCATGTTTTGATGCCGGTAGCCGGCACACTGAATATTGAACGGCTCTTTATTTTTGGGCTGGGACCTCTGCGAACCTTCAGCCAATCGGCACTTTCGGCCGCTTGTGGGACCGCGATTGACGTTATGACCAAGGCTGGTGCCCAGTCTATTTATCTCTCTCAACCCGCTGTTTTTGGTAGAGATGACATTTCCCAAGGCTTTTTGGATGTTACATCGCGAACCATCCAACGTCGCTTGGCCGGCATATTGGTTAGTCCAAACTGAGCTGAGCCCTAACTCCTCTATTTACGCCAATAATTTGGCAATGTCCCTAAAAGTATCGGATAATTCCGGAGCAGGTAGTGACTGCCTGCGTGTGTCAGGTGTTGCCTCGAATTCGGGAAACTCCTAAGCTGTTTAGTGGGTCAAACCGAAATGGAATTGGAGGGACGGGTCCTATGCCCAGGGTATTGGTTGTTGAAGATTCTCCAGTAATGAGAGGCCTCATTGGTTCTCTTGTGGATGAGCTTGGGGAAATCGATGTTGTTGAAGTTGAGAACGGCTTGGAAGCGCTGCGTGTGCTTCCGCAGGAGCAGTTTGACTTAATTATCACCGATATCAACATGCCCAATATTAACGGCTTAGAGCTTCTCTCTTTTATCCGTAACAATGCGCAACACGTCGACACGCCAGTTCTTGTAGTGACCACTGAAGGAGCTGCCCGTGATCGTGAGAAAGGTCTTGCACTGGGCGCTACCGACTATCTTGTCAAACCCTTTGAAAACGAGGTTTTGATTGAGACGGTGCGCAGGTTGCTACAAGAAAAAGAATGACAACTCTCGTCAGTCCTGAATTTGTCGCTGAAGCTCAAGAGATTGTGGATGCACTGAACCGTGACCTTATCGCGGTTGAAGATGAAATGCGTACCGGTGCGGATGAAATCGATCCGGATCGATTGAACAATCTTTTTAGAAGCGCGCACTCACTTAAGGGTATTGCTGGTATGTTCGGCCTCGAAGAGGTCGCAGGTCTTGCCCACGATATGGAAAACGTCCTCGATGGTATGCGGCTGGGCAAAGTCTCTCTAGATACCAGAGCTTTAGATGTTCTCTTTAGTTGCGTCGATCGCTTTGGTGTTTTGATTGAAGAAGCATCGCGAGGTGAAAAGGGTGATGGTAATGGCTCCCAGAGTCTAAGAGATCAACTTCAGAAAGTTGCTGAAGGTGACCAGGGTGATGCTGGTGAGGATATTCTCGAAACAGTCGATGTTGGTGAAGAAGTTTTAGGCGTTCTCACGGAGTATGAAGAGCACCGCCTGCGCGAAAACGTAAAGCGCGGTAAGAATCTATATACGCTTCATACCGCTTTTGATTTGGCTACCTTTGATCAAGGTCTTGCTGAACTGGACGCTTCGCTTAAAGGCAAAGGCGAGGTTATCTCCAAGCTTCCGAGTTCGCAGGAAACGGACCCGGGGACGCTGGCTTTCGATATCATTGTTGGCTCTGAACTTACTCAAGGTGAGCTGACTGAGATTATAACGGTTGAAGGCGCGCAAATTGTTCCGATTGGCCGCAAAGCCGGAAAAGCACCACCGCCTCCTAAGGTTGAGGCTGCGCCCATCGGTGTCGAGGCAGCTGCACCGGCCGCAGCCGCTCCAGCCGCGGAAGAGGCCAAGCCGAAACCAGCCAAAAAAGCAGAACCTAAAAAAGCCGAGGCATCTTCACCCAACCCGCAGCGCGCTGCCATGCAGACCGTCCGGGTTGATATTCGCCGGTTGGACCGCCTTATGAATATGGTGGGTGAATTGGCACTCACGAAGATGGCCGTTCAAAGATTGAGTGAAGAACTCAAGCAAGAAATTGGTTTTACGGGAATGGCGGTCGATTTGCACAAGGCAAGTCGAAATTTTGAACGTCGTTTGGCCGACCTCCAAGCAGGAATCATGGAAGTACGCATGGTACCGCTTGAAAATTTATTCGAGCGTATGGTGCGTATTGGCCGGCAAATTGGGCGAGAACTCGGAAAGCGGGTGCGTATTGAAGTAAGCGGGGCCCACACGGAACTCGATAAGCTCATCGTCGAAGACCTTGCGGATCCACTGATGCATTTGATTCGAAACTCCGTGGATCATGGATTGGAGTCTCCGGAGGAGCGTAAAGAATCCGGCAAGGATGAAGAAGGCCGCGTAAAACTAACAGCCATTGCGCAGGGCAACCATGTTGTCGTTGAGATTGCGGATGATGGGCGTGGCATCAATACCGAGAAAGTCCTGTCCCGAGCGCTTGAGCGAGAGTTGATTACCGAAGAGCGTGCCCGGGAGATGAATGACCGCGAAATCTTTAACCTGCTCTTTATGCCTGGTTTTTCAACAGCGGATCAGGTGACGGAGTACAGCGGGCGCGGCGTCGGGATGGATGTTGTTAAGACCAATATCGCAGAGCTCAGTGGTATCATCGATGTGGAATCCCAAATGGGTCTGGGAACCAGAACCACAGTAACCTTGCCGATTACTTTGGCAATTATCCCTGCCTTGATTGTTCGAATTGCGGACAGAGTCTACGCTTTGCCGCTCAATAATGTTCTGGAAACATTGTCCTTACAAGAAACTCAAATCAAAACCATTGAAACCCGTGAAGTCATTTCTGTACGGGGAACCACAGTACCTTTGGTCGATTTACGTGAGATTTTTGGTATGGAAGGCGAGCGCTCAGACGACGCGTTCAGTGTCGTGGCCGGGGTTGGTGAAAGCCGAATGGCGTTGGTTGTGGACGAACTGATTGGCCAGCAAGACATTGTTATTAAGTCGTTAGGACGGCGTCTGCGAAACCTGCCAGGTATTGCTGGAGCGACAGAATTGGGTAACCAAAAGACGATTTTAGTTATCGATATGGTTGGACTTATCAACGAAATCACTTCTCAAAATGAAGAGAGAGCGAGTGCGGCACGATGAGTGACTCTGAGAACGGTGATTTTGATTCGCAGGAAGGCTTGGCACTGCGGCGCGGTGTTTTGCCGCCTCTTTTGGGTGTTCAAGACATAACGGACATCAGTGAATTCTTTGTCTCAAAAGAGGAACAAAGACAAAGTCTTGCAAGTTATCTTTCCGATCCTGCTTTCTCAAGTGCTGCGGTTATGCCCGACAGCATCGTGGAGTTTCTAAGCTTCTGGGTTGGGGATGAAGAGTATGCCGTCGATATCCTTGAGATTGGTGAAATCATCAAAGTCCCAGAGATTACTGAAGTACCCAGAGCTCCACAATGGCTCTTGGGAGTTATCTCGCTGCGAGGAACCGTTGTTCCTATTCTCGATTTAAGAATTGTTTTAAAGCTGGAACCCCAAGAAATCTCTCGCTCAAGCCGTGTCTTGGTTTTACGGGCAGATGGTGAACCCGTCGGTATCTTGGTGGACCGTGTCACCAGCGTTGTCCGTTTAGAACGCTCGGATATAGAAGCTAAGCCTCAGACAATGAAACTAGAGGCTGGCGACGTTATTCGGGGTGTAGGACGTATCGGCGAGCGTATTCTCATCATCTTAGATGGCGACAGCGTTGTCAGTGTATTGGAGCGTACCTGATGGAAATCGTGAGTAACTCCTCAGATGAAATTACCCAACTAACGGCGTTCAAAGTTGGTGACGAAGAATACGTTGTTGATATTTTACGAATTCGTGAAATCATCAGACCATTACCTGTGACGCCTGTGAGACGTGGTCCACGATTTGTAGAAGGTGTTATCAGTCTGCGTGGCTCGGTTATTCCAGTGGTTGATATGCGGCGACGTTTTGGGCTTCCGCCCTTATCAAGCGACTCTTCCAAGCGAAGGGTGATCATTTTGGTAATCGATGGCCGTGTCTTGGGGCTTATCGTTGATTCAGTGACCGAAGTTGTGCGTGTTCCTAAATCTTCAATTCGTCCAGCTCCCGGCTTTTTGGATGCGGATAGAGCCCCTTATTTTATGGGCGTTTGTCATCACAAACAGAGAATTCTTATTCTTCTCAATGTTCGTAATGTCGTCGAATCTGATGAAGACATTAATGTGATGACACCCACTGAGGTGATGGGACAACCCGCGTAAACCGGGAGGCTTTAGGGCTGTGACAACTGAATCCAAAATTAAAGCGCCGGCCTCGTTTTCTGAGACCGCACATAAAGAGAAGTCTGCGAGTCTTCGGCCAGAAAATGACCGTTATGCGGCCGTGCAGGCTATCAATCCATCTGACGAGACAGCGATCGACCAAATTATTGAGTTGATGGGTGACCCGAGCTGGAGGGTTCGTAAGGCGTCTGTCGAAAAGATTTCGACTTACGAGCATACCCAGGAGTTGATTGCTGCGCTGACTGAAGGACTAAGTGCCGATAACAATGCTCGGTTGAGAAATACTGCAGCAGAAGCTCTCATCGAGATTGGTTCAGGTGCTCTGGAGCATCTGGTTGTGGCATTGGCTACAGCGGACAGCAGCCGACGAAAATTCATTGTTGAAATTCTCGGCTCCATAGGAACCGATACCGCACGTGTCAGCTTATTTGCAGCCCTCAATGATCGGGACCGTAACGTACAGGCCGCCGTTGTTGAGGCGTTGGGACATATTGGCGGGCAATCTGTTGTGGGAGAACTCGTGCGCCGGGCATCCGAAGCACAAGGCGATAAACAGCTTCTAAATTACTTGGTGGGTGCTTTGGGTACTTGCCGAGCGGAAGTTGATTTTCCCATTTTGGAAAAATGGTCTCAAGAGCGCTCTATCGTTCGTTTGGTGGGACCCTTGCTCGGTCTCTCTGGAGATCCGCGTGCCTTTCCGTTGCTTGCTAATCAAATGGTCGATGGTTCGCGAAGTATCCGTACAGGAGCTTTGAAGGGCATTAGACATGCTATGGATGTTTTTGCACCTCTCGATTTAGCTGATTTGAAAAAAGAACTCTTTCGTGTTGATGGCGTCCTAGCTCGAATCCGTGAGGCTCTTGGAGATAAAGATCCCACCATTGCAGAGTATGCGTTTGATATTTTGGTACTGATTGGCGACCCTGAATTTGCCTCGGATATTTTAAGGGCTGGAACTGGAGAAACCTGGGAGCCACGGGCAGTCGAAGCGGTGGTGAATATGGGCCCTCAGGTTGTAGAGCCGCTGATGCGAGAGTTCAGCACAACGCGAACCAGCGCCAGGGTACTTTTTCTTGAAGTTCTAGAGTTGCTTGGTGATGACTCTGTCATTCCTACACTGGTTCGAACGGCTCATGGTGGCGATTCTCGCGCTGCGGAAGCCGCCATTCATGCATTGGCTCGCATCGGGGGAGCAACGGAAGTCGATATCATCGTCGAGCTGATTATGAATGGTGAATCCGATTTGAAGCAACCGGCGACAATTGCACTTTCTTCCATTGGGAAGCGTCACCCACAACGTGTTGCCGACCAAGTACGCCTTATGATTGAGCGTAAAGGTCAGAATGCGGTTTGGTTGTCTGTTTTGGGTGCTTTAAGGCGGTCTAAAGATCTGGATGTCGTTGTAAATGGTGTTCGGAGTGCGAATCCCAAAATAAGAAAAGCTGCATTGGGTGCCTCTTTGTCTTATGGCGGAAGCTTTCCTGAGGAAGTTTTGCTGGAGGCACTGAATGATGCAGTTGCGCAGGTTAGAGCTGCAGCAGCACGAGCACTGGGTGCATTCAGTACCGACCAAGCCCTGACGGCCCTGCAGCAGGCAATGGAAGACGAAGACCCGTGGGTGGTTTCAGAAGTCGTTGAGGCACTTGGACGCTCCGGTTCTCACTTGGTGGTAGATGAACTTTTTCGAATGGTTGAACATCATTCACCGGCGGTTGTCATTGCGACCTTGCAGGCTTTGGCGAGGCTCTGTCCTGTTGGCATTGAAAGAATTATCGATTCAGCCTTGGGCCATTCCGATTCAGAAGTGGTGGTTGAAGCGATGAATGTCCTCAGATGCCTTTCGAGAGATGAGGCAGGGGAGCGATTGTTAAAAGCCATGCAGAACATATCTTGGGATGTACGGTTAGCCGCGGCCGAGATGGCGCAGCGTAGACGTATTGTCATACCCAGGAAAGCTTTTGATGAGCTTTTGAAAAGTGAACGTGAAGTTATTGTTCGTGCAGCGTTTGAAGAATTAGAGTCTCTGGTGGAGGATGGCGAGTGAGCAATCACGGGTCACACAATATCCGCCTGCAAGAAGCGGAGTTTCGATTGCTGCGTGAGATTATTCACGAGCATTGTGGGATTTTTCTGCCGGATAACGTGACTTTCTTGTTGGAGAGACGACTCAGACCGCGGCTCAAAGCTTTAGAGTTGGATGGTTTTCGAAGTTATTATCGATACGTCAAATATACTCGAGATGGCTACCAGGAGCTTTGTGAAATCGTTGAGCGGATTACCACAAACGAAACGTACTTCTTTCGCGAAGAGTATCAACTCAAAGATTTCATCGAAGAAATCATTCCAGATGTTCTCCAGGCTCATGACCGTGAATTGCCGGTAAATATTTGGTCGGCAGGTTGTTCCAGTGGTGAGGAACCTTATACCTTGGCGATGCTGCTCAATGACTCGGGATTTACGAATTCTTTCGAGTTCAACATTTTAGCAAATGACATTTCTCAACAGGTTCTCGATAAGGCGCGAGATGGCATTTACCGAGAAGCATCGTTTCGAGAAACTCGTCCTGATGTGATGATGCGCTACTTTCGTAGAGAAGGAGCACGCTTTCGAATCAATGAGAATATCCGGCGCCAGGTGACATTTGAGCAGGCGAACTTGATTGACTCTTCGACGCTGGTTGGGTGTCGGAATTTTGATGTCATCTTTTGTCGTAATGTGATGATTTATTTTGCGAAAGAGAGTCGTGAGCAATTGCTACAAGAGTTTTTGGAGCGCTTAAGGCCCGGCGGATATCTTCTTTTGGGACACTCGGAAAGCTTGGTTAATCTCTCCACTGGATTCGAATTGATTCCACTTAAACGTGGCATCGTCTACCGCAAGCCTCTGGAAGCTCCGATTTCTCATGACGGAATTATCTGATGACAAAGCTCGTTAAAGTGGTGGTCATTGATGATTCCAGTTTCAATCGTGAGACCATTGTTCAAACTTTAAATAGCCATCCTGATTTTGAAGTGATTGGCACGGCTGCCGATGGTGAGGTGGGCTTGAAGTTAGCCATGACTTTAAACCCGGATTTGGTAACGCTTGATCTTGAAATGCCGAGGATGGATGGATTCACGTTTCTGCGCATGATTATGGAGCAAAAGCCGATGCCTGTCCTGGTGGTAAGTGCGCATAGCCGGGCTCAGGATGTATTCAATGCACTTGATTTAGGTGCTTATGATTTTGTCGCCAAATCTAAGCATTTTTTCCCTGGTGAAATATCAGAGCGACTACGGTCTGAAATTCTCAGAAAAGCTCGAGTTGCTAAACAAATTAAACTGTCTAAAGATCGTTTTTCAGAAGTTGATTCCTCAGCCACGGAAGCGGAACCTTCAGCGGGCTCAGTTAGGCGGATTGCGTGCATTGGTGCATCCACAGGAGGTCCTCGCGCAATTCGGCATGTGCTCTCTATGCTTCCAGGAGGCGGGGGAACCGCCTATTTGGTGGCTCAGCATATGCCGGCTACGTTCACCTCGGCTTTTGCTGAAAGGTTGGATCGCGCGGTTGCTCCCAAAGTTGCTCTGGCCGAGAACAACATCGATGTTCGACCTGGCCACGTTTACATTTGTCCGGGCGGTCACAATATGGAGCTTCGGAGTAAAGATAATGGTTGGAAGCTTCGGCTCTGGCCCGCTGAACTTTCCGACACGGCGCCGTCGGTTGACGTGTTATTTCAGTCAGTTGCAAAGGTCTACGATGGTTCAGTCCTGGGAATATTGTTGACCGGAATGGGCACAGATGGCGGTCAAGGTATGCAAGCCTTGATGGATGTAGGCGGCCATACGGTCGCCGAGTCGGCCGAAACTGCAGCGGTTTTTGGAATGCCGAAAGAGGCAGTGGAGAGAGGAGCCGCCAAAGAGGTGCTTGCGCTAGGTGAAATAGGCACGCGGTTGAGCCAATTTGCCAAGGGAGAGGGCGTTCGATCTGGTCAGTAGTGTTGAGGCCAGCTGGAATATCATGATAAATATTCAGCTACTAGAAGGGGAGCCTTATGGAGTCCGAAGATAACCCAGTAGACGAAAGTTTGTCGCTTGGGCAAGAAGACCAAATGAATGATCTTCGGCAGGCGCTGGAAGAGGCAGAGGTGCGTCTTCAAAAAGCGGAAGCTCGAAACAATCATTTATTGGAAACACTGATTGCTACATCCCAACTTCAACAAGCGCTTGGTTTTGAAGATGCCAAAAAGGTACTCCAAGAAATCATGGTTAACTTTGTGGGTGCGACCGATTTTGCGATTGCGATGGTTTCTGAAGATGGCGAAAAGTTACTGCCCGTGATGGCGGTAGGCTTAACGGAAGAATCGGTCGCTGAGCTTGATTTATCGGTGGGTGTGATTGGAAATTGCGTTAAGTCCGATAAGCCTTTTACCTCCGACTCGTTGGTTGTGATGGAGACCATAAACCCGGCAGAACCTCGGGTGGTTGTTCCATTGAAGTTGGCGAACAAACGGGCAGCACTCTTGATGTGCTACAAGTTCTTGGGGCATAAAACTGAAGTAAGAGCAGCTGAGCTACAACTGTATCAGATGCTGAGTACGACAATTCTTGTATCATTACTCGCGGCCAGATTGGTTACGGGTTCTGGTCGTGACTTTTCTAAGCGGAGTGATTTACTCGCGGTGATGTTACCTGGGGAGGCCGAGTGATGACCGATTATACTGCACTCGTTGTTGAAGATTCTCCGACTATGCGACAACTCCTGGTTTCTGCCTTAGGGCAAATGGGAGAACTGAAAATTCTTGAGGCTGAAGATGGTGTTGATGGCCTGAAGCAGATGCGAGAACACCAGATTGATATTTTGATTACAGATATCAACATGCCCATGATGGACGGATTGAAGCTCGTCGGGATGGTTCGTAAAGATCCAAAGCATCGTGACATTCCTATTATCATTGTCACGACTGAGGGCGCCCGAGAAGATCGGGACCGGGGCTTGTCTCTGGGGGCCGATGCCTATTTGGTTAAGCCTGTTAAGCCGTCTGAGGTTGTAGCAACCGTCGGTGACCTATTGGGACTCTATACCTAATTAGAATTCTCAATCCTTCAGGATTGTTTCTGACCTTCGATAAAAACAGACCGAATGGGTGCCGCTGCAGGGTTGTAGAGCAGCGCGCGCCAATCTTTATGATCTAGCACCACAAAGTCAGCTCTTTCACCCTTACGAAGGGTTCCGCGGTCATCCAAAGCCAAAGCTTTGGCTCCACCTCGAGTGATTCCCCAAAGGGCTTCCTCTAAAGAGAGCCCACCTTGAGTTGCGGCCATCGTTGCGCAAAGAGGAAGGTCTGCCACCATAGAAGAACCCGGATTACAGTCTGTCGCTACGGCCACTTCGCAGCCAGCATCTCGTAAGGCGCGACCATCGGGCCAGTTCTCACCGCCAAGAAAGAGCCCACAGCCGGGTAAGATGGTGGCGATGGTTCCTGCTTGAGCAAGGGCGTGTCGACCTTCGACCGACGTCATTTCTAAATGGTCGGCAGAGAGAGCTCCCAGATCGGCAGCCAGTGCAGCACCGCCGCCTTCGTGGAGCTGGTCTACATGGAGCTTGATCGCAATGCCGAGCTCTTTCGCCTTGCCACAAATGTACCGACATTCTTCGGGGCTATAGGCTCCAGATTCTACGAAGACGTCGCAAAACTGAACTCTCTTTTTAAGTGCGGCGGGTTCAAGCACTTCCCGGCAGAACTCATCGATGTACTCTTTGCGGTTGTCACGGCGATGGACCGGAATAACGTGGGCCAGTGCCGTTGCAAAAATTGTATCCTTGCCTGCTTGTTCACGCAGTTTATCGATGACGTCTAGCTGAATATTTTCTAGTTGGGGCTCAAGCCCGTAACCTGTTTTGATTTCGATGGTGGTTGTTCCACGACCGCGCATGTGGTGAAGGCGCTTTTGAGATTGTTCTACAATTTCATCAACCGAAGTATGCCGAAGCGCCTCGACGGACCGAACAATGCCGCCACCGGCTTTAGCGATTTCCTCGTAGGTTTCTCCGCGGGTTCTTCGAGCCATTTCGTCCATGCGATCTCCCGCGAAAACGATATGGGTGTGAGAGTCGACAAAGCCAGGCAGAACTGCGCGGCCTTCGAGGTCGACAATGGAGTCATCACTTCGGACCGGTGCTTGCTCCGTGGGGCCAGCAAAAACAACACGACCTTCCCGCACACTTAAGGTGGCGTTGTGAAAGACTTCAACCGGTGAACGGGTATTGCCCTCTTCAAGCAGAGGGCAGACCAGATCAGAGATACCTTGGTAATGTATTGTTTGAGGCATTTACGACAAGCCAGGTACGTTGACGCCGCGTTCTTTGGCTACATCTTTGGCGATGTCGTAGCCTGCGTCTACATGTCTAACCACGCCCATTCCTGGGTCGCCTTGCAGAACGCGCTTCAGTCGCTTCTCAGCTTCGGGAGTACCGTCTGCCACAATCACCATGCCTGCGTGGAGTGAGTATCCAATGCCCACGCCACCACCGTGGTGAAAGCTCACCCAGCTGGCACCATTCACCGCATTCAACATTGCATTGAGAATAGGCCAATCGGCAACTGCGTCTGACCCATCCTTCATTGCCTCGGTTTCTCGATTTGGACTGGCGACCGAGCCGCAATCCAAATGGTCTCGGCCAATCACGATAGGACCTTTTACTTCGCCTTTTCGAACAAGCTCGTTGAAGGCAAGTCCTACTTTTTCGCGTTCGCCGTATCCCAACCAACAAATACGGGATGGAAGTCCTTGGTACTGAATGCGTTCTTGGGCCATATCAATCCAGCGATGAAGTTCTGGTTTGTCGATGAGTTCTTTGACGCATTCATCTGTGCGCTTGATATCTTCAGGGTCTCCTGAAAGGGCTACCCAGCGGAATGGTCCCATGCCCTCGCAAAAGAGCGGGCGGATATATGCTGGGACAAATCCTTCAAATGCGAAGGCATCCTCAAATCCACCAAGCTGTGCTTGAGCCCGTAAATTGTTTCCGTAATCAAAAACGTGGCTGCCGCGCTTTTTCATGTCGACCATGGCTCTGCAGTGAGCAGCCATGGATTCTTGAGATTTCTTCACATATCCCTTGGGGTCGGATTCGCGAAGTGCGTCGGCCTCTTTGAGTGTCATGCCATGGGGAACGTATCCGCCGAGTGGGTCGTGAGCCGAGGTTTGATCGGTGACGAGATCAAAGTCGTAACCCCGCTTTACGATTTCGGGAAAGACGTCGGCAGCATTCGCACAAAGCGCAATGGAGACAGCTTCGCCATTGGCTTTGGCTTCATCGATGCGTTTAAGGGCCAGATCCAGATTATCGGCTACTTCGTCCAGATAGCGCGTTTCAAGTCTTCTTTGAATGCGGTGGGGGTCAACATCGACTGCTAGCATACAGGCGCCAGCCATGGTTGCCGCCAGTGGTTGAGCGCCGCCCATTCCACCCAGACCGCCAGTTAAGATCGATTTTCCGCTGAGGTTGGCATCGCCGTAGTGCGTTTTTCCCGCCGCGCAGAAGGTTTCGTACGTTCCTTGAAGGATTCCCTGGGTACCGATGTAAATCCAGCTACCTGCGGTCATTTGACCGTACATCATGAGTCCTTTTTTCTCGAGCTCGAGAAAATGGTCCCAGTTGGCCCATTCACCCACCAAGTTGCTGTTGGCGATCAAAACACGTGGAGCATCGGCGTGGCTCTTCATAATGGCTACAGGCTTACCAGATTGGACCAAAAGTGTTTCATCGTCTTCAAGAGATTCGAGACTTTTCACAATATTATCAAAGGCTTCCCAGTTTCGTGCTGCTTTGCCAGTGCCTCCGTAAACAACAAGATCTTCTGGGCGTTCGGCGACTTCTGGGTCGAGGTTGTTCATAAGCATGCGTAGGGCTGCTTCTTGGACCCAGCCTTTGCAGGTCTTCTCGGAACCGCGTGCTGCGCGAATGACACGTGACATTGTACTCTCCTCAGTCTGCGAACTTTACGGCAAAGCTCGACGAATGCCTTTTAACCCTTTTTCAGGGGCTTTCAAGGGCGGCATATAACGCGAGACATGACGAAAGAAAACACTACAAAGATGACGCGACGCGCAAGTATGTCGAACCGATATTGGCACTTTGTCCCCGGTAGTGTATCTCCTCTTTCTAACGAATCAGGAAAAGTGGAGGAACCTATGGGTTTACGTAATTTAAGTTGGATGATCGCTCTGGGCGCATTGGTCGTTGTTGGCTGTAATGAGCCTCGTTTTATGGGTCGTACCATGGGTTCTTGGATGGTGGATTTGGCCAGCGATGATGATTACTCACGCCGTGCCGCTTGTGAAGCCATAGCGACGGCGGGACCTGCGGGCGCTCCGGCTGTTCCTGCCATGGCCAAGCTTCTTGATGACGTAAACGATGGCGTTCAAACTTGGGCGGTTAAAGGTTTGGTCGCAGTTGGACCGGCCGCAATTCCTGAGTTGGAAAAAGTACTCGCTGAAGATCAAGTACCGAACGTTCGCTTGTATGCTGCAAGTGCGTTGGTGCAAATCGATGCAAGCCATGCGGTAGGGCGCGATGCTCTTTACGCGGCTTTTACCGGTACAGGAAATGCAAAAATAGCGCGCGATGCCGGGCACATTATCGTGAAACAAAATGGAGCACTTGTTGATTTGCTCCTTCGTGGTCTTAATGACACCTACGAACCTATTCGGGTCGAGTCAGCTAGGTTACTTGGTAAAATTGGAACACCAGCAGCAATTGCCGTAGAGCCAATGATTAAGCTTATTCAGGACGACACTCAGCCATCTCAGCTGCGACGTAATCTTGTTGCTTCGCTAGCGGCTGTCGCCACCAAAGAAAAAGCAGCACCAGTTTTTCAGGCGCTTGTGGATAACGAAGAAGGCGATGGCAATGTAACTTCTATGGCCGGAGATATGCTTCGCTATATCGGTGAGCGAAAAGCTGTAAGCGGATATGAAGTTGACCCCAATAGCCCAGAAGCAAAAGCCGCAGCATTGGAAGCTGAAGCGAATGCTCTGGATGCAGCCGCTGACAAAAAGTAAATCTAAAGCGAGAAGACTGTGAAGAATAGAATAGTGTTGATCGGCGCCATTGTAATGGGAGCTCTTATCACAAGTACGCCAGCCTTGGCCATTGTGAATGTCTTACCAACTGGCCAAAGCGAGGATGGGTTTTCGGGCAAGTTATCAACTTCTGTAACTTGGCGGACCGGCAATACAGACCTGCTCCAGTTGGCAGCAAGTACCAACGCTGCTTACCACCAGGGCAAGCACGGCGTATTGTTTAAAGCTCAGGTGACCTACGGTTCAAAGTCCTCCGATGTTTATATTGCTCGGACTTTTGAACATCTTCGGTATCGTTTTGCGGTACTGGATTGGCTAACCGCGGAAACATTGCTCCAGCATCAGTACGACATGTTCAAGAAATTGAAATTTCGTGCGCTGGTGGGCGGAGGCATGGCGGCCAGCTGGCAACCACTTGATGACTTAAGCTTGGTGCTGGGGTCGACTTACCTACTGGAACGAGAAGTCGAAGGGGAAGATGCCGAGATAACGCTTTCAAGCTTTTCAGATTTTGATCACCGTTGGTCGAATTATCTACAGCTGGGCTGGAATATAACTGAGACCATTGGGTTGAAGTCTACGACTTTCCTGCAACCGAAACTTACGGACTTTGGTGACTTAAGAATTCATTCTGAAAACGGTCTAACGGTGAAGGCCAATGATGTTTTCTCAATTACGGTTTCGTTTACGGCAACTTATGACAGTGAGCCCTACAGTGATGAGAATACAGATGTTGAGTCACTGGACACCAACCTAAAGACAACCCTAGGTTTCAACTTCTAGATTCCAAATATTTCATGAATATCTGACTTCATCGGCTGGTTATTGACCCTTCCTGGACTTTGGGTACTCTAACCAACATGACCACAGCACTTGAAACCCTATTTGTTCGCAAGACCCCCCTGAGAGTTCTGGTGGTGGGCGACGTGATGATTGACGGATATCTCGAGGGAGATGTGGGGCGCACTTCGCCCGAAGCTCCGGTACCGGTTGTTTTATCCAAAAATACGCGTCAGGTGGCCGGTGGCGCAGCTAACGTCGCCAATAATTTACAAGCTCTTGGCGCTGAGGTTGTGTTGGTTGGACTTGTGGGAGATGACCCCGAAGGTGCGCGGTTGCGCGAACTTTTAGAGACTGCCCGGATTGAACATTGTTTGGTTGTAGATCCCAACCGGGAGACCACCTACAAACTTCGGGTGGTTGCCCAAAATCAGCATATGCTGAGAATTGATCGAGAGACGAAGAAGCCGGTACCTGCGGCCATCTCTGAAGATATTTGGAAGGCTCTTGAGTCAAAATTAAGCGAAGTCGATGGGATCATTGTCTCCGATTACGCCAAAGGCGTGGTGGGCTTAAGCCTCATGAAGCGTTTGACCGAAGAGGCCAAACGTCGGGGACTGAAGATTTGTGTCGATCCAAAGGGACGAGATTACAGCCGGTACTCGGACGTCTTTATGGTGACTCCGAATCGGCGTGAGGTGGGGGAGGCAACTGGATGCATTGTGGATACACCCGACCAATTGCAACACGCCGTTCTTCAAATACAAGAAACCACCCACTGTGAAGTGGTCCTGGCAACATGTGGTGCCGATGGACTTTTGATTTATCAGAAGCAAGCGAACCCCGTTCGTCTGCCGGCTCAAGCATCCGAAGTATTTGATGTTACGGGGGCGGGAGATACCGTCATATCTGTGGCTGCGATGGGAGTTTTTGCCGGGCTCTCGGTTCTGGAAGCTTCTGAATTGGCAAACCTAGCGGCTGGCATTGCCGTTGGGAAATTCGGAACAGTGGTTGTATTGCCTGAGGAGCTGCGTGCTCGCGTAGCGCAAATGGGTTCAGACGAGTATGCAAAAATCTTAGACAAGGAGGCTGCTGTGGCTGCTTGTCAAAGGTATCGCGAACTTGGCAAACGTATTGTTTTTACCAATGGTTGTTTTGATTTGTTGCATGCAGGTCATGTCCACTACTTGCAGCAGGCTCGAAGCCAAGGTGACCTTTTGATTCTTGGACTTAATAGCGACAATTCCGTCAGGCGTTTAAAGGGACCCACCAGACCTATTGTACCGGAGCTGGAGCGTGCTGCCGTTTTAAGTGCTTTAGAGTGCATCAATCATGTTGTTCTTTTTGATGAAGATACCCCAAAAGAGCTGATTGAATCGGTGATACCCGATGTCTTGGTTAAAGGGGGGGATTGGGCACCAGAGCATGTGGTAGGCCGGGATTTCGTTGAAAGCAACGGCGGTAAGTTGGTTTTAATTGATACACTCGAAGGCCGCTCAAGTACGAATATCGTGAATACCATTCTTGCACGCGAGGCAATGGCTTCAAAAGTGGACTAGAGACTCTCATACCTATTTGAAATGCCTTTAATTGCCCTTCACAAACCTGTCCGGATCGCCCTATGGATGCGCCTGAGATGCCTATTTCAATAAAATGACAAGGATAGCTCGCCAACGCGTGCAGCACTTAAATATCGATTTTTTTTAGCGAAGAGATGCACCTTTGGGGTCTCAGATAAGGAACGACAATGACAAAGACCACTGGTTTGATAGCGCTGGTATTGATGGGGCTATCGGTTTTGATTTGGTTCCAGTTCAATGAACCGGTTCAGGAAGAGACCATGAATTTGTCTCTGAGCGAATTGAACTTGAGTGACATCACTGCTCTCAAGGTTGAGGGGAAATACTCTGTGTCACTTGAGCGTCGTGGTTCCGATTGGTTCCTCAAGAACGGTCGCCGAGCAGACTCCAATGTGGTTCAAAAATCTTTAAATGCGATTAAGAGATTGGACTTTTCGGAACTTATCACCTCCCAACAAGAGAAATTTAAAGAGCTTAAGGTTGATGAGGCTCAGGGGACTCGAGTGTTAGCTTATTCCGGTTCTCAAGTGGTTGCTGATTTTGTGATTGGGAGCGCGGGGGCAGGTGGCGCAAATATACGGAGTGGCTCAAACGTTTACGCCATGAAGGGAATGTTCCCCGGTACGTTTTCTCGTCCTCTTGGGGCCTGGGCGGACCGGAGGCTGATGAGGGCGGAGGCGAGCGACGTTTCAAAGGTCGAGATTCAGTTGGCGGGAGAAGAAGCGATTGTACTCTTGCCGTCTGAGGATGAAGTCCCAGTTTGGTCCTTAAGCGATCCATCGGTATTACCCACCGACTTTCAGTTTGATGCCCTTACCGCGCGCAGTGTTGTAAAAACGGTTCTTGGCTTGAGCGTTCGGGAATTTGTGGAAGGGAGTAAACAAGGTTCTGAAGCATTTTCGCAAGCGGATCAGATAGTCGTTTACTTCAAAGATAAGAGTCGAGAGACACAAACGGTTTTGCTCGGAAAAAATCTCTCCGAAAAAC
>MDSW01142073.1_pt1 | contig 21883 bp, 16 predicted proteins | sample 811171 | NCBI WGS metagenome assembly MDSW01 (sample SAMN05326641, study PRJNA326480) | marine metagenome | isolation source: seawater | place: Atlantic Ocean: North West | collected 2012 | reverse complement strand
CGATGGAACAGATGGTGGAATGCTCGACGTTGATCTTCCTGCCGGTGCTACAAACCCTGTTGTGGCGGTGGAGGAAGCTGCTGATTTCTTAACAGGTGTCATTGTTATGCTCCGACAAACCGTTGTCACGGGTTGTCTCGATGCCGCTGCTGGCCGTATCCACACAGCAGTTGCTGAGATTGATTCCTTTGTGGGTTGGCGACAGACGTTGAGGCGGCTGCGCCGGGCGATGGTACGTGCGGCAATGCATATTGTTGCTCGGGATCAGGAGCAGCCACCCGGAATGACAGCTGCAGAGTTTGATCGTCTCCGCTGGCAACGCGATATAGCCGCAGAAAGACTTCTTGAGGCGGCTCTTCAAACTGGTGAAACAATCTGGATGCTCTCAGCCAGAATTGCAATTGCTCAGGGTACTGTCCAAAAAACATCACTTTCTTCAGAGGATGGAAAGCGAGATCCTTCCAGAAAGATTCCAAAACCAGCGGTTGGAAAGTTACTGGCTGCAGTGTTCATGGATGACCAACAAATGATCCATCAGCAGATGGAATGTATTCGGTATCATCTACGTGGCAAGACAGTACTCTATGTGCCTTTGTCACGGGGTGGTCGGGCAGATCGCGTATTTGCGGCAAGAATGCGAGAACGACTTCTGGAAAGGCTTGTTGCGGTGTTGCCCCGCCGAGGTCTTGTTGAAGAAACAATTGGTCTGGTCCGTCTGGCAAAAAAACTGGAAAGTCGGCGTCCACCAGGAGCAGCAAGCGTCAGTGAATTTGATAGGGTTTTTGAAGCTGCGACAACCGCACTTGTAGGTCGAATAGTAGCAAGTGCTCCGGTAGCAGGACCTGGTGAGTCCAAGCCATCAAGTGTTGTGACAACACAAAGAATTTTAGATGGACTGGCTATTCTCATTCCCAAATTGTTAGAAACGTGGACTACCCATGCTCGGCAACTTCGGCTTTCTGTGCTGGAGAGAGTGCGAGAGGATAAATCCTTTCGTATCATTAAGGAGTTTATTGAGCGTTATGGTGCTGGACTCTTCACGCAACATCTCCTTACGCCACCATCTTTGCGAAGTGTGCTCCGTGGTGGCGTCCGTCCATTTCTTGAGCATCTTATTGAACAAAATGCCTCGGGATCAGATTGGCGGAACTCTGATTCAGATGATGAATACAACAAGACTCATCCCGACAAGTTGATAGATGCAATTAACGCTGGTGAGATTTCACTTAAACAAGCAACGAGTCGACTACGACTTGTCCTTGAGAGTGTTGCCGAGAATCATTCAGAATATAGAGATTGGAATTCGACCACAACACAATCTGATCATGGGGACTACCTTTATGTGTTTCTTGAGTTTCTTCGGATTAAGGCAGAGTACGAAAGAATTGTCTGGACACTTCGTCCAGTAAGTATGGCCCATCGGGTGCTCGTGCGGAGCGGTGCGGCTGAGGCTGCATCTGCTTGGAGGCAACGAATGGAGGAAGAAACAGCAGGAACGGCAAATGATCTGATTGAGCGTCTTTCATCGCTCCAGCAAAAAACAGGCATTCGTTTGGCCAGTGTTGCTGATCGAGTACAACGACCTTTCACAGCGATGCTCGAGCAGGATGAACTTGAATCACTTGTTGAGCCAGCCGTTCGAGAACTTCTTGCTGGTGAGCCTCAGGGTGCTGGGACTCAACTTGAGATACATGCCGAAGAATTTCTTGGTGTGGCAACTGGCGCGGGAGTTGAAGTGCCGGACTGGCTTGATCACCTAAGTGCAACAGTCGATCGAGTGCTTGAGGAAGCAGAAACAGGAGGATTGGCACCAGATGATAAACGACAAGTGATGCCATCATCACTTGCTGAGCCTTTGTGCTGGAGTCGATTGCCTTGGCCGCAACTTCTCGATGCAGTTTCCAAGAAGCAAGGGCGATTATAATGGCGTCCTACAGCAAGAAGCCTCGCCAAGATCCAAGTACAAATCAGCGAACGTTGAGTGTGTGGCTTGCAGGATGTCTCGAGCAAGAGGCCTATCAAAGCATGGCCGAGCGGATTGCTTGGGATGTTTCAGAGCCGAATGGGCGATCTCCAACACTTGTTATTTATGAGCCAACTGCAGGAATTACGATTGGGCGGCTTGGGTCACACACTGACATTGATATTTCTTCTGATGAATTGGCAAGTAAAGGTATTGCAGTACGTTTTGTTGGTCGCGGTGGTGGTGCTGTGCTCCACGGACCTGGGCAGGTTGGCGTTGCCCTATTTGCTCCCCTGAGCAAACTTGGTCTTTCATCGTATGACGTTGGTGGTTTTCTCGAACGATTTGAATTTGGTCTCGAATCAGCTATTCAAAGCCTCAGGTGTTCTACGGCTCGTGATTCACGTCAGCCAGGAATCTTTGGTCGCTCAGGGCTGGTTGCTGCGGTAAGTTTTGCGATTCGCCGGGGAGTTGTTTGGCATGGTGGTTTTGTAAATGTTTGCCCAGATTTAGGGCTTTATCGCCGGATTGATACCGTGCCTGTCGCCACAGGGGTCAAGAAGCGTACGATGGGGTCAGTGCAGGCAGAAATCCGTCGTAAAGTACGCTTGCAAGATGCACGTACCGCGATTGTTCGGTCACTGGCGGATGCATTTGGGTGTGGAGATGTCTCCATCCAATCTGGTGTACCAATTTTTCAAAACACTGAAACACGAACGCATATTCGAACAAATAAGAGTGCCTGAGGATTGAGCTGTGTCGAAGAATGAAATAATGTCAACGAGTGCTGCAAGTCTGCTACCAATACTCAACGAGCAAACGTCCACAGAGCAACCTGGTTGTTCAACTTCTCACGAGCCCTCGATGCTCGTGTCACGGAGGCTTCCACCGTGGCTACGTCAGAATCTTGGAGAAGGAGGTGGGCACGGAGAAACGGCTGGGTTGATTGCTGAACTTGAATTGGAAACAGTTTGCTCATCCGCGAAGTGTCCCAATCGTTTGGAATGTTGGTCTTCAGGGACGGCAACATTCATGATTCTTGGCAATGTATGCACACGTCCATGTGGCTTCTGCTCAGTGCCAAAGGGAAAGACAGAAGAGCTTGAAGATGATGAACCGGAACGCGTCGCTGAGGCAGCGAGACGTCTTGGGTTGAAGCATGTGGTCATTACAAGTGTTACACGCGATGATTTGCCTGATGGCGGTGCAGAGCATTTTCGGAGAACTGTTGAGGCAGTCAGGCAGGCAACTGGGGCATCAATCGAAGTGCTTGTCCCTGATTTTATTGGCAAATCGGGTGCCCTAGAGCAACTGCTCAAAAGTCGTCCTGATGTTTTTAACCATAACACTGAAACAGTGCCTCGCCTCTACAGGCAAGTCCGTGGGCGTAAAAGTGTGTATGAATGGACGCTTAAGTTGCTCGCTGATACAAAAAAAATCATGCCGGGTACGAAAACCAAGAGTGGATTAATGCTTGGACTTGGAGAAACACGAGAGGAATTGCTTCAGGTGTTCACTGATTTATTAAATCACGACGTTGACTTCCTGACGCTTGGTCAATATCTACAGCCAACACTCGACAGTCTTCCGGTTGATCGATATGTCCACCCGGATGAATTTAATGAACTTGGTGAGGTTGCCCGTCGCATGGGGTTTCAGCAAGTTGCATCAGGCCCTCTTGTTCGGTCGAGTTATCATGCTCGTGAGATGGCTGAGGCTTAGGAGATGGAATGCTACACGTCGTGCATTCAACCCGCCTGCACTGAAAGCATGAACGCCTGTCGAAATCATTTACTCGTCAGTTGACTCATCTAATCCGTGCTCGAGTAGCTTCTTTCGAAGTGTATTCCGATTAATTCCCAGTTTCGCAGCTGCTTTAAGTTGTACGCCATCGCAGGCTGCGAGCATTTGAGCGATGAGTTCTCTTTCAACACGGCTGACAACCCGATCAAACAGATTTACATCACCATCTGGTGCAGATGCCATTCCCTGTTCAACAAGATCACGTGCAAGGCTGTCGAGGTCTCCACCACGGCCAGGCATGGCAACAGCAGATTGCTCGCCACGAAATGCCGGTGGTAAAAGTTTAAGTGTAAGCTCATCGCTATCAGACATGATGACACAGCGTTCAACAACATTTTGTAGTTCACGAACGTTGCCTGGCCAATGATGCCGAGTCAGTGCTTCCATTGCAGATGAATGTATTGTCATCTTGTCGCGCGCATTGTCACGACAATAGGTTTCAAGGAAGTGGTTAACAAGCAGGGGTATGTCGGTGCGCCTTCCTCGAAGAGGTGGTAGGTATATTGGCACAACGTTGAGTCGATAATAGAGATCCTCTCGAAATGTCTCTTTTGCAACTTCATCAAGAAGCTCTCGATTGCTCGCAGCTATCACGCGAGTATCAACCTGAATGGTTTCGGTGTCTCCGACACGTTCGAATTCACGTTCTTGTAATACGCGTAGCAGTTTCACCTGAAGTTTCGGTGTCGTTGAGTTAATTTCATCGAGGAAGATTGTTCCCGTATGGGCGGCTTCGAACCGGCCGGCGCGGTTTGCTACGGCCCCAGTAAAGGAACCGCGGACATGTCCAAATAGCTCGCTCTCTAAAAGGCTCTCTGACAGAGCTCCACAGTTTACCCGGACAAATGGTCCGCTTCCGCGTTGAGAGAGTTCGTGGATGGCACGAGCAATAAGTTCCTTGCCTGTGCCCGTTTCACCAACGAGGAGAACCGATGCGGTTGAGGCTGCCACGCGATGGGTCATTGCGTAGACCTCTTGCATGGCAGGACTTGTTCCAATGAATCCTGCTATGGACTGTGGGTAGTCGTCAGTTGGTTTCCTGAGCATCGGCAGCCGCAGATTGTCTTGGCGGTTGGAAAAGGGCAACGAGGGAACGGTCTATCGAAGACTGACCTCCTCGACTCGAGATATTGTACATATCATTGATGATTCGTAAGGTACTGTTTGTCAGAAGAATACCGTGGATTCGAATACTTTCACCGAGAGCCTCAACCGCCGTTTCACGAACGTTTTTGCCTAAATCTGGTGCCCATGCCAAATCGAAAAGTGATTGTTGGGCATCTGGGCTGGGCATGTTTGTCAGCAATCGCATGGCCGGCTCAAATGTTTCGGCATGTCTGAGGCCATTCTGGGCAACGGAAAAAGCCTCCCGAATATCCCACCCAAGGGCGCTCAGTTGAGCGAGTGTATCAAGTGCTATATGAGCCCGCTGAAGACGATGGCTGGCCTGTATTTGTCGCCAGTTTTGATCAGTTGCCTGTGGTCCAGCGATACGAGTGAGTGTCTCTGGGAATCGTGGTGGCTTGATGACTTCGCGTGCCGTTCCTGGCTGATAAACAGTAGGGAAGAACTGACTGTCGAGCCTATCTGTTAACAGGGCGTTATCAAAATCAGTAAGACTCAGCACGAGTCTCGTGCGTCGACGGCACGCTTTCTCATCATCAAGAGGATCAAGTACTACAAGTACTGGTAAATGTTCACCAAGTGATTCTTGTTGTAACAATTGGACAACTTCAGAAGCACCTATGTCCGGTAGGCGAGCAGAGAGGATAACCAGACGGACATCCGGTGATTGTCGAACCCCTTGAACGCATGAACGGCCACTTGAAGTAATTGATGCTTTGAAGCCAAATTGAGCGACACTGCTTTTGAGGAACTCAGCAGTGTCGTGATTTGGATATGTAATGAGGACTCGGTCTGTACCACTTGAGGATGCAAAATAGACCAATCGATCAAAGAGTCGGCTCGATCCTGTAAAGGGAAGGTGTGGTGAAACAGTAGCCAGTGTCTGTGAAGCCTCAAATTGAATGAGTGCCGAAGGGGCGGCCAACGCTCGTACAAGAGGTTGCCGAATTGTAGAAATAGTCGCTGGTTTGTTTGTGGGTACTTCACGTATTGCTCTCGCCGCAACTGCAGCAGCCAGTGGCATAGACCGGTCGAGAGCATCATCAAGGACTTCTGCGGCTAATTCGGTTGAAAATCCAGTCGGTCCGCTCAACGTTTCAATGATCGCTTCAGTCGGCAGTGCATTCAAAGCCGAAAAGTGGTCATCTTGAAAAATGAGCAAAGCTTCGGATTGCGCTAAAAGCACGAGGCGCACGGTGCGTGGATGCACACATCCAAGTCCGGAAAGATCGCGTGCAATATGTCCAGCACGAAGACTTCTGCAAGCGACGGGTGGCAGATAGCGAATCTCCGGCCGGCTTGTTTGCGTGACCCAGAGATATTGCTCCACCGTCGGCCGTGGGCTTGTGATCGTTGCTGCACCCTCGGTAAGGCTGTCAGGAGTTGGAATGCCGACTGGCGTGAGAAGTTGATCAAGTTTTGTTGTCAGCATCTGGCAGGCGAGATCGTGGGTCAACGGTTTGCCGCCAAAGTCAGTGTGGCCCTGTTCTTCAAGCTTGACTAAGAGCTGGAATGCTGCCTCTCGTGTTGCTGCAGCGAATTCTGGCGCACAAGCTGGCGCAAAGAGAACGCTTGCCAAATCCAAACTTGCAACTGCATCAGGATTCGTTTGTTTGCCCGCCGGCAAACATCCAGAATCAACAAGAATGTTAAGAGCGTAAATGATTCCCGGGAACCGTTGGAAATCATCAGAGCCAAGCCAAGCGGTGAGCGCTCGAACACCTCGTTCTCCGGAGTCTTCAATAATTGTTTCTGCAAGCGTTCTCGTCCGGAAATCTGCCTCAGATAAAGGCGTTTCGTTAAGGGCAGGAACTGTGTTCATAAGAATTTCAACGAGCATTGGAAGCGCAGACGTTCCGCCCTCTATGAGCGTAGTAGCAGCTTGTTGCCGCGTGAAAATATTGTCAGAACCCAAATCAACAGCGGCTTGTTTCAGCCTTGAAGTATCTGTTCTTTTTCTCTGAGCAGCGTTTTGCATTTCATCAATAAGGAACGCTACTGCTTGTACCTGTTCGGGCTGAGCCGTTTTCTTTAGGAATCTCTCGAGACGACTCAGTTCAGCAGTCTGGAAAGACTCACCAAGGTGCGCAAGAGTTTCTTGCTCATCCGGCTCTTTCTCCAAGGCCACTGCAAATTTCTCAAGAAACTCTGAGGTGGGATCAAGGGCCTCCACAGAGGCAGCACGTATTGCGGCGTCAAGGAGTTCCTGTGGTGTTGTCCGTTCCGGAAATTTCAGAGAGTCGACAACAGCCCTCTGAAAAGGGTCAAGTGGATCAGGATGCTTTGTGTCCTCAGTCGTCTCCGTAAAAGCTGGGGCCGACAGCACCACAACAATCGCAAGAGCCAACCACCAAGTGAGCCAACCATGTCTAGCCACGAGCCGTCCTTTTACTGCGTACGAACTTACTTCGTGGCAGTCTCTAATTTCTGACGCCACGCAGCAAGTTGTTCGGCAACACAAGCCGGAGCGGTCGAGCCAAAACTCATCATCCGTTCAACTACCCGTGAGGACCCCAAAGCCTGACGTAGAGTGGCCTTCCAACCGTCATATTCTGCGCGACAGGCATCATCAGTAAGTTCAGCCAGGCTGCACCCTTTTGTCAGGGCTAGTCGTACGAGTTTGCCAACAGTTTCGTGTGCTGTGCGCTGCGGCACACCTTCGACAATGAGGGCCTCCATGAGTGTTGTCGCATCGAGATGTCCTTTTTCAATGGATTCACCAATCCGCTTTCGATCAAAATGTGTGTCAGCTACAAGCGGGGCGGCAACACCAAGCATCGCCTCGAGCGTATCGATTGAATCGAAGACAGCCTCCTTGTCCTCCTGCAGGTCTCGGTTGTACGCAGTCGGAAGCCCTTTGAGTAACACAAGAATTTGCTGGACGTTACTAATAACTCGTGCCGATTTTCCACGCACCAATTCAAGTACGTCGGGGTTAATCTTTTGAGGCATGATGGAACTGCCAGTGCAGAACGCTTCCGGTAGATTGAGAAACCCAAACTCATCAGTACTGTAGATGATCCACTCCTCAGCCCACTGGGAGAGATGCACGGCGGTTAGCGAGAGAATAAATGCAAGTTCGCAGACAAAATCTCGATCGCTTGCAGCATCAAGGCTATTTGGAGCGATAGCATCAAACCCGAGTGCGGCCTGTGTTTTTGATCGATCAATCGGCAGACTTGTGCCAGCAAGAGCCGCTGAACCTAACGGCATGATGTTTGTTCGTTGTCGACAGTCAGCAAGCCGTTGTCGATCGCGATCAAACTTTTCACACCACACCAATAGCTGATGGGCTGCAAGAACAGGCTGCGCGCGTCGAAGGTGTGTGTACGCGGGTATGACGAGATCGCGTTCTCGGTAACCCATTTCAAGAAAAGCTTTTTGCAACTCAAGGATGCCGGCATCTATGCGATCAATTGCACGTCGGCAAAAGAGACGAAGGTCTGTAGCGACTTGATCATTCCGGCTTCGTGCTGTGTGGAGTTTCCGGCCAGTATCCCCAAGTTTTTCCGTAAGTGCAGATTCGATATGAAGGTGAATATCTTCTTTAGCGGCAGTAAAATGAAATGTTCCTTCACGGATGTCTTTTCGGATTTCTTCAAGACCTTCTCGTATAGCATCGGCTTCAGCCTGCGTGAGTAATCCACACTCAGCAAGCATTTGTGAGTGGGCGATCGATCCGTCAATGTCGTCGTCAGCCAACCGTTGGTCGAAAGAAATGCTCTCCGAGAAGGATTCAACTCGTTGGTCTGTTGGTACACGGAAGACACCACCCCAGGCTTTTCCGTCTGATTTTTCGCTCATAATGATATCTGTTTGGTGCGTCGAAGATTTTCTGGGTTAATAAAAGACCAATGTATCTGCAAAACAGGAAATAGTAGTCTACCAACCGTTCTCATCAGGCGTTTCTACTTTCCGTGTAGATTGTACGTATGGATTCACCCTCTTCTTTTTTATCGCCGAACGGCCGACTTGCGGCTCGCATTCCGGGCTGGGAACCCCGTCCCCAGCAGATTGTTATGGCGGACCTCGTTGCAGCAGCAATTGACCAAAAAAAACATGCAATTATCGAGGCTGGGACTGGAACCGGTAAAAGCCTTGCCTACCTCATACCTGCTGTGCTGGCCACCACAGCTGATCAAGCATTTCAAGAAGAGAACCAGCTGGAGCAACAGCAGCAAACCGGACATGAGGATCAAAAACCAGAAAAGGCAAATGAGAAGCGGCCTCGTCGGATCGTCATCGCGACTCATACGATTGCATTACAAGAACAATTAGTGAAGAAAGATATTCCGGTGGTATCGGCTGTCATGCCACATGAATTTTCCGCCGTGCTGGTCAAAGGGCGTGGAAATTATATCAGTCTTCGTCGGCTGGCCCTTGCGAAGGAGCGAGAGGGAAGTCTGTTTCAATACGATGAAGAAGTCTCGGAACTGGAAGGACTTCTTGAGTGGTCAGGGAATACGCGTGATGGTTCCCTGGCAGATCTGCCAACAATTCCGCGCAGTTCAGTGTGGGATGAAGTTCATAGCGACTCAGGGAACTGCATGGGCCGTGCCTGCCCCCGGTATAACGAATGTCATTATTTTGCTGCTCGACGGCGGATGAATAATGCCCAGGTCCTCGTTGTGAATCATGCCCTTTTCTTCTCTGATCTTGCGCTACGTCGAAATGGAGTAAGCCTTCTCCCTGAGTACGATATTGTCATTTTAGATGAAGCGCACATGGTCGAGTCGGTCGCAAGTGACCACCTTGGTGTTGGGCTGTCGAGTGTTGCGGTTGAGCGGCTCCTGTCACGTCTTTACAACGAGCGAACAAATCGTGGTCTGCTCGTGCACTATAAACTTGATGACCTGCGGCCAGACATTATTCAGGCTCGTCGTATATCGGAGGATTTTTTTTCCGGGATAATTCACGCTGTGGCGGATCGCGGTGATGGGCCTTGGCGAATCTCAGAACCCAATCTTGTTCCCAATTCGTTAGGAGATGTTCTTCTGTCATTAGGACGGAAGATAAGAAAAGCATCGAATCGGCTTTCAAAGGATGCCGAAAGACAGGACTTTCAGTCACTCGCAGATCGGCTGACATCACAAGCTGGGTCCATCCGTTTTTGGCTGGAGCAGGATGATCCCGGAAGTGTCTGGTGGGTTGAACTAGCAAGTAGTCGCCGTGGTGCACCACGCGTAAAACTCGCAAGTGCACCGATTGATGTAAGTGGTGTTCTGCGACGAGATCTTTTTGGAAAAGTAGACACAGTAGTGCTTACAAGCGCAACGCTTTCAACAGGAACTCAAAGCGAGGTGGCAGACGAGACTTTTGATGAAGCGTACGAACATGATGCCAAAGATACAGGTTTTCATTATTTGTCCCAAAGGCTTGGTGTCGAATCAGCAATCAAGCGTCAGTTGGACAGCCCATTTGATTATGAATCACAAGCAGAGCTTGTTCTTGTGAATCGGCTGCCGGACCCAAGCAGTAGAAACCAGTACGATCGTGCAGTTGCAGAAATGCTTCGTTCCTTTGTGGTTGATCAGCAGGGCAGAACGATGGTGCTTTTTACAAGTCATCAAGCACTTGCCAGAGCATCAAGTGAACTCACTGGATTTTGTATTCGCAACAAGATTCGACTTGTAAGCCAGGCCGATGGACTTTCTCGAGGGCAGATGCTTGAAGAATTTCGTAATAGCCCACAGGCAGTACTTCTGGGTACAGATGGCTTCTGGCAGGGTATTGATCTTCCCGGTGACCTGCTCACTCAGGTGATTATTCCACGCCTTCCTTTTGCAGTGCCCGATCGCCCACTTATTGCTGCTCGTATTGAGGCTATCAAACAGGCGGGTGGGAATGCCTTTGCAGAATACCAATTGCCTGAGGCAGTGATTAAACTCAAGCAGGGGTTTGGCCGATTGATCCGAACGCGAGAGGATACAGGGCGGGTAATTATTCTTGACCCTCGAATGATTACCAAGCCGTATGGGAAAATTTTTCACAAGAGTTTGCCACCTGCTCGGCTTCGTGTTCAATCATTAAATGACTCATTGGAAGTTCCCTATTAGACGATTGCACCAAACGGGTGAGCCGTGTAGATTCCAGCCAGCGCATTTTATTGTTAAAAAAATGTTTTGTACGTTTTATCTAGCGGGCAAGTAGTAATTCGGCCCAGGTTGTTGGATCACTTTCCCAGGGAAATTCGGGTGTCCCAAAAGCAGGTATCTTTCCGAGCCGTCGGTCAACGGTTGCAGCAAAAAATTGCAGTCGTGGGCTCTCCTCAGGATCCCATCCTGGAAGCGCAGCCGCACTAAGGAACGCTTCTACTCGCCAGCCTGTTTCAGATAGAGCAGATTCAATGAAAACCGAATGAGGAGGCAAGTCTGGGGCCTCTTCACTCGTCCGGGGAATTTGTGCGGCAACAGCCACTGGTTTATCAGCAGATTTTCCACCACCAGTTGGAAGGAGAGCCAGTCGTCGGCAGAAACGACCGGCACGGTGGCTTTCGCCTGTAGGTCGAGTTGCAATCCAGAGATGAAGCCCGTCACTATCCTCGGGTTTTGCTGGCTGACACCAGCGGTTTCCCGAAAGCCCTTCCACGTGTGCCCGAATGCCTAGCCCTGCTTCATTCCAGCCTATGGCAATTTCGAGAATATCCGGTACACCCGCTATGCCTGCTAGCCGGGGTAGGTGGCACGATGTGTCGAGATGGCTTTCCGCAGGAGGCCAGAGCCGTTCCCTCCAAAGACAGGGAAATCGGAGATTAAATACGCTAGCGGGGTTTACAAGTGGCATATGGCACCTTCCGAGGAAGTCATCTCCGAGGCTGGAGGGTATGCTACACAGTAGCGTGTTTTGTTCATGATCGGTAGGAGAAAGTATCTGAGGAGAATGCTGTCGGGATGCGGGTACTGCAGATTTCCAGCGAGGCAACACCGTTTGCCAAGACCGGGGGGCTTGCCGATGTCGCCGGTGCGCTTCCAGACTCACTCGGGCAAGCGGGCTGTGACTGTACGCTTGTCGTACCAGCCTATCGTGAGGTTTTCGAAAAAGATCTGCCAATCAAAAAAACGGATATGAAGTTTTCGGTTCCTGTTGGAAAGCGAAATCTTGAAGCAACTGTGTATTCATGCTCCCTTCCAGATCAAAAACATAATGTTTTTCTTGTAGGGAATACGCATTGCTTTGATCGGGACACCCTGTATGGCGGTGCCGAAGACTATGCTGATAATGCCGAACGGTTTATCTTCTTCTCGAGGGCCTCGCTAGAGCTGGCTGCTCGACAACCCCAAGCCTTTGATATCATTCATTGCCATGACTGGCAGACAAGTCTTGTCCCTGCCTATCAAAAGCTGATGTACCAATCGTGGCCAACACTGTCAGAAGCTCGTTCCATTCTTACAATTCACAACGTTGCCTATCAGGGAATGTTTTGGCACTGGGATATGCTACTGACAGGATTTCACTGGAAGTACTTCAATTGGCAGCAGCTCGAGTTCTATGGCCAACTCAATATGCTGAAAGCCGGTATTGTTTTCGCTGATCAATTAACAACAGTGAGTCCAACCTATGCTCAGGAAATCCAGGCTGATCCTGGTGGTTGTGGGCTTGAAGGCGTGCTCGCAGGGCGTGCTTCTGAATTAACTGGCATAGTCAATGGAATTGACGTTGAGACGTGGAACCCAAGAACAGATGAGTTGATTCCTCGGCATTACAGTGACAATGACGTCAAGCAGGGGAAGTATACGGCGAGGGTTGCACTTGCTGCTCGGCTTGGACATGCCGCTCCTGATGATCGACCATTGGTAGCATTTGTTGGTCGGCTTGCTGAGCAGAAAGGTGTAAGCCTTGTACTCGACCTTCTTCAACGTATGGCAGGATTAGGAAATGTCAGATTTGTCGTACTGGGCGCAGGTGATCCTCATTTGGAAGAATCACTCAGGGGCGTCGCCTCAAAGTATCCTGATGATATTGATGTGGTAATCGGTTTTGACGAAGTACTCGCACATCTGATTCAGGCAGCTGCAGATATTTTGCTCATGCCGAGTCAGTATGAACCTTGTGGGTTAGCGCAGCTGTATGCGTTTCGCTATGGCACGATTCCAGTCGTTCGAGCGACTGGTGGTCTCGTGGATACGGTCGTTGATGTGAGCGATCAGACATGTGCAGATGGAACAGCGAGCGGCTTTGTCTTCGAGGATTTCCAATCCGCCTCTCTCGAAGATGCTGTTCAGCGAGCCCTCGTTGCCCACGGAAATGAAAAGCTTTGGCAGGACCTGGTGTTGCGCGTTATGCAGCAGGATTGGTCCTGGAAGGTGAGTGCTCAGCAGTATCAGGAAGTCTATGAACGAGCACTCGCGAACGCCCCTGTCGGTGTTGTGGATGTGCGTTGATTTACTGTATTGGCGCAGTTCGTAGAGCATGGGAAACCCTGCGACTCTGGTGAAGCCATAGAGTCGTTACCAGCAGGATTCTTTTCCCAAACAGCGTCATACACTGTTGGTCGATACCAAGTCGTATGAAACTATTTGCTCTACAACGGATCGTATTAGTTGCTGTTCTTATCTGTTCAGTAGGACAATTTGTTTGTTCTGCATCAGCTGGTGAGTGCCGGAAATGCAAAGGACCGTACGGCGGAAAGACGTCGCCCTGCGGTGATACCGGATGCGGTCCACGCTATTGGGGTGCGTTTTGTGATGAACCTTTTCATCCAGATCCTTGCAACTGTCGAAATGAATGGGCAGGTGGATGTTTTCAGTCACCCTCTCTCGATCTCCTCGCACCGTGGCAGATGCCTCCGGGACAAGGGTTTTGGTCACCAAAGCAGTGTGGCTATACAACTGAGTGCGGCTGTGATACCTGTGGTCCGCGAGGGTGGTTGCATTGCTTGAAGCCACGATATTGGCTTGACTGACGGCACTCTGCAATCGCATCGAAACAGAATGTGCTACGAGCTACTATCACGAGCAAGTGATGCAGCGTAGGTGATAAGATCATCTCTCTCAATGCATGCGGCCCGTAGCTTTTCACCACCAACAGCACCATGTGCTAGTTCCACAAGCGGTGGTAGTGTTGCAGCAAGTGGTGAATTTTGGGATGTGCCGGTTTCAGCGGGTCGCGACAGAATGGCACTGAGTGCCTCGTCCGGTCGATTGATGCGAGCTGCTAATACTGCCAGTACATCCCAGGCTGCTGGGGCCTCGTACTCATTTGCCTGCTCTGCTTCTTGCCTGAAAAATGCAATGGCTTGATCAGCTTCTTTACCGAGCTGTGCTGAGTAAAAGAGGCGAGACGATGTTCCAAAGTTAGAAAATGGCGTGTCACCCGGATACTGGAACTCCCTCGGAAGTCGACATGCATAGCATGCCAGGGCATGGGCATGTTGAATATCATCAGAGTCGGTGCAGATTCTTGCAAAACGAAGCACTGCTTGGAGGTGTGAGGCGTCTACATGAATGCTCTCCTCGTTCAGAAGACCCCCTGCGGTTGCCAGAAGATCGACGAGAGCACCTTTACGATCCTTTATTTCATTTATTTGGTTCGTATCAACAACCTCTCGCTCGATGAGGTCTCTAGCCAGATTTTCAAACACCTCTTCATGGAGATGGTGGATCATGATTTTCGCAACAGGTTCCTGTTGCGTTGGCGGAAGTCCAGCAACTGACTGTTCGTATGCTGTGACTGCATTGCATGTTCCCTGAGCAGCCAGCATCACACGGATGCCAAGGGCAGGGTCGAGGTTTTCCCAGAGCGCTAATTGAATGATTTCCTGAAGCGGTTGATACTCTTCTTCATCGGCCACAGAGTCTTCTTGTTCAAGAATCTGAGACGCGATTTGACTGAGCTTGTCTGCGACCTCATGTGGTTCAACAGCTGCTCGCAGATACATCCATCCAGAAGCAATCTGCCCTTCATCAAAGAGCTTCCAGCCCACTTCTCGACACGCAGCAATTGTTTTGTCATCAAGTGTTTTCTTGGTCACCTTATCAGTATCTGCAACAGGTCCAACAAGAGGGAGTCCAAGAGCTGCACGGGCTCGTAGCAAATGAGCATCAAACAGGCTATGCCAACGACAAGAATGACGAAGTGCATCCTCAAGTTTTTGAAACATTGCATCGATGCCATCTGCTTCCAGAGTTGCGGTCAGCTCTGTAGCAAGCGAGGTGATGTCTATTGGATTATGGTGAGGCATGTTTTTTGTGTACTTTCGCGTTGGAGTTCTCTGGTGATGCTTCTCGCTGCCGTAATGATTCATATGCCAGTACGGCAGCTGTTGCCGAAACATTGAGGCTATCCGCAAGGCCAAGCATTGGCAGAGCAACAGTTTCTAAAGCTATGTTTTTCTTAGTATCAGCCTCCAGCCAGAGAGAAGACAGCCCATGCGCTTCACTGCCAAGCAGGATGGCCGGTTGGTTTGTAAATTCAACTGCATGCCAGCAAGTGGTACCATCGGGCGTGGCGGCAACAATATTTTGCTTGCGAGAAATGCACCATTGCATGACTATGTCCGTTGTGTCGCATGCAATCGGCATGCTAAACACAGTGCCTAAGCTTGCTCGAATCACGGCTGGATTCGAAGCATCAGTTCCTTTTCCGCAAATAATAATGCCACCAAAGCCAGCTGCATCGGCTGTGCGAAAAATTGCACCAAGGTTACCCGGCTTTTCAATTCCCTCGAGAATAAAAATTGGTGCATCTGGACGAGGCTTAAAGTCTGCTACTGAATCAGTTTGAAAACGCGCAACGGCAACGAGCCCTTCGTTGCGGTTTCCGAAAGCAATTTTTGAAAACGCTCGGGTGCTCAATGGTGTCAGCGAGGCTGCCTGGGAAGAAGCCTCACGGAGTAGCAATTCGAAATTCTTCTGATCAGTATCCGACAGCGTCGGGAATAAGTCAGCATCGAAGAATATCTCAACAATCTGTTTTTTAGCAGTCAGGCACCGCTGTATCTCACGTTGTCCATCAATGAGGGTGAGGCCTGTCTCCCGTCGAAAGGATGCATCGCGCAGCTTCATGGTGGATCGAACACGAGCATTTGATGGGCTCGTGATCGTTTCAGTCGTTGTTATTGATTGAAGCACCGACAATTCTGTGATCTCCTTCGTGAACCCATCTTATTGCGATGTGTCCTCAATGCCACTCGAGCGAGCAAACCCGCCGAGAGGGAGCTGTCGTCTGTGAAGATCCATGCATGAAAGTGGACCACTGGAGATTGGTAGCATTCTCGATGATGCCGCTTGAAGTACAGATGTGAGTGCTGTTGCCAGTCGCTGATGGTGCCATCCAGGGGAGTGTGCAGTGAGGAGAATTGGTCCCTGTGCCGCTGGAGAAAGCAACTGTGTACAGTCTGTCAGGAGTGATACAAGATGCCTGTCGATAGAAAAGGCTTGTCCTTTTGGACCATGACCCCATGAGGGTGGATCAAGAACAAAGCCGTCATAGGTATTGCCACGAGTTCTTTCTCGGCTGACAAATCGCTGCGCATCCTCGCAGATCCATCGAATGGATGCGTCGTCAAGATGAGAGGCCGTTGCGTTTCTTCTCGCTAATTGGAGTGATTGCCGCGAGCTGTCCACGTGCACCACCTCAGCGCCAGCCTGGGCTAAGGCGAGTGTAGCTGCACCTGAGTGTGCAAACAGTGACAGCACTCGACTCCCTTTTGGAGTAATTTCAGAAAGCCACTGCCACTGAGGTACCTGCTCTAGAAAAACCCCAACTTGTCCTGATGGAGATGGTCGCACATGAAGCTTTAGCGGACCGTCGTAAAGTGGAAACTCAATGTGCCACGGATCAGGCAGGGGAGCTGTGAACTTCCAATCACCAGTACCTCGCCGCGATTCTCGAAAAATGGCATGAGCCTCTTTCCAGAGTTCTGGGTTCTGCTGTCTTGCCGTTGTCGAGGGGAGGGGCCGAATCAGCACAATATCCCCCATTTTTTCAAGACGATAGCCAGTTCCCGAGCGATCAACTCCAAAATCGAGAAGTGCTGGATCGGGCAACTTTTTCAAGGTAGATTCGTTCATAAGATGGGGGGTAACTCAATGAGTTTTCGCTGACTGCTTTTGTTCCGTTACTTGACCACATCAGCACCCTGTTCAATAACCAAAAGATTCTTCTCCATTCTTGCATAAAGGAATTTCCAATGAAACAAACAGCATTCGTCACAGTCACCATACTGGCTGGTCTCGCTATTGTCTTCCTTGCTCCGCAGTGGGGGGTGAGCGCTGAAGAGTCACCTCGGTTACAGCGACAGGGAAATAGGCCACCGGAAGGTCGTGGGCCAGGATTCGCTGATCGAGAACTGGAGCAAATGCACAATCACAAACCACCCAGTCACGAAGGTGGGCTAGTTCCAGTAGAAGGTGGTCCAATGATGGATCATTTGATGAGGCGTTTTGATGAAGTGATTGCACGCCTCGATCGTATTGAGCGTCGTGTTGGTGCTGGGCACAATCCAAATGGTCATCAGCCACCACATAGGCCAGACCACTTTGAAAGTGAACGGAGAATGAAAGACGAAGGTCGACGTCACGATTTTGAACGTCAGGTTCGAGAGGCCATCAATGACCGAATGCAACAGTCTGAAGAAATGGCAGAGCACGTTCATCGAACACATGAAGAAATGCGCGAGCAACTTGAAGAGCGTATGCATCAAGCACGAGGAATGATGGGGCAGGCTCGAGAACGGTTTATGGAACTCAACGAGCGGGTCGAAGAACTTAACGATCGGATGGAAGAACTCAACGAGCGAATCGAAGAAATTGAAGAAGGGTTAGGAGAAACAGATGAATTGAATGAGCGTGTCGATGAATTGGAGGAAAAAGTAGAAGAAGAAATCGAAGGATGAATTGAGAAAGCAGGTGTTTAGAAGAGTCTTTCAGAGAAAAGTTTCCGGATTGAAATCCATGTTTTTCTGCTTTTCTCATAGGCTCTCTGAATAAATACTGTCATTTTCTAACTCGTCGTTTTTTTATGATTTTCTTTTTTGTTTTCTTTCTTACCTTCTTTTTTGTTTTCTTTTGTTTTCCTTCTGACTCGGTGGCCGTGGGTTCTTCATCACTTTCTTGGTGCCCTCGCTGCGACACAATGATTACGTTTTCACCGAGATTCAGTTCCTCAGGCTCATCAATAGGTTGACCGGATTCGTCTAGTTTTACATCTGCTTCAGCAGTTTTCTTTTTGGCAACTCGTAGAAGTTCTTCGTAGATTTTATCTCGATTCCCACCATTTATCGTTGCAACTGCTGTGGCAACCTCGCCCAAGTAGCGAAGGAAAATCGTTCGTCGCTGGCCTTCCTGTGCAACTTTAAGGCGTCGCCTGAGATACATGCCGAGCTTTCGTCCAACTGCTTGGAGGGCTAGCCGCACTTCTTTCTGTATCTCAGGGTAAGAAGCAACGGCCTCTTTCGATTCACTGGTAAATGGCACCCACACACTTGCCATGTGGACCATGACAGTAATTGGAGCACTCGGAAGACTTCCACGAGACTGTGAGAGCCCGTACGACCTCCAGTTTGTTGAAAGAATAGTTTGCGTAATTGCACAGGCTGCGTGTTGAAATTGAAGTGGGACACGATTGGCAAAGCGAAGCACATTCATGCTCTGACCCTCATCAAGATTGACGTGCTTCATCGCTTCATGAAGATCTCGCAAGGCAGCTTTTTTCATTTTTGATGGCGATTGTCGAGGTGTCAGCTTCGCCTCGGTCAAAATTTTGTCAGCCGCCTCTGTTCCTACGCCACCAAATGTAGTTGCCAGAAATTGACGAAGGCTTCTCGCGTCACTTTCCGCTGCAAGTTCGGTTAGTGCCTCAAGCGATACTTTTCTTGCAGCGGCAGCACCTCCGTACGCTAGAGCAGCTTCGATGACAAAAGGATTTCCTCGATAGACTCCGGGTGGTCGTGTTGCAGCAGTAAAGAATTCTCCCGGCACAACCTGATGAAGCCCAGCCAAAAGCCTCTGCTCACCAATAGGGACAACGCAATCTGTAGAGGGTGGAGGGATTCGAGTTGACTGAATTGCCGCGTAGAGAGCATCGGCTTCACCTCGCCCCAACTTTCCCGTGTTGACTCGGGTTGAGAGATCCGCCGCGTTACAAAGTTTTCGAGCGGTGGTGGGTGATACACGAGAAAAACTTTGGTTGAGAAATTGAGATAATGTCATTTTTGGCTGCTCTTGAAGCAGCGTGACAAGGCGGCCCAGTTCTACCCCATATGGATGAGGTTTAATTTCCTTTGGCTCTGGGGGAAGTTCGTGGTTTGCTCGTTCAAGCAAACGCTCATTCCCATCTGGCCCTTGGAAATGAATACGTGTATGAGGGTTGGCAATTGCCGTTTGCTCCAAGTACTCCTCAACACTGCCACGACCGCGTTGGAATTTTGCTTCCATCTCAATGGTGACACGGGTGCCATGTTCGGTGTCCTCGTCGAGGTCATTTTTTGCGACCCATTCAATTCCACGCTTGTGCATCATGGTATCACCAGCCTTGCCGGGTGGAATATCAACACCGGCACCTCGACCATTAAGGATTTCAGGTTGGTTTGTTTTTGTGTCGATGCGTAGTTCGTAGTAGTGAGCAGGATCCTTGCGAGAGGTCTTTGAAATAATCTTTACAGGTTTGCCTGTTGTAAGTACCCCATACATTCCAGCAGCGGAAATTCCAATTCCTTGTTGTCCTCTACTCATCCTTAAACGATGGAACTTCGAACCATACAAAAGCTTTCCAAAGATAAGAGGTATCTGTTTTCGAACGATACCGGGCCCATTGTCTTGGACGCTTACAGCAAACCGATTCCCGGTTTCACCGGCCTGATCAATACGGACCCAGATTTCTGGAAGGATGCCTGCTTCTTCACATGCATCGAGTGAGTTGTCGACAGCCTCTTTGACACTCGTCAGCAGCGCTTTTCTTGGAGAGTCAAAGCCGAGTAAGTGACGGTTCTTTGCAAAGAACTCACTGACTGAAATATCTCGCTGTCCGGTTGCGAGTTTCTGAGCAGTGGCTCGCCGTTTTGTTCGTGGTCTTTTTACCTCTGCTACCGAGGCCGAACTCTTTTGGGTCGCAGTGTCACGAGAGGAACGGGCTTTTGTTTTTTTCTTTTTCTTGGTTCTTGTTGAAGAAGCGGCCATAGTTCTACAAATTTGGAGATTCGACTGGAATGAAGCCCGGAATTCGGTGGTCCGGGTAAGTGAGGCAAAGTGTAGTGATATTTCCTGTTCAAAATCCAACCGTACCGATAGGTCTGCCGGGGCAGACTTTATCCGTGGGGTTATTGGAATGGCTTCGCAGGTGTCTCCATGATGCTACTGGGGCTGGTATGCCGAAGCGTTTTCAGGGGGTTTTCTTCCCTGGAGGGATCGTGATGGATCACTGCTTAGGGCCATGGAGGGCCGTCCTGTGATTCCTGAGTGCCCGGCTCTCGTGCGTGAGAGGGATTTGGCAGGCGATCAAAGTAATGAAATGAGAGCTTTCATGGAGGAAAAACAATGAGTGTTCGACGAACCCGACTCGCCATCATGATGCTGTGTGCTGTCATCACTGCGGGATTGTTTTCACAGTCTGTTCATGCCAACCCAATAAATGGGGGTGTCGAGGCCCCAGTACCAGATGTGTTCTCAAACTATTATTACCCGCCGATTCCTCCCGGTCCGTATCCGGGCGTGGGAGCCCAGCTCTACGTGTCACCACAACCTGTGCCAGCTCGTGTTGGTCATACATGGGTTACGTATCCACCGTTCATGCCCCATGAGTTTCTCTATCAGCACCGACGGCGGTACATACGCTGTTCCGGAGCGATGGGCACGCGAAACGATACCCATGTTTATTGGTGGTAAATACAGAATTACGAAGTGTGATGTTCAAAACCAGCAAGGAAAGAAGCTGACTTATGAAGACCTCCCTATTCTTACTGTTCAGCCGTGCAATGATTGCTGTCATTGTTGCTGTTACTTTTTCACAAGCTGTTGATGCAGGAGGTCATGGAGCAGCAGAAAAACGATATTTTCTAAGGGGAAGAAACAAGAGTTGGCATAGTGGCTGGGACAACCCAGACGTCGGGCGGCCTGTTCCACTGGTGGTGCCACCGACGGCAGAGTTTGTGAGTGAATACAGTTGGGGTGTACCGAGTTCACGCGTGATGCCTCTCTACCAGCAGTACCGTAAACCATACCCCGGTGCTGCCTACGTGCCAGGGTCTCGTCCACTCATGCCAACACCGCAACACCCGAGTGATACCGTGCAGTTTGGTGTTCACGCAATTCGAGGCCCATGGGGTAGCTACTAAAACGCATTCACGCGTGAACGCAGAATGAATCTATGACGATTTGCTATGGGTTTGATTGCCATTGAAGTTCTGTGAACGGATGCTTCCCGAATTTCTCTGTCAGCACTTCGTTCATTCAGAAGACAAGTCAACGTGGTAACTGTCTTGTTACCCCTCTGTTCGGCTGATGTGAATACCCATATAGCGGGCTTAAAAATGCTGGTTTTCATTCAAATACGAACGAGAAGTAAGACTTGTCCGGTGAAGGAGATTAGTATGATTGAAGACGGGTTAAGCCGATTTTTATTCATGCGGAAAAAAGAGTGTATCCACTTCAAAAACGACTAGTTGTTCAAACAGCCTTCTTGGTGACTCTGCTTGCAGGGGCCTCTTTTTCAATTGGGTCAAAAGCAAGCGTTCATGATGAAGAACGCTTCTTTGAGACAAAGGTACGTCCACTTTTGGTTGCCAAATGTTATGAGTGTCACTCTGAAGAAATTTCAGAGGCAGGACTCAGGCTGGACAGCTATCAATCCGTTTTAAAAGGTAGTGATGCTGGAATCGTAGTCACGCCCGGTGATATTGATGCGAGTAAGATTATTACTGTCATTAGGTCTCGCGGTGACATGGCAATGCCACCCGATGGAAGACTTCCTGCAGAGGAAATAAAAATACTTGAAGAATGGGTGAAGCGTGGTGTTCCTTGGAGTGGGGCAGGGTCGGAGAAAGACCCACTCTCAAAT
>MDSW01172788.1_pt1 | contig 21885 bp, 14 predicted proteins | sample 811171 | NCBI WGS metagenome assembly MDSW01 (sample SAMN05326641, study PRJNA326480) | marine metagenome | isolation source: seawater | place: Atlantic Ocean: North West | collected 2012 | reverse complement strand
GGCGAGAGCGGCGGCGACGGGACGAGACGGCCGGCTTCGAAGCAGCTCCCGCCGCGGAGCCTTCCTTCGTCTCTCTTGTAACGAACGCGCTCGCCTTTGAGAACACGCTCGGACGGAAAGAAACGCCTCATCCTTCCCAAAAAACCCCGATAACCAATCTCCCGCGCGTCATCGCGCGCGAGGTCACGCTCCCCCCTCCCCCCTCCCTCGCGCGCCTACACCACGGGACTCCAGCCTGCGCGTTCCCCTTCGGCCTTCTCCTCCTCTTCCCCTCGGAAATGGCGCGCGATCGCGTCGGCTTCCCTTCTCCTCGCCTCGCTCGCCGCCGCCGCGCGCCGCCTCCCCGTCGCCCCTCCCCCCGCGTTCCCGAGCGAACCCACCGACACGAGCGCCTCGAGGTCGAGTTCGTCGCGTTCGCGTTCGGGGGGCGTTCGCGACCCCGCCCTCGCCTCCGACGCGCCGGTGCCCGGCGGCACCTCCGCGGGGTTGGGGTCTCGGCCGTTTTCGTCCTTCGCCTGCACGCCCAGCGCGTGGTAGCACTTGAGCACGGGCCGCGTCGCGCCCTCCCCCCCGAACCCTACGAACGCGTCGTTCGCGTCGACGGCGTTCACTGCGCACATCTTATCTATGAGCCACGCGTCGACCATGTCTGCGCCCTGTCGCGCGACGTGCGCGAAGATCTTGGCGACGAATCGATCGGAGAAGAGGTACGCCCCCAAGCCGGCGACGCCCTCCTGGCGCCACGCGCGCATCTCGATCGCGACGCCGTCCTTATCCGCGAACCGACTGAACAGCTCCCCGCCGGCGAACAGCGGTTGGTTGATGATGACGATGTCGTAATCGCTCGGCGCGTTCTGCGCCACCGCGCCCAACGCGCCCACCGGAACGGACAGGAGCGACGGGTCCAAGCCGTCGGATTCCAACAAGTACGCGTCCGACAGACCCTCGTCCGCGGCGAGCTGCCACTGCGCCATGTGCGCGAACAAACACCCGACGTGGTGCGCCAACCGCGGGGTGTCGCGCCAGTCCTTCGCCAAGCGCCCAGTCTTCTCCTCGCGCGTCGCGAGGACGTTGATCCAGGGTAAGTCCTCGACGAGGTGGAAATCCGGCGCCCGGTAATCGCCGCCGAGCAACGCGAAGACGGTTTTCAACCCGTACACGGCGCGCTCGAGGCCGCCCCGCCTCGGCCACTGCGTCGGGTCCACGCCCGGAACCAGGCGGACGTTCTCGCGGACCGCCGCCGGGCCGTGCGCGATCTTGAGCTTCGCGAGCGTCGTCTCGAGGCGCTTCGTCTCGGACGCGCGACCGGGTAAGGAGATGACGAACGTCGGCGTGTGCCAGTCGCTTCTCCGGGACGTCTTCGCCGAGTCGGAGGCGCGCTTCTCGTCGGTCCTCGACGAACCTCGACGATGCGCCTCGAACGCCTCGTCGCGGCCGAGGGAGGGCTCGTGAGTGGCGAACGCCGCGTCGAGAGCCGAGGAGGCGCCGGCGTCGGCGTCGGCGGCGTGGAGGCGCTCGGCGAGAACCAGCGCGTCCTTGATGGACGGCGCGGACGCGGAGGCGTGGGCCGAGAGCGCGTTGGTGGGCCGGGCGAAATCTGGGCCGACGAACGCGCGAACGCACACGATGGTCAGGACGCCGAGGGCGATGACGGAGGTGAAGAGCGAGGCGACCCCGCGCGCGGTCGCGCGCGCGGCCGCGCGCGCCTCCTCGTCGCTCAGGAGCGGCGCGTCCTCGTCGTCCCCGGAGCGAGGCGCGTCGGAGAAGGCCGAGCGAGCGCTCCGGGGGGTTATCGACGCGTCCGAGAGGGAGGACATGTCGAGGCGCCGAGCGCGCGTCGCGCGCGCGAGGCGGAGGCGGGGCGAGGAGGCGCGCGCGTCCGGAGACGCGACGCGGGCGAGCGAACGCGCGAACGCGCGGGCGAGGGCGTCGCGCGCGAGAGGGCAGTGCGCGACGGGCGGGGTCGCGGTGTTACAAATCTCGGTTTCAACGCGAGCGCGTCGAGACGGTGGGAAACGACGCGCTCTGATGGCGTGAAAGGTGCGCATCATCGCGAAACGAAACAGGGCTCGTCGGTGCCAGGTCGAACGGCGTCGCTCGCGCGGCGTCACAATCGCCCCGCGTCGCGCGCACGATGGCGGCCCGTTCGGCGATGGGTTTCGCGGCCGGCGCGCTGCGCCAAACGGCGGCGGCGCAAACGCGCGTCGCCCCCTCGATCGCGCCCCGATGCGTCGGGCAGACGCGCGCCATGGGTGCGAAGCGAAGCGAGCCCAACGCTCTCCCAGAGTCCTTCCTTCCCTCCTCTCCCGGCGTTCCTCGCCGCGCGTTCCGCGCGTGCGTTCGCGCGTCGTCCTCGGCTTCGAACTCGGCGCGCGACGCTCGCCGCTCTCGAAAGCGCTCGCCTCCGCGAACCCGCGCGCTCGGGGCGAGGGCTCGGCGCGACGGACGCGCGCGGATCGCCATCGCGCGCGCTAGGGTTGGTCATCTGCGCCCCCCCCCCCCGTCCGTACCGGACCGTTCGCGGTCGCGCGCGCCGCGCGGCCCCCCGCTCCTTCACGGCGCGCCTCGCTGACTCCCCCTCCTCATCCCCCGCGCGCTCCGAATCGAATCTCCGCGCAGGCGGCGGCGGCCCCGGCGTCACGCACGAGGGCCTGACCCTGCACGAGCCCGGGGCGTTCCACAAGGCGTGGGCGTACGGCCTCGGCGGCCTCACCTGGTTCTGGATCTTCTATCGATTCTACAAGGACGGGGACACGCTCATCTACGGCCACGCCCCGCACTTCGAGCACGACGACGACGACCACCACTAGGGCCCGCGGCGTGAGGTGAGAGCGCGGCGCGGGGAGGGACCCGTCGCGAACCGCTTGTAATATCAACGACGCGCACGTCGCGACCGCCGCGACGATCCCAACCCCACCCGGGCTTTCGCGCCGCGCGGTGGACGAGCCGTGGTTTGCACCGGGGTGGAGACTTTATTCGCTCGACCGGCGCTCGACCTGCGGCGCGCGTGATTGCACCATGTGGCTGGCTCCTGGGTGCGTTGACTTTTTCAAAAAAGTTAGCGTCGGCGCCTCCGTCGCGCGCACTTCTCGGAGCGCGACGCGTGCGCCTCGTCTCACGCCTCGCGCCCCCCCTCGGGCGCGCGCGCACGCCACCATGGTCAAACGCGCGTATCGCCTCCAGGTCGGTCCTCCCTCGCCGCCGTTCGCCGCTTTCCGTCGCGGTTTCCCTCGAGCCGCGGATCCGAGTCGTCCGAGACGGGGTGCCCACACGCGCGTCTCCCGCCCTCGGGCGCGCGTCCGCCGTGCCCCCCGCGGCGTCTCGGCGCGATCGACCCGTCGCGCGCTCGTTCCGCCCGCGTCAGGACCCCTCTCGCGCGACTCCCCGTCCCCGTCCCACCCGCTCACCCCCCCTCCCGCTCCCTCCCCTTCTGTTCGCGCGATCGCCCCAGGAGTTCCCCGCGCACGAGTCCGCGGTGAACTGCTTGAAGATCGGGCGCAAGTCCGCCGGGGTGATGGTCACCGGCGGCGAGGACAAGCGCGTGAACCTGTTCGCGATCGGCAAGCCCAAGCCCATCCTCTCTTTGACCGGCCACCAGTCCGCGGTGGAGTGCGTGACGTTCGACCGCGCGGAGGAGGCGGTGGTCGCGGGCGCGGCGGGGGGCACGCTGAAGCTCTTTGACCTCGACGCGCAGCGCGCGGTGCGAACGCTCGCGGGGCACAGGAGCAACTGCGTCTCGGTCGACTTCCACCCCTTCGGCGAGTTCTTCGCGAGCGGGTCTTTGGACACGAACCTCAAGATCTGGGACGTGCGGCGGAAGGGGTGCATTCACACGTACAAGGGCCACGACCGGGGCGTGAGCGCGTGCCGATTTTCCCCCGACGGGAAGTGGGTCCTGAGCGGCGGGTTGGACGGCGCGGTGAAGCTGTGGGATCTCACCGCGGGGAAGATGCTCAGGGAGCTTCCCGCGCACGAGGGCGCGGTGACGTGCGCGGAGTTCCACCCGTGCGAGCTCCTGGTCGCCACGGGCGGCCACGACCGGAGCGTGAAGTTCGTCGATTTGGAGACGTTCGAGTTGTGCGACGAGGCGGCGGAGAGCACGGGGGTGCGGTCGATGCTCTTCGCCACCGACGGCTCCGCGCTGTTGACGGCGACGAGCGACTTTCTGAAGGTGCGGAAGTGGGAGCCGAGCCGGACGTGCGACGCCGTGGACGTGAGCTGGAGTAAGCTCGCGGATCTGAGCGTGCACGAGGGCAAGCTCCTGGGTGCCTCGCACGCGAACTCGTTCGTCGGCGTCTGGGTCGTCGACCTGCGCCGCGTCGAGCCGTTCAAGAGCGGGAAGGACCGCGGCCCCGGGGGCGGAGGCACGCGGGAGGTGGGCGTGCCGCGAGCCGAGCGCGACGACCAGGGCGACCCCGAGGCGCACGCGGAGGCGGTCGTCTCCGCGGCCGTCGCGCACGCGAGGGAGGCGGCGAAGGCGCGCGTGGAGGCGTCCAACGCCGCCGCGGCGAGGGCGAGGGACGCGCTCGAGCGCGACGAGGAGGACCGAGCGAGGAATCAAAAAGCGCTCGAAAAAGCCGAAAAAGCCGCGCGACGGGGGCGCGCCCCCCGGGGAACCTTCGCCGCGGCGGACGAAACGAATCGGGCCGCGATCGCCGAGGACCGCGCGTTCGATCGCGCGCGCGAGAAGCGAAACAAACCCGCGCTCGCGATGAACGCCGCGTTCGCCGCCGCGCACGGCATCGCGGAGGACCCGCTCGCGGCGGCGCTCGGACTGTCGGACGGAGAAGCCAGCGACGAAAACGCCCCCGACGAAAACGACCCGCGAGGACCGCGAGGCGCGCGCCGCGGCTCAAAAAAGCCGAGCCTCCCCGGGGACGCGCGCGCGGTGGCGGAGAGGAGGGACGATAACACCAAGGCGGCGGGGAAAATCGACGGCGATCCCGAGACGCTCGCCGCCGCGCTCCGTCTCCGCCGGAACGAGGAGGACCTCGCCGACGTCGTCGAGGAGGAAAACATCCCCGGCGAGGCGGGCCCCGGCGAGGGCGTCCCGGGGACGCGGTCGACCTCCCTGTCGCCCTCGCCGTCGCCCCCCGTGCTCTCCCCGCCGGCGTCGCCGCCGATGCAGAACAGCCCCGGGGGCTCCCGACGCCGCCGCGGGCGGTTTCTCACCCCGGAGAAGGACGGCGCGGCGAGTCGCGCGAGCCGCGCGCTCGACCTCGAGACGCTCCGCTCCGCCGCGCTCGAGGCGGAGACGACGTTCGTTGACGTCGACGAGGACCGAAGGAGACCGGCGGACGAGGATGAAGAGACGATCCCGCGCGAGGACGGAGCGGCCGCGGGGGGGGCAAGAGGTGGTGGTATGGAAGAAGGGGGCGGGACCGCCGCCGTCGCGAAGCATCTCGATGGGTCCCTCTTAGGCGTGGAGACGCTCGCGTCCGCGATGGCGCGCGCCAGGGAGGATCGCGCGAGAGAACCCACGGGGGGCTCGACGCCCGCGGCGCGCGACGACGCGAGGGTCGCGACGCCCGGCGTCGGCGCGTTCCGCGACACCGGCGCCGACCGCGCCGCGGAGTTTCCCCTCGACGACGAGCGTCTCCGCGCCGCGGAGTTTCCCCTCGACGACGGCGTTTCTCTCCGCGGCGCGTCGCCGGTGACGCCCGGGCGTCGCGACCCTCGCGCGGAGCCTTCCCCCTCCTCGGTCGCCGCGAGCCCCGGGGCGGGACCTCTCGGCCTCGACTTCGCCGATTTCGTCCCCGGCGCGGCGAATCCGCGCGCGAGTCCGTCGCCCTCGCGCCCCGTCGCGGACGAGTCCGTCGTCCTCGCGCGCATGGAGGCCCCCGAGGGCGGCGTCGTCGCCGGCATTCTGAGCGCGCGCCTCGCGTCCCTTCGCGCGGCGAAGGCGCGGTGGACGCGCAACGACCCGCGGGGCGTCGCGGAGACGCTGGCGCGCGCCGGCGACGCGTCGGCCATCGTCGACGTCCTCGCGGCGATCCTCGACGGCGCCGCGCGAGCGAAGGGGCTCGGCGGTTTGGCGTCTCGCGCCGAGCCGCCGCTCACGCTCGACGTCGCGTGCTGCGTGACGCCTCTCGCGGCGAGCGTGGTTCGGTCGCCGCACGCGACGTACGCGGACGCGGCGATTCGGTTCGCGAGGCTGGTGGCGACGAGTTTCGGGGAGGTGGTTCGCGACGCGAGCGGGAGCCCCGGGAGCATCGGCGTGGACGTCGAGGGGGAGGAACGAGCGAGGAAGGCGGGGGCGATTCGGAACGCGCTCAGGTCCATGGTGGACGCGCTGGAGGAGATCGGGGGCGGGGGGGGGGAGCTCGCGCCGAGGGCGAGGGAACTCGGAGGGCTCCTCGCGGGGATGTGAATAGGATCGGAAATATGATATACCCACGTCGGACGAGATTTTTTGGGGGTGCGCGATGTTCGAACTTCGAACGCACCCCCAGTTTCGCGCGCCGCACCGCGCGAACCTCTCTCCACTCACGTCCCGAAACGACCGATCGAAATGGATGCCCCCGCCGAGCAGACGATGCAGGGAAAAGACAATGTGCCAGACAATTATGGCTGGACTGCCTACGAAATCGGCATCTGCGAGTTCTGGAAGGAGCCATTGGGCTTCTTGTGTTCGATGATCTGCCCGTGCGCGGTCTACGGCGTCACCTTTGCAAATGCGAGGAACTTTGGCGCAAGAGAGAAACCAATGACAGTCGGATCCCTGGAACTCTTGAGACCTAGAAACGCTTGCTTGTGGTCTTTTCTTTACTTCGCATTGCCGTGTTGTTGTTGCCCCGCTTGCCCTATGGTCCCCTTCACTATGTATTGGTTGAAGAAGGATTTCAAAGTCGACCGTATGCCGGACGATCCCTATGCATGCAATGCGGATTGCTTGGCGTTCACCTGCCTCCCGTGTTGCGCAGTCTACCAGGACTACGCCGAGGTCAAACTCCGTATGAACCGCCGATGGGCGGAGCGATTGGCGGAAGACCATCCGAACGAAGACGAGATGACGTCCTAAGCACACCGGCCGGCTTGGTCCGCCTAAGCGACGCGTCCCTTCGAGATAGCGAATCCCGCCGGGAGCAGTTGAGTTATTCGGGTGACGGGTTGAGAAAATGCCGATCGGGGTTTTAATAAATATAACCTGCACTTCTCGCAGTCCGCCAGAGGTGTCCTCCTCCGACGTCCTTAACGAGGGTTTCGGGCGCGCGTCCGAGACGCCCCCGACGCTCGTCTGGGAGCTCGTGATTTCTGTTTCTCGGCGCCGCACGTTCGATTCGCTCTCGCTCGTTCGCGTTCGGTTCGCCGGTCGCCTTCGTTCCGGCGCCCTCGGGGCGAGCCTTGGAGGGAAAGACGCGCGCGTCACTCCCTCCCCCCCCGCGCGCGCGCGCACCCCCGCCCTCGCGGCGCGCGATGGCGCACCTCCCGCCGGCCGCGGCCGCGGCGGATGCGCGCCTCGACCGCGCCGCGGAATCGCTCCGCGCGTCGTTCCACGACGCGTGGCGGCGACACCACGCCGCGCAGCACGCCGAGGCGCCCCTCTCGCGTTCGCCGAGAGGCGCGCTCGCGCCCGGCTCTCGCGGCGACCGGCGGAAGAGCCCGCCCTCGCCACCCGCGCCGTGCGCGTCCCCGCCCCTCGTGCGCCACCGCGGCGTCGAGGCGCACCCCGCGAACGCGCGCGAGCCCCGCGGCGCGCGTCTCGACCACCTCCGGCGCGACCTGCTCGCGGACGCGCGCGCCGTCGGGGTCTTCGTCCGCGCCGAGACGGCGAAGCTCGCGGCGCACGCCGAGGCGCTCGAGGCGTCCGCGCCGCCGCCCCCGAGCGAAGATGAAGGTCGAGACGCCGCCGCCGCGAGCGAGACGCCGCGCGCGCCATGGCGCGCCGCCGCGGACGCGCTCTCGCGCCGCGCGGACCTAGCGGCCGAGCTTCTGGAGCACGACATCCAGGCCGCCGACAGATTCGAACGCGCCCTGCGACGACGCGAGTCCGGCGAGAGCGACGCCGCCGCCGGAGGCGTCGTTTCCGACGCGCGCGGACCCGACGACGCCCCCAACGCCGCCGACGCGCTCAGACGACTCCGCGTCCGGTTCGAACCCGTCGTCGTCGCCTTGGGAAGGGCGCACTTAGCACTCGGCCATCGCGACGGTGACGAGGGTGACGCTCGCGCGGGCGGCGGCGACTCCGGCGCGTCCGGCGCGTCCGGCGCGTCGACGCGCTCGTCCCGCTGGGAGCCCCCGTCCTCGTTCGAGCGCCGAACGACCAAGTATTGGGTCCGCGACGCCGACGTCGTCCGCGTCAAGCTCGCCCTCGCGCGAAGGCTCCCCGTCCTGATGTACCGCGGGGGGCAGAGCGGCGGCCCTCCCCTCGCGTCTCCCGCGAACGCCGAGGCCGTCGAGTCGCCGCCCGGCGGCGAAATCGTCGCCGAGTCCGGCGAGCGTGCCCGCGGCGACGACGCTTTTTCGACGCTCGGAGGCGACCGCGACGCCGATATCGACCACCTCCGGCGGTCCTCCGGCTCGTCGATCGAGGAGGACGCGATCGACGCGATCGAGCGACCGTTCGACCCGATCGAGCGGGACTCCAACGTCGTGTCGAGCGTGTATTACGACGACGCGGGGCTCGGGGTGTACCACTCGCGGCTCCGCCGGGAACAGGGCGCGACGCTCGTGCGGTGTCGCTCGTACGGAGGCTCGAGCGCGGAGGAGGAGGCGTTCGAAGCCGCCCGAACGTTTCCGAACGCCCCTCCCGAACGGCGTAACCCGAACGACGCCTCCGCCTCCGCGGACGCCTCCGTGGTCGTGTTCGTCGAGCGTAAGACGCACCACGAGAGCTGGTCGACGGACGTGAGCGTGAAGGAGCGTTTCCGTTTGCTCCGCCGCGACCTCCCCGCGTTCGTCGACGGAAGCGGGGACCTCGAACGCTTGATGCGGCGTTCGGGCGAGGACCGAAGCGACTCGGCGCGGCGACTCGCGCAGGAAATCCGCGAGGGCGAGTTCGAGGCGAAGGCGCTGATGCCGTCGGTACGCACGCGGTACCGCCGCGTCGCGTTCCAGCGCGAGACCACGAACGACGTTCGCGTCAGCCTCGACACCGAGCTCGCGTTCGAAGCCGCGAGCGCGGCGACGAGCGACGGCGAGGAAACAGCCGCGGTTGTGTTTCCGCACGCGATCCTCGAGGTGAAGACGCGCGACGCGCCGCCGGAGTGGATCGAGGAGGAGATCCTCGCGCCGGGAACGAGTGGATCCATCGCTCGCATCGGGTCGGGCGTCGCGGAGGCGAAGAAGTTCAGCAAATTTCTGCATGGCACCGCGGCGACGGCTTCGCCGCGCCTTCGCGCGACGGTCATCCGCGAGCTCCCGCACTGGTGGGGCCTCGCGGAGACCGCGTTTCCGTCCGACGACGCGCGCGACGAGCACGATCACGCCTCGGGGTTCGTCACGGCGACGGAGGAGGCGCCCGAACTCAGCAGCGGCGTCGGGGACGAGTGCGTCGTCTTCGTCGAGTCTCCCGAGGCGGCGGGGACGCTCCCGGCGGGGAAGCCGTCGACGTTCTTCGGAAGAAAGACGGCGGCTTTTTTTCGGCGCGCGGACCACGCGACGAGAGGCCCCGGAGCTCTCCGCGGGTCCCGCCGCGACAGACCGTCGATCCTCGGCTCGTCGTGCTTTTCGAGCGCGCGCGCGAAAACGAGGTCTCCCTCCCGGAAACGAGAGGATGCTTCGTTCGCGGCGCGTCGCTTCGCGCCGATCAAGGTGGAGCCCAAGACGTTTTTCGCGAACGAGCGCACGCTGCTTCAGTGGCTCTCGATGGCGGTCCTCGTGCTCTTCACCTCCCTCGCCCTGCTCACCCTCGACGGAGGACCCGGGGCGGCGAACCCGGGAACCGATCCGGGGGGGCTCGGCGTCGGCGGCGGATTCGGCGTCGACGGCGTGCGTCCGGGGGTTGCGCGAGCCCCCTCGGCGGGAGCGACGAGCCCGAAGCCTCCTGCGTCGGCGGCGGCGGCGTGCGGCGCGGCGCTCGCTCCCGTGGCGGTCGCGTTCATGGCGTACGCGCTGTGGACGTACCTGTGGCGCGCGAGTCGCATCGCGCGGCGCGAGCCCAGCGCGAGGTACGACGACCGGTGGGGGCCCGTGGCGCTCGTCGCGACGCTGATCGTCGCCTCCGTCGCCGCCGTCGCCGTCGCCGCGACGTCTCGGGGGTGGGGCGCGTAGCGCGACGCGGGGGACGGGGCGCGAACGGACGAGGACGGCGCTTTTCGTTTTTAGTCGGCGCGGGCGCGGGGCGGGAGGGAGAGCTCCGGTGGGGGACCACGCCGCGTCGGACGCGAACGCGCGCTGATTTGAAACGGAACGCCCGCGCTTCGTCGTCGCTCGTCCGCGCTACTCGCTCGGATCGTCTAAGAATTTCGCGCTTCTCGTGGCGAGCTCGAAGAACTCCTCGAAATCCACCTTTCCGTCCTCGTCGGCGTCCACCATGTCCACGAGCGCCCTCGCCTCGTGCGCGGTGAGGGACTCGCCGAGGGCGTCGAAGAAGCTCTGGACGTCGAGATGGTCGAGGAGGCCGTCGCCGTCCTCGTCGAACGCGGCGAACGCCTCGCGCACCTCCGCCTCGCTGAACTCCGGCGCGCCGGGCGGCTCTCCTCGCGGGGGTGGGGCGGGGCGGTCGTCGCTCGCGCCCAGACGGACGTTCGCGACATCCTCCGCGAGACGCGACGCGGCGTCGCCCGAGCGCCGCCGCGCGCCGCTCTGCTGCTCGTCGTCCGAGATGTCCTCCGCCCCGGACTCGAACGCGTCGCTCGCGACCGAGTCCGCGTCCGTGTACTGCGACTCGCGCTCGCTCGCGCTCGCGGAGCCGTCGTCGTCCCCGCCGCGGCGCACCGCGCGCTCGCCCCACCCGTTCGAGTCGGGTCGCGCGCGAGCGCGCCGCGCGACCGAAACCCCGTCGAGGTCGACGTCGCCGTAACGAACGCGCGACATCCCGAGAGGCGACCGACGCGCGCCGGGTCGAAAGAGTCGCACGCGCGAGGCGCGCGGGAGCGCGTGGCGCTCGCGCCGCGGGGATGCGCCCCGAGGACGAGAAGAGAGAGAAGTGTTTCCCTCAGCGCGACGCGCCGCGCGGACGTCGTTCGCTGAAAATCGCGATCAGCGGCTCATCACTCCGTCGGGCGGACGTTACGAAACTGGTCGTTCGTGCTTGCTTGCAACACAACGCGCACTCGGCGACGCCCGCGACGCGGAGCTCCTAGGGCTAACGGCGCGCCCTCTCGCGTTCTCTCGTCGCGCTCGAGCGCACACGCCCGCGGGACGACTCGGCCGCGGGCGGCGGTCGATTCCCTCGCGGCGCGGTTCCCTCGTCGGCGCAGGCGCGACGTCGCGGGATCTTCTTCTCGCGCGTCTCTCACGCGTCGGCGCGGATGAAGTCGTCGACGTCCTCGGGCGCCCAGATGAGTTCTCCGCTGTCGAGCTGGATCTGGTACGGCGCGGTGACGCCCGCGGGCATGTACTCGTCGCGGTAGAGCAGCTCGGTGACCTTGCCCGGGACGAAGCCCTGCCTCGTGCGGCACTTGACCTTGTCTCCGACTTTGAACCGAAGGTCGCGAAGCTTCCTTGCCGCGAGCTCGGGGGTCAGGATGCATTTCTCGAAGCCCTCCCTGAGTTCGTCGTGGTCGAGGTTCTTGCCGATGAACACGAACTTGCTCTCGCGCGTCTCGCCCTTCGCCCACGGCTCGTCGAACTGGCCGTTGAAGATCATGTGAACCGCCTGAAACATGAACCGCTCGTCCGCGTTGGCGACGTTGAGGATGCCCTTCATGCGGTAGAGGTCCGCGCCCTTCTGCGTCAGGAGGAAGTTGAACCACCTCTGGATGGCCTCGAGGTCGAGCGGACGCGGCTCGACGATCGAGATGGAGCTCACCGTGGTGTCGTGCTCGTGCTCGTTCTCCGTATTGAGGAACTCGGGGTCCATCTCGACCGTCTTCTTGAGGTCGAACGCGCCCAGGTCCAGGACGTTGTCGACGGACACCGCGGAGCGCGTCGAGCGAAGGATGGGGGCGGAGGCGTTCATGGACTTGAGGCGCTTCTCGACGCGCTCGAGATCCGCCTCCACGACGAGGTCCGTCTTGTTGAGGATCATGCGGTCCGCGAACGCGACCTGCTCGACCGCCTCGTTCTCCACGCCCTCGGGGCGCGGGTCGTCGAGGTGCTGCTCGACGTGCTTGGCGTCGACGAGCGTCACGATGCCGTCGAGGGTGAAGTGCTTCTGGACGTCGTCGTCCACGAAAAACGTCTGCGCGACGGGCGCGGGGTCCGCCATTCCCGTTGTCTCGATCAACACCGCGTCGAGTTTGAGCGTCCCGGCGCGGATGCGGTCGGAAAACTTCTTCAGGACGACGACGAGGTCCTGGCGCACCGTGCAGCAGATGCAGCCGTTCATCATCTCGACGATCTCCTCCTCCACCTGCTCCTTCGCGTTCTTCGCCATCAGCGCGTCGTCGATGCCCACGTCGCCGAACTCGTTCTCGATGATGGCGATCTTCTTCCCGTGCGATTTGTCCGTCAGGATGTGATTCACCAGCGTCGTCTTCCCGCTGCCGAGGTAGCCGGTGAGGATGGTGACGGGGACGCGGGTGTTCGATTCGGGCATGGTCGCGTGGAGTACGGAGGCGAACGAGGCGCTCGGACGAGCGTCGGAGTCTTCTTCGCGCGAACGACGACGCGCGGCGTGCGTCTCGGATGTGACGGAGCGTTCGCCGGGTTCCCGGACGCCGTCGCGTGCGTTTAGGGTTTCCTCAAGAAAAAATATCTCCGACGCGAGGCGGAGAATGCAATAACGTGTGACTGTTATTCATACAAAAGATCCGTGTCGTCTGCGTCGCACTTCCTAAAGGGCACACGCCCTTTTCCGCGTCCCTCGGCGCGTGCCCCGCCCCTCGAGAGCCGTCCATCGGACAGAACCCGCGGCGCGCGCCCCCCTCGAACGCGCCTCGCGTCCGCCATGACGCTCGCTCGCGAGCCGTGCCCTGACTTCAGCGTCCACTTGGTGCGTCCGTCCGGCGCGCCGTCCGTTCGCGCGTCGTTCCGGAGCCTCCTTCGCCCCGGCGTCCCCACGGTCGTGGACTTCTACGACTCCGGGTGAGGCGGATGCCGGCCGACCGCGGCGCAGCTCCAGCGCTGGCGCGCGACGTACGCCCCGAGCGACGTCACGCTCGTCGCGATCTGCGTCGAGCGCGGTCGGCCCGAGCGCGTCGCGCGCGAGTTCCAGCGCGCCTACTTCACCCCCGCCGGCGTTATCAACGCCTTCGTCGCGGACGACGCGGACGACTTCCCGCCCTTCCCGACGCAGCTCGGCTGCCAGGGCCTCGTCGTCCTCGACGGGCGAGGCGCGTTCCTCACCGCTCGTTCGCCCGCGTTCCTCGACCACCGCGACGCCGCGTTCCGAGCGGTCGAGCGCATCTTCGCCCCGCACGTAAACAGCCACGGCGCGCGCGCCGACGCCGCCGCGCACGAGCTCGAGAACCGCGCGCCGAGCCCGAGCCGCTCGGACGACTCGTCGAACGCCGCCGCCGCCGTCCCGCCCGCGAGGTGCGCGGAACGCGTCGTCTGCGGCGCCGCGTGCGCGGACGCCTTCCCGCGCGCCGCCGCGAGCCCCTCGAGTCACTCGCCGCCGCCTCCCCTCGCGCTCGAGATGCCGTCCGTCGGCCACGCGGCGATGGACGAGGACCACGCGGAGATCGAGGCGGCGATGCGGGGACTGCTCGCGACGTTCGAGGAGGGCGCCGCGCGCGTCCTCGTGACGCGCTTCGCGACGCACGCGCGTCGCGAGGAGGGCCTTCTCGCGTCGGCGGGATTCGGGGAGGGCGGGGGCAGGGGGACGCTCGCGGGGAAGTCGGCGTCGCACGCGGCCGACCACGCCGCGATCGTTCGGCTCGGTGAGAAGATGCTGGAATATGCCGCCGGGGAAGATGCCGCCGGGTATGAGATCGAGGACGACGACGGGTCCCCCGGGGCGGCGCGTCGCGTCGACGAGGCGAGCGCCGAGCGGCTGTGTCGCAGAATCGTCGAGCACGCCGCGACGTTCGACGCGTTGTACGCGTTCGAGTCCTTGGGACCGTAAACCGACGGTGTGTGCGGTGTTGGCCGGCCGGCGATCGTTCGTTTCGCGGAGGTTGGTGGGGCGAGGGGGGAGGGGCGCGCGGTGCGGTGCGGTGCTTTGACGGCGCGCTCGTCCAGCGGGTTCGTTCTCGAGAGAGAGCGGACGCGCCGGGCGCGCCCGAGCGACCGACGAATCCGCCGCCGCGTCGAGCGTCCGTCTCCTCTCCTACGGATAGCCGAACCGCGAGACCATACGCGTCGCGCGCGCGTGATGTATTCAAACGATGTCGTGCGATTTCAAACAGGTTTCAAACAGGTTTCAAACAGGTGATGGGGCGGATTCGTTCCTCCCGCGCGCGACGCCTCCCCGAGGGACGGACCATCCAACGGAGGGAGGGTCGCGTATTTTTTCTTTTTTCTTTTAGGCGACGAGGCGGGGTACTTTCTTGCGCGCCGCGCCGTTCATCACTTGTGGCCGTGGCCAGCGTGGGCGTCTCCTCCGGCGTCGCTCGCGTCGCAGTGCTCGTGGTCGAGCAGGATGAGCCCGATCGCGATGGCTCCCACGGCGAACGCGAGGAGCCTCTTGACGTCGTGCAGGATGTTTTTCGAGCCCTGCGAGAACATGTGCACGGTGGCGCAGTAGATGTAGTTTCCCGCGCCGTACGCGAGGAGCATGCCGGTGTCGAGGTCGGAGACTTGGGCGGCCATGACGGTGATGCCGCCGAGCATGACGCTACTGCCGCTGATGACGTTGTACACGAGCGCCATCGGCACGGAGAAGCCGATGGAGTTGGTGAGGACGGCGAAATCGGCGAGTTCCTGCGGGACCTCGTGCGCGACGGTGACGGCGACGATCTTCCACGCGAGGCTCGTGTTGCACTGAAACGCGGCGCCGATGAAGATGCCGTCTGTGAAGTTGTGGAAGAAGTCGCCCGCGATCAGGGACATGAGGAACCTCGCCCTGACGCCGGCGTTCGTGATCGATTTCTCGCAGTCCTGGCTGTCCTTCGCCGCGACGCCGTCCGGGTCGCAGCAGTTATCGATCGCGCGCTCGCACGCGTCAAGCGCCTTGTTTGTCTTCTCCGCGCCGCCCTTGGCGGGCTCGGGGAACGCCTCATTGTCCTCGTCCCGCATGGAAGGCATGAAGTTCTTGATGACGATGGCGATGACGGGCGAGGTGATGAAGCCACACATGATCATGGCGGTCCAGCGCCCCGCGGCGAGGCCCTCGTCGTCGCCGATGGGGATGAGGTGCGTGCTCTCGTAGAGCACGAGCGCGAACGCGGTGGAGAGTAACGTCCCGGACGCGAACATGAGCGCGTAAGGCTTGACCGCCTCCCAGACCTTGGAGTTGACGATGAGGACGAGGCCGCACAGGGTGACGACCCAGACGGCGAGGCAACCCAGCATGGTGTTCCCCCAGGGCGTCGTTCTGGTCGCGACGGTCGCGTCGGACGCCCAGTCGGGCTCGACGTCGTGCGATTCGCCATCCTTCAAAAGCGCCATCTCCGTGCCGCCCTCGAAGTGAAATTCGGAGGGCACGTGCTCGGCGAAAAACGCGTACGCCCCGTTCTCCGGGAACGCGATGTTGAAGACGGAGAGCCACGACTCTTGGGACATCGCGACCTGGTACGTCACGCCGCTCACGATCGACGTCGCGGCGGCGTTCGCGGTGATCACCGTCGGGCTCTCCTCGTCTGCGTGGCACGAGTCCTCCACCTCGTGCACGCCGTGCGCGGAGGTGTCGTCCGTCGCGGCGAAGCAAAACTTCATCGTCTCGTCCGCCGCGTTCGCCATGTTCAGGCTGTACGTCTCGGACGCCTCCTGGATGTCGAACACGGCCTCGTACTCCCACGCATGGTCGTCCCCGGACGCGGAGACGAGGGCGAAGGAGGAGAACGCGAGGGCGGCGGGGAGCGCGAGCGCGCGGAACGTGCGGGAGAGCGGCATGTGCGGGAGGAGTGGCGCGCCGGGATCGAATGGCGGCGGGGTCTCGAAAAGGCGTGTGCCCTTCAGAAAGTGCGCCGCAGATTCTCTGTCGTCTACCCCGCGTGAAAATATCGCGGTCGACGCCGATCGACGGTTCGTTACCCCTCAAATTGATCCCGCTCGTCCGAGTGCGTCGGCAACCCTCTGCGACGCGCTTTCTCAAGATGCGACCGAAACGCGCGAGGTTGCGCGGAGCGTTCTCCCGTGACGAGGGAAGCAGGTCGCGAGCGCTCCCGGGCGGGCGGAAATCCAAAACGCGCTCCAGGCGCGGAGATCGCGCTTCGGCGCGCTTCGGGACTCGTTCGCAGATAAGCCGCGCGCCCCACTCCCCCCCCCGCGCCCGTCGCGTCGCGCCCAGCCTCCCGGCGTTCCTCCGACACGCGCGATGGCGTCGCCGGTCGCGCTCGGCGCGCCCCCCTCCCTCCCCGGGCGGGTTCGCGCGGCGCCCTCCCTCCGACCGCGCGGCCGCGCGGTCGTCCCCCGCGGCGATCGTCCGCCTCCGCTCGCGCCCCCTCCCTCGCCCCGCCTCGTCGTCGTCGCGTCCGGCGGCGGCCCGACCGCGAACGAGGCCGGGATGTACGACGGCACGGTGTTCTTCCACCTCTACCCGGAGCTCACGGACCCGAAGCCCATCTTCAACACCTTCCTCGAGGGCGCGCTTCACTGCGCGGAGGTGGCGCGGTCGCACCCCGCGTACTGCAGCGCGCACTTCCACGAGGCGTACGACCAGGCGGCGGCGATCGACGGCGCGCCGCACGGCTACTTCAACATGTCCCTCTTCAGCTGCCCCCCCGCGGAGCTCTGGAGCGCGTTCGAGGACCTCCACGAGTGCCTCGACATCGGACACGCGAACCAGGTCCACCACCCCCTGCCGTGCCGCGAGATCGCCGCCGACCCGGGGCCGGAATCCGCCGTCTCGAGCGCGCCCCACGGCGGCGTCCGATTCGCCGAGCCGGACGCCGTGATCCTCGTCGCGATCCCGTCGGAAAAAGAAACGGCCGAAGAAACGCCCGACGCGGACTGGCTCGAGTGGTCCGGCGCGAACCGAGCGCGATCGGTAGGCACCTACCTCGGCGCGACGCTGCACGAGGCGGTGGAGACGAGGGAGGGCGGGGCGCCGGCGTTTCGGCGCGTCGCGAGGGTCGAGCTCGGCGCCGCGCCGGAGGAGGCGGTGACGGACGCGCTGCGAGCGGCGAGGGAGGGCGCGGGGGAGGGCGCGGTCGTGGGGGCGTTCCGGTGCGCGTTCAACATCGAAAAGACGGGCACGCCCGCGGGCGCCATGCCGGCGGTCCGAGAGATGAACAGGCGCGCGAGGGAAAACGAGGAGGAGAAGAACAGACGAGAAGGGTCCGGCGACGAGACGAAAAGCGGAACCGTCTGATTTTTTTTTATAAATACGCGTCGACGCCTTTCGGGCCCTCCTCATTCCGTCGCCCCTGAGACGCCGTTCTTCACGCGTCGTTGATGGCGCGAACGTTTCTTCGAATCTGCGCGTCGTCGTCCGCGTCGTCGTCGTCGTCCCCGAACGGGTTATTCGCGTTCGGCCCCGCGTCCTGTTCCTCGAGCGGCATGTACTGGCTCATGATCGCCCTGATCTCCGCGTCCATGTAGCTCCTGAGCCTCCACCTGTACACCAGGAACCCGCCCCCCGCGAGGATGGCGCAGCTCGCGACGACGGCGAGGACGAGCAGCCCGACGCTCGCCTCGGCGCGCTCGGCGACGCACCTGCGCCCGCCGTTCTCGTCCGCCACCAACACGCGCCCCTCGCCCTCGCACGCGCACTCGAACGACCCGAACGTGTTGGTGCATCGCATGCGCTCGCCCGCGCACTCCCCGCGCGCGCACTCGTCCACGTCCGCGCAGTGTAAGCCGTCGCCCTCGAACCCGTCCGGGCACGCGCAGACGGTGGCGGGCACCGCCGCGGGGTCGTCGCCCGCCATCCCGGCGACGCGCTTGGCGTCGATGTTATCGCGGCACGCGTTCACGCCGCGCGCAGACCAACACCCGCCCGGGTTCGCCCCGCCCGCGCACGCGCTGGGGGGTTCCTCGTGGCACTTGATGTCGCCCTGCGCGAGGGTCTGGCACCAGCACCGGTCGCACGAGCAGCTCGGGGTGTCGACGACGGCGGCGCGGCACCCGTTCATCGCGTCGCACGTGAATCCGCCGTCGCGCTTCGTCACCTTGGTCGTCCCCCGGGGGCAGACGCACCGGTAAAACGGCCACTCGGTCGTGGACTCGCAACCGGTCAGACCGTTACCGTCCGCGTCCGCGGCGCACGCGAGTGACCCCTCCGCGTCCTCCGCGCACTGGTTCGAGCCGTAGCCCTCGTCGTCGCAGAGGGGCGGGGCTTGGCCCGTCACGAACCCCGCGCAGATGGATCGTAAAACCGACGCGCGGTCAATTTTTCCGCGGTACTGCCTCTCGTTGATCACGATCGTGGGGAGCAGGGTGATGTCGCCCCTGCGCCCGTCGTCCTGCTGCGCCATCTGCTCCGCCTCGAGCTTAGGGTTCAGCGCGTTCGCGTCGGGGTCGCCGACGCACGCGCGCCACCGCTCGACGTCGAGGCCCAGGTTTTGCAAAATCGTCGTCGCGCACGATTCCGAGCCGTAGTTTCCGCTCGCCATCGTGCACGTCTCCTCGAACTGCGTCTGGTAGTCCCACCACTTCCACGGCTGGCTCGTCTCGTTCGCGACGGAGAAGACGCACAGAGAGCGCAGGTTCTCGATCACGACGTCCCTCCCGCTGTACCCCCGGTCCAGGTCCTCGTCGGGGTCGGGGCAGCAGTATCGCCCGTCGTTGATGCACTGCCCGACGCACTCGGGGGAGTCCACGTACGCGGGCGGGCACAGCCACGTGACGTAGTGCGGGGTGAACTGCGCGTACCCGCCCTGGTCCAGCTGCTTCGCCACGGGCGCGAACTCGCGGATGAACGCCTTCTGCTGGTCGCACTTGGTCCCGCAGTCGTCCCCGCTGTTCGTCCAAAACTCCCACTCGACGCGCTCGTCGGGATGCGGAAGCACGTCCGTCCAGTTGAGCATGACCAGGATCGGCTGAGGCGGGTCCGCGGAGAGGAGAGGCTCGATCAGCGCGCCCGTGGCCTTGGTCACGAGGCCGACGGGGACGGAGATGTTCGCGACGTACTCGCGGCTCTTGTCGTCGTCGGCGGAGTCCAGGGTCACGAGGGACTCGTCGACGTTGTCCACGATCATCACCGCGTCCGCGCCCGCCAGCTGGCCGTGGTACGCCTTCGTCGTGAAAGGACACGCGCCGCGGTCGAGCACCAAAATCGCCGCGCCCATCCCGGGTGTCTTGGGAACGCGGTACGACTGCGCGGCGAGGGTTTGGGGAGAGAGGGGAGGGGGGACGCGCGCGTCAGATCTACGCGCGACGGCGGAGAAGAAGGCGGAAAAAAGAAAGAACTTCTTCGGATCGGACGACGGCGCGAGGGAGACGACGCGAGAGAGATGAAGGGGCGCGTCGCGCGCGCACCCCGAACGGATCGCACGCGTCCTTGTCCGAGGGGGGGTACGCCAGCGTGCCGCTGCGGGGGGGGAGAGGGGCGCGCGGGTGGGTCAGGGCGGGGAGACGCTCGATCGGGGCGCGCGATCGCGAGAGGAAAAAGAGATCGTCGCTCCGGGTCGTCCGAAGCGGGCGCGCGTCGGGGCGCGAGCGCGGCGCCCGTCTCGCGGAAAAGAGGCGCGACGTCGCGGGAGGACGCACGCGAGGGTGGCACCGTAGAGCGGCGTGCCGAAGTTCGCGATGGACATCTCGTACGTCCCCTTGATCGAGGCGGGCATGCGGACGTTGAAGTTGGCCTTCTCGACGTGGAACGACGCGCTCGCGCCGGGCGCGAAGGCGAACGCCCACGCCGCGACGACGAGCGCGGCGAGGAAACGCGTCGAGGAGGAAACCATCGTCGCGAGCGACGAAGGACGAGGGGAGACGCGGAGGTGAGGGCGACCCCGGGCCGTCTCGCGCGCGCGCCTTTGAGCGAGAAAACGTGGCGCGCGCGCGCGACGACGCCGTGAAAAACCGCGGGGCGCGGGCTGATCGAGACGAGCACTGACTCGGCTTCTCGCAAATACACATGGCTGAACACACGCGTCCCCGCGACCGCGGTCCTCCGCGCCCTCACTCAGATGCCCACCTCGAGAAACTCGAGGTCCAACAACACCGCCGCGCACGCCGCCCTCCTCACCGCGTCGTGCGTCCAGAACTCGTCCCCGCTCGTCGCCTCCATCGCCACCTCCTCGGCTTGCTTGATCAACCCTCGCCCGCCCGGCCCGAGCCTCTCGCCGAGCTCGTACGCCAGCGCTCTGTCGCCGCCGCCGCTGAGCGAGCGCTCGGCGGTGTCCTCGTAGACCCCCTGGCGCATGCGCTCCATGACGTCGAGCCACGACCCGTCCCCGCCCTCGCACCGGTCCGTGCCCCTGTGCCCGGCGAGCTGCCACGCGAGCGCCATCACGAGCTTCGCCTCCTCCCAGGGCACCGTCGGTTGGACCGGCGTCGAGGAGATGAGCGCCACGAGCCACTGCTTGCGCGTCTCCGGATCCCGGTTGAGGTGCGCGCGGACGTGCTGCGCGGCGTCGTGGGCGTCGCCGCGGGCGCTGCCCCAGTTCCACGTGGGGGAGGACCACGTCCGCGCCGGGAGGGGGACGTTCGTGCCGCCCTCCGCGGGCGCGGACATGGACGGGGGACCGCCCGGGGAGAAGACCACGTCGGGATCGACCGCGCCCGCGTCGGCGTCGGAAGACGCCGCGCGGGGGGCGCGCCGAGCGCGAGGGCGCGAGCGGGAGCGCGGAGGCGCGGGGCGCGCGAGGAACGCTCGAAGGACGGCGGGCATCGCGCGGACGCGACGCGCGAAGTGGCGTGCGCGCGACGACCGCGAGACCAGACGTGTTTATCCTATAAACCTCCTTAATGCGCGAGTGCTCTTTCACAGTCGCGACACCAGGCACCGTGCACTTTTCGTCGCGCCGATCGCCCGCGATGGCGGTGGTGGACGTGTCGTGGATGTTCGACGACGCCGGCGCCTTATCCGATGACGGGAGGCTTGCTTGCGCGTGCGCGTACGCCGCCTTCGCCTTCATCCTCCTCCGCGTCGTCAAGCGCTGGCTCATCCGCGCCTTCCCGTCCAACGTCGCGGCGTTCGTGCCGTACGACGCGACGGGGAAAAACCGCGGCGACGTCGTCGTGGTCGATTGCACGCACAGGTCCTTCCCCACGCTGACCCACCACAGGGACAGCTCCACGCCCGAGTGCTTGAAGGGGGACACGAGCACGGACACGGTGCTCAACGCGATTCAGCACCCCCCGGGCTGGGAACCCATGCGCCGAGCCACGAAGGTCACGTGCAACCACGTGCGTGTCCCCCCGTTCGCGCGCCCCTCGCGAATATTCCTTTCCGCCGCGCTTCCTCACGCGCCCTTCCCCTCCCCTCCGCACTCCCCTTCCCCCCCGCTCGCGCACAGTTCGACATCGACGGCGTGTTATCCGTCTGGGCCCTCATCAATCCGAGCGCCGCGCGCCGGCTCGAGCCCGTCGCGCGCGCGGCGGCTCGGTTGGGCGATTTCCGAGAACTCCCCGACGCCGACCCGCGATCGCACCCCCCGTCGCTCGCGGCGCTGCGGTTCGCGTGCTGGATGAACGCCGAGGAGCGCGCGCTCTTCTCGCGCCCGTTCGAGGGCGACGAGGCGCAGGAGAGCGCGAAGAAGTTCGACCACTTCCTGCCGCTCGTGACGCGAGCCCTGGAGGAATCCCTCCGCGAACCCCCCGCCGCGGCGCTGATCCACGAGGAGAAGAAGG
>MDSW01192563.1_pt1 | contig 21886 bp, 15 predicted proteins | sample 811171 | NCBI WGS metagenome assembly MDSW01 (sample SAMN05326641, study PRJNA326480) | marine metagenome | isolation source: seawater | place: Atlantic Ocean: North West | collected 2012 | reverse complement strand
TGCCCGGCACGTGGAGGGGGTGGCGCTGCTCTATGCCGACAACATGACCGATTCGATGGCCAAGGCCATCTCTGAAACGGAGCGGCGCCGGGCGATCCAGCAGAACTACAACGAGAAGCACGGGGTTGTGCCGACGGCTGCGGGCAAGAAGGCCAGCAACTCGATCCTCAGCTTCCTGGAGCTTTCGCGCAAGCTGAAGCAGGATGGCCCTGACGCGGACCTGGTGGAGGTAGTCGGCAAGGCCGCCCAGGCCTTGGAGAACGATCCCGATGCCGGGCTGGCTCTCGAGGCCCTACCGGAGTTAATCGATCAGCTCGAAGCCAAGATGAAGGAGGCGGCAAAGAAGCTCGATTTTGAAGAAGCAGCCAACCTGCGCGATCGAGTGAAGCAGCTGCGCCAGAAGATGGCGGGCTCACATTGACCGAAGGCACTTCGGTAGTGCATAGTTGTCTGGTGGACGCGGGGATTCAAGCGTTCTTTATGCGGATGTAGCTCAGTGGTAGAGCATCTCCTTGCCAAGGAGAGGGTCGAGAGTTCGAATCTCTTCATCCGCTTGATAAATAATTTCTATTTAAGAATATTGAATTCTTTTTTGGTATTCGGAGTTACTTGTTTTAAAATTTGAGAGATTTTTTTGGCAGCATTTCCGTCCCCATAAAGATTTGATGGCGGATATTTTCCGTGATGCATTTGTTTTTGAGCTGCCGAAAGAATTGATTCAATATTAAAATCTGCAACAGTAAGATTTTCACTATATTCACGATTATTTTGACGGTTTCCGATTAAAACGACTGGAACTCCTAAGAAACCGCTGTCTCTTAGAAAAGAAGAAGAATTTCCCAGGCACAATGATGAATTATTCATAATATTGACATATTCAATAGGGCTGAAAGATGTAAAGAATTTGATTTTTTCTGAATTAACTTCTTCAAGAGCTTCTTCAATTAGTTTAGAGCCAGCATCTGAATTAGGTGTAAGCCATATTGTCGAACGATTTAATCGTTTTACTGCATTAATTAGAATCCTTATACGTTGCGATTCCAAATCGATTTCAGTTGTGGTTGGATGGTAAACGACTAGAATATAGTCAGGATTTTCAATGCCAAGCAATGATTTCAGTAATAAAAAATCTAATTTAGTGGTTTCAAGAATAATATCACCAGCCGGGCATCCGGTATTGTAGATATTATTAGAATTTTCACCTAATTGCTTCAATATATTCTTACTTCTTTCGGTAGCTGTGAAATGGTAATGACTCAGTTTAGTAATACAGTGACGGATGTTTTCATCAATAGATCCTGACAGTTCACCACCTTGGATATGTGCGATGGGTATGTTTAAAAAACTTGATGCTATAGCTATGCCTAGAGTTTCATACCTGTCGCCAATGAGTAAGGTTATATCAGGCCTTTCCTCCAGTAAGATTTTTGTAGCCATCTTTATCGCGTTAGAGCAGGTATAAGCCATGCTTGATAAACTTTTACCACCTTCCTCGATTTTACTTTTATATTTAACTGTATGCCCATCTCGTTCTATAAACATAAATGTATTTCCAAAAGATTCTTCAACAGTCGTTCCTGTGCAGCAAATAACTAAATCAATACAATCATCTTTTTGAAGTAAATCTAGTACAGGCTTGATGCGACCGTAATTAGCTCGATTAACAATGAATGAAAGAATTTTCATAATAAATTTTCAATTAAAAAGAGGTCGTCTTTATTCATTGCTTCCTTAATTCTTTTTCCAATTAGCTGTTCTTTAGAATTAAGCGCCAATCCACCTGCAGGTTTTTTATAAGCAATGTGATTTTCGTCAATGATTGTACCAGATTCAAGATCTTTTGAGGCCACAAGACTTCTTTCAAACAATGTTTTCATAGGCTTCAAATCATTTGCCAGAATGTCTTTATCAGTTGCGATCTGAAGAAATTTCATTTTATCCCTAAAGTTACAAAGCCTCGTTAATTGTGTTGGATCTAAGGATGAACTTGTGTCTGGTCCAAACATTGACTTATGCCAGCAGAGATGGACTTCGAGAATTTCGGCTCCTTGAGCACATGCTGCGATTCCTACATCTTCATCACCTGAATGATCAGAAAGACCTACTAACTTTGCACCCAAACGGCTTTTTAAAAGAGGTATATTATTTAAACCAATTTCGGTCAGCTTGCTGGGGTATTTGCTTGTACATTGCAGGAAAGAAAAATCAGAAGTAAATTGTTTGCAGTAATTAGAACATGTTTTCAGTTCATCCCAGCTTGACATTCCAGAGGATATGATTATAGAGAGATTTGTTTCAAGACAAGCCGAGATCAATTCTAAATTAGTAATTTCTCCACTACCAATTTTTAAATATTTAACACTAAGACCTTCCAAAAGCCTAAGTGATTCAACTGAAAAAGGACTCACTATTAGATCAATGTTGTGCTTTTTACAAGTTTGGTCTATGAGGATCCAATCTTGAACCGTAAATTCCATTCTTTTCCAATAATCAAATCGGGATTTGTCTTGAGGAAAAATATTAACCCTAAACGAATCTCTATTCGTGGACTCTGCATTAGCTATGTGCGCTTGAAATTTGACCGCATCAGCACCACAAGTTTTTGCTTGCTTAATAAAAGCAAGAGCGTTTCCTAAGCTCCCATCATGAGCCTGTGCAATTTCTGCAATTATGTACATCAGAGTCTCACCAAGTTGTGTAAAGTGCGCGGAAGGCAATTTTTAAGATCAAAATAAACAGATTTTGCATGACCTAAAGAAAGGATTTCTTCTTTTGATAAATTTTTATACTTGTCGTGAGCAACCGCTAATATAATTAAATCATAATGGTGCTTTTTAACGGTTTCTAAATCTACAAGAAAATCACTAATTCCTTGGACTTTGATTTCAGGAGGATTGAGACTATTGTCTATTAAGGGATCAGTAATATGCACCATAGATCCATAAGATTGCAAGCAATTAAATAGTTCAATTGCTTTGGAGTTTCTAATATCTTCACAATTCTCTTTAAACGTCATGCCGAGTATAAGTGATTTAATTGGTTTACCAACTCCAATACTAGCAACTGTCTTTTTTATCGCGCGTCTAGCTATCCACCCTGGCATACCGTCATTAACTTGACGGCCCGATAAGATTACTTTTGAATGTATCCCGACCGCTTCCGCTTTGTGAGCCAGATAATAAGGATCAACCCCAATACAATGTCCACCAACTAAACCAGGCCTAATATTCATAAAGTTCCATTTAGTGCATGCTGCATCTAAAACATCATTAGTGTCTATGTCAAGTCGAGAGCAAATAAGGGCTAATTCGTTCGCCAGGGCGATATTAAGATCGCGTTGAGTATTCTCGATAACTTTGGATGCTTCAGCTACTTTTATATTTCCTACATTAAAAGTACCTGCCTTCACAAATTGTTTATAAAAATCATCTACCCACTTGGAAGTGTCATCGTCTTGCCCGCTGGTTACTTTTTTGATAGTAGTAATATTATTTTTTTGATCACCAGGATTTATCCTTTCAGGGCTATAACCTAACCTGAGATGTTTAATTGCATCACCAGCAAAATCTTTTATGTGATGATAACAGACGTCTTCAGTGGCACCAGGATAAACTGTAGATTCGTAAATTGCAACGCAAATATTATCATCTTTTATGTTTGATTGATTGAGTACTTTTCCAATAAGAGAACTAGCGTTCTTTAATGCTGTTAAATCTGGAACATTAAACTCATTAATAGGAGTCGGAACCGTAACAATGAAAATCCTTGTATCTCGTAAATCATTTTCGTTAGAAGTGATTTTCAGGAAATTAGAACCCTTCTTATTTTCTATGTGATCGTCACTACCAAACTCGGATAGGTTTCCATTATTAACCAAAAAATCTATTTTTGATTTATCAATATCAAAGCCAACAATGTTACGCTTGTCAGAAATTTTGAGAATCTCTAGCAGCAGAGGTATACCTACATAACCCAATCCAATTACAGCTATCTTATCTTGACCATTTGGAAATTGGTGCATTACTTGGCAGCCTTCTAATCTGACTAGAATTGCATAATTCTAGCATAACGAAGGATCAGATTTCTCCAGAAAGCTTTGTAGTGACTACTAGAAACGTGATCTCATTGACTCAATAGAATTCTGCAACTTGACGAATTGATCTGAAAGGATATAAATCAGTTTTTTCTCTGTACTTTGGAAGAGAGCTGTAACTGGCATTCCATTCTTTAGATTAGGAGTGGGTGAATCGGTGGAAATAGGTTCCAGTGAATTGAGGATCCTCGCTTGCACTAAAAATCCGCTTCTGCTCGAATTATTTCGATTAATATTAAGTGGATTTTCATTGTCCTCGATCATATCGGCTGTAACAGGGCTAATCGATTCAACCACCGCATTCAAAACACCATATTTTTGATATGGGTATGCTGAGACTCTTACATCAAATGCTGAACCCACCTCAACGCTTTCAACGAATTGACTTGGCAATTCGAAAGAAACTCTTGTTGAGGTCGGGACAAAAACTCTGAACATTGGGCTTCCCTTACCAACCAACTCTTGCGGCCTAACAAAAACTTCAGATATGATTCCATTAGAGGGTGTTTTAAACTTACAGTTGTTAAAATCATCACGGGCTTGAAAAACATCAGTCTCCAAGCTATTTTTGCTTTGTTCCAACTCCAATGATCTTCTACGTAATGCAGAGACCCTTTGCTCTGACTCAATTTGTGCTGACTTAAGTTTACTGCTGTAATCTTTCGATTGAAGTTCACTTACAGCACCTTTGATAGCTAATTCCTCGAATATATTGCTATAGTCAGATAGCATCGATATATTTATGTTTGATAACTTTTCTTGATTTGCTATTTCTTTGTTATTTAGCGAAATGTAGTTTTTAACTGCTTTTAAATCGTATACTATTTTGTCCAAATTTTGCTGAATTTTTTTGCAATCAAATTCAGCTATAATTCTGTTTTTACGAACATCTTGATTGTTTGATACGTTTATCTTTTCGATCTTGGCGGTAATGGGCGACTTCAATAAAAGTGATTGATTACCTGAAGTAACTCTACCATTTAAAAAAATTGTTTCTTTGTATTTGTAATTAAAGGCATATATGATAAAAGCTATGAGGGAGAGAATGAGCACTGATGCACCCGTCCGCAAATATACAAACCTTTGACGTTCCAATGCTGTGTTAGTATTTAGTAGAATTATACCATCAAGCGCGCTTGTGAAAATTTGCTATCTCATATCAAGTGAAGATTATTCTATTTTAGATGAAATCAGGAAGTATATGCTTGTTGTTAATTGTAGAATTAAAGATTGTTTATCTGAGTTGAGCATATCAAGAGATCTTGTCTCAATTTCTAGCATAAAAGAGAATGTGCTTTTAGAAGCAAACAAGGTAGATGAAGATATAAAAATAATATATAATAAAAATCCATGTCCTGGAATTAGCAAAATATTTAAGACCGGAGAAAATGAATGGACAACTCTGTTAAAAGTAGAGGCGTAAAATGACTAAGCAGAAAAACTTTCTTTTTTCAGGCAACTCATCTAGGGTTGCGCTTATCAAATCTGGTTACTGCTGGCAATATCTTTTGCCTAACCAGCATAGTGAGTCTGATTATTATGTCTGCTCTTTAAAAAAAGTCGGCGATTATGTATTTTTTGCTCAATGCTTTGGCCCTCATTACAGAGAAGCTATCGAAATTGGCTTGAATGGATGTGATTTTGAATGGGTGCCCTTAGAAGAAATATCTACTCAACAAAGATTAGTGCAACTAAATCTAAATAAGTCATATTTTTTGACTTATCTAAGATTGTACTACTCGACACTCGTCAGGAGAAATAGTAAATGTATTTCTCCTGTTGAGAGAAAGCTAGAGCAAGCATTAACAATTGGTCCATCTCACCAAACAAATGCAAGTAACACATGCATATTAGAATTAGATCAAGACTTTTCTATTTTCGTGCCTCTAAATTTACGAGATATACTTGTGGGAGAATCTGCCGAGTCTAGCCAAATGCCTGCTTCTCATAATCTATCTGCCAAGATCGAAACATCGAAGCCAGAAAGACTGTCCAATCTATCTACACCTTACTTAGACACGAATTTAGAATATGTTAATTTGATAGAGGATCTTAGGTCATATATAAATCAAAGCTTATCATATGGCATATTATACGAGTCTTTGACTACAAACCAAAAATTAAAAGATGAGACTGGTATTAAAACTGCATTAGAAAGTTTAAATCTTACCCTGCATTGTTCTCGAGAAAAGAATATCTCACAAGATCTTCAAAATACTAGTGATTTCAAATTGCTTTTTAAAAATCAAGAACTTATTGATTACGGATTAAATTTAAATTACAAAACATTAGGTTCACCCTTTAAGCAAGATTGTAACTTATATACAATTCCGTCTATTTCTGAAAAAAAATTAGATTTTTATACCTTTTTTAAGGAGCTCCAACAAAAGCCTTTTTCTCTAGGGTTAATTATTGCTCTTTCGTTATTTATTCAGCTTTTAACGCTTGCAGTTCCTCTCCTGTTTCAGCAAATAATTGACAAAGTTATCTCACAACAAAATCCGCCTCTTCTCCCGATTTTAACAACTGTGATGATCGTTTCTGCATTGCTTGCAGGAATTTTCCGTTCCTCACGACAGTTAATAGTTTTCGACGTTGCTGATAGAGCAGATGAAAAATTCTCTGAGATAATTCTTAAAAAGCTTATTAATCTCAAGTATGATTTCTTTGGTGGACAAAAGAAGGGTGATATTGCTAGTAGGATTCAAGACGTATCCAACATTAGAGCCTTTTTCACCGGCCCTGTAATTAGTACAACTTTAGACCTTTTATTTTCTGTCGTATATTTATCGATACTTCTCCTCTATAGTGTAAATCTAACAATAGCTGCTTTTGCTCCAATGCCTGTTTACATGGCATTAGTTGTGATAGGAGCTCCTTACTATAAGCGTCTTGTTCGGAAAAGAGCTGCAAAAAGGGCATATCTCTTTTCGTTTATTTTAGAAGTGATTTCTGGTATACAATCTGTCAAATTACAAGGTTTTGGCTCAAAGGCTATCGAGCTTTGGCGAAACAAGTTTTACGAACAACAAGATGTTGGCCTAAAACTTACAACATTTGCATCCATATTTTCTGAAATAGGTGCTTTTTGTACTCAGCTCAGTAGCATCCTGATTTTGTTTTTCGGAACCACATTGGTCCTTTCTGGGGATTTGACTGTGGGTGAGTTGATTGCTTTCAGGATTATTGCTGGATTCTTGACTGCACCACTCTTGAGGCTTTCTGGTATTTGGCAATCCGTTCAAGAGACTCAGATTAGTTTGGAGCGCGTTAATAAGATTATTGATTATGAATCCGAAAATATTAATTATAGTTCTTTTGTTAAGGGTGATCCTAGAAAAATTTTGGTGAGAAATATTGACTTTGGTTATTCTCCTAAACAAAATGTACTTTCTGATGTGTCGGCACTCTTCAGTCCTGGTACCTCCACAGCTCTTGTGGGCAAGAGTGGTTCTGGTAAAACTACACTGATTAAATTATTAACTGGTTTATACGACCTTGACGCGGGAGCGATTGAGATTGGTGGAACGAATATCGAGAATATTAGCTCCAAAAAACTCAGAGAAATGATTTACTGCGTACCTCAAGAGTCTCATTTTATCGGTGGAACTATTGAGGATAATATAAGATATGGTTATCCAAAGGCATCTCAGGAAGATCTCAATGATGTTCTAGAACTTGTTTGTCTTCAAGAGATAACTGAGTCTAAATTAGGCGTTAATGGACTTGTTCAAGAAGGTGGATCTAACTTCAGTGGTGGTCAAAAACAAAGACTAGCTCTAGCTCGAATGGTATTAAGAAATCCAAGCTGTATAATCCTTGACGAGGCGACAAGTGCGCTTGACAGCATTACAGAAGCTAAAATTCTAAAAAATCTTTCAATAAAATTTCCGTCTTCAACAGTCATTTATATTACACACAGAATTCATACAGCCTCAAAAGCTGATCAAATAATTATGTTGGAAAATGGCGTTGTTGCTGGATCAGGACCTTTCCAAAAATTGTATAATAGTTTACCTTCATTTAAAGAAATGGTTGACAGAGGAGTAAATGAATAAAAAGATTGCCATCTCAGGATGGTTTAAATATGGTCATTCAATATCTTTAGTAAACCTAGAACATACTAAGTGCCTTCTAGATATGTCATATGACATATATGGTACTGAAAGATCTCCTTTGTTTTCGAATTGGATTTTCAAAAATGGTAACTACCCCTTACTAGATGACTTGTATTATAAGAATATTGTAGATCAATATAAAACAACTATTGCTACTCTTGAGTATGATGCCTATATCGACATAGCTGTTCCACCAGCATTAATGCCATACCGCGCAAAGAGAAATGCGGTATTTATGGTTTCTGAACTTGATCAACTCTCGCCAACCTATATTAAGTTTGCAGGAGGATTCTCTTCACTAAGAAGAATCCATGATCAATGCAATTTTATTTTTACTCCTTCTGAATGGTCTCGTCAATCAATACTTAATACAGGATTAGATCAAAACAATGTTTTTGTTGTACCCCATGGCATTCAACCACTAGATCTTTCTAGCGACACACGCAAATCTATAAAAAAACAACTTAGAGACAAGTTGAAAATTACACAAGAGAAAATTGTTATACTCCATGTTGGAGCAATGACAGACAATAAAGGCATAGACGTACTGATAAAAGCTATTTCACTTTCTAACTACTCAAAGAAGATTTGCCTTTTAATGAAAGGCAATGACTCTTTGTTTTCATCTAATAAAATAGTTAATAGGGTTCTCAAATTTTGTGCTGATCAAGGCTTGTCTTTGCCTGAAATTAAGTATATTGGTAACAACTTGAGCAAGAATAGTTTGACCCATTTATTCTTGTCCTGTGATTTATATGCTTCTTTATTTAGATCTGAAGGGTTTAATCTCCCAGTTGCAGAAGCAATCAATCTAGATATTCCTGTATTAGTATCTCAGGCTCCACCTGTAACAGAATACTTACAGGATTCCAAAAAGGCATATTATGTTCAAGCTAAATCTATTTTAAATCCATCAACCAACAAAATAATGCATTTCGAGCCTGACTTGGAATCTGCAGTCGAGCAAGTAAATCGATTCTGCCAATCCCACGATATTTCAAATGAAAATAAGCATAAATCAACTTTGATTACATGGTATAAGTCTACACAAATTCTGTGCAATCATTTAGGCCTGATCTAATCTCTTGCCTAATAATGCAATACTTTGCATTGACTGGATCTTTAGAGCTAATATTGCATACTCTGCAAACTCCGCATCTCTTCTTTTAGCTGAGTCTTTGGGGACCAAAGGTGTGTAGATATTTGATAGTAATTCAATCGCTCTACCACTCACAGTGGATAATTTCTGCAAAGCTAAAACACTTTTTTTTCTTGAATCAATCATTATCGCAGTTTTTTCAGGCAATGAATTAGATATATTGACAATTAAGTCCATTCCTTGGCTGGTATCTTTTTGAATCACTTTTGCATCTAGGAAGATGAAACACCTATCAGCTGGATTTAGATAAGTTGATATCTTTTCTATTGTTTCTTCGTCGTCTTTGCAATGCCAAAAGTTGTGATCACAAGTACTATGATTATTCAGTCGGCCAAGCTTTTTCACCGTAATATCAATCCAATTCTTATCATTGTCAATCGTTAAGGCACTAGTTGTAGCAGAGTTAGTCTTGCAATATTCATTGATTACTAATGATGAAGTGCCACATCCAAGCTCGATAATTTTTGAAGGCTTAAATTCACTTAAAACTCGTGAAAGTCTATGACATTTGACGATATCTGGGGGAAACTGGGTATCTTCTTTTAGGTACTGGATAATCTTGCTGTTTAAATGCGTTTCGGTGTCAGCTATGCATGCATTTATAATTGATCGCTGAAGATCATACCAATGATGAATGAAGTTAGAATCTTGTGGTGTAATTCCTTGATCAATGATTTGTTTAAAATTTCCTGATGGATATATTTTATATTCACGTTCATAAATGCATGAAAATTGAGAAAAGGCTTTTTTTAGTCTATCAAAATCAGTCAAGATGGTTTTCAAGTCTTGTAGAATAGTGATTGTCATTTAATGAACATCGTGAGATATTCATTTATTTGTCTTGAAAGAGAATGTGATGTCTTGTAGATTTCGTATTCATCGGAATTAATCCAATCTAATTTTGAATTCCTTAACTTATTTAGTTTATCATTTGATGACGCAAACGATTTGATCATAGCACACATGCTTTGTATATCTTTGAAGTCTATATGATTTGAGTGGCTTACTTCAATTGTTGATTTATTGTTTAATGACAGAATATAGGATCCCATTAAGCTCGATTCAATAAAAGACCAAGACAAAACAAATGGTCGAGACAGATACAGATGAATATCAGATTTTCTTATTTGATGTATGTACTCATTGTAGGGTAACTGATCTTTAAAATCAACATTGGAGTATTCCTTTAATCTATTTCTTATATGAGCCGCATTATCATCCCAAAGTTCTTTTTCGTCATAAACACAGCGATTGTCTGCCAGTATTGTGAGTTTAAATGAATCTGGTGGACACTCTTTGTTTAGTTGCTCAATTAATTCAAGAAGTCTATCTACACCTCTCGTATATTCGAAACCCCGACTTACGTAAAGAAGATCAAGAATATTGTTATCAAATTTCTGCTTGAAGTCTGGTTTAAATATATTCGTTGGGAATCCGTCTTTGACAACAGTGAGTTTTTTCTGCAATTTTGTCGAAAATGAATTCTTTTGCCAATGAGTAGGACAAATTGCGATATCGCTTTTTAAGATCCCCATTGTAAAAGCATCAGACGTCAAATTGTTAATAATTGACCTGTCACTTTGATCTGACTTAGTATTCGCGTTCCAGCTATGAATTTCTCTATTCGCATCATTAAACATCCATTCACAGTATGTTATTAACTTGGCTTTCGGGAAAACAGATTGGCACCTCCATAACCCATACCCATAGTGACTTATTATGACATCAGGTTCAAATCCACTTCGTTGTAAATGTGTTGCTCCTTGTAGAGCTGCATCAGAAAAATCTAATCCAATCTTTTCTAAACAATTGGCCCCTTGTGTTTTTACTTTGAGAATCGCTATACCTTGGTCAGGCCATTCAGTTTTTTCAACACAGATAAATTTAATTTCAAATCCCTTTTTACTTAGCTCTGGAAGGATCCATCTGAATTGTCCTGGGAACGAGCGATGGACAAACAATAGCTTCATAGTATAGAATCTCTGGGCTTGTTCTGTAGACACTTGAAGACTCTATCAAAGAACCTTGAGTTTTTGTCAAATATCAACAAGCCTCTAGTTGAAAGGCTTAATCAATACAATGAGACTGCACAATATAACGACGTATCTTCAAAAAGAAATCCATCAATTATTACCTACAGCTTAATGGCGCAGAAGAAAGAACTTGTTTATTTGCAATGCGGTAATTATTCAATCGGCTCAACAACTCACGGTCTTTCAGATAATTCAGATATACATAATAATTTTAGGGAATGCTTTTCTGAAGGAGCTATTAGCCCCGAGACTTACGATAAATGCTATGCAGATATCCACGAAGATTTGCACATTGCTTATTTTATTGATCTTCTAAAAAAACGTGCAGCAGAAAAAGGTGACTTAAAGTTCACTAGGCAACCCAATCGTAGAGTCAATCCTACCTTTTTGGTTTTAAATGGATTGGCTGGTAGAGAAGACCTTGAAGAGCTGATTACTTCTGTTTCACCTAAGCATATTTTCGCGGTCGAGAATGATATCGAGCTTGTGCATGACTTTTTGTCTTACTATTCTATAGAAGATATCAGAGACTTTTGCAAATCCAATGGAAATATCTCATTTTCGTTGTCAGTAGGTTGTGGTTCTCCCGAAGAACATATTAACGAAGTAAAAGCATGGATTGCGTCAAACAATGAGCTTGGTACAGAAGGATTACTTATAAGTAGCTCTCCTACTCCCTCTATTAAAAAGGAGTCGATGAGAGCATTCTTAACCACTAATACATGGCATGTTGATTCGATTAATAATATGGGATATCAAGTAGATGAGTATAATATGTTAGCCAATACTTCAGCCAATTTTAATTCGCTCAAACACAAAATATTTCTTTCTCCCTTTTCAGAAAAAGATCATATTAAGGATTTACCAGTTGTAATTACTGGTTCAGGTCCAAGTTTAGACCCACATATTCCTTTTCTCGCTGAAAATCGAGATAAATTTATTCTTGTTAGTGGTGGTAGCTCTATCAGTACTCTTTTGGATGCAGGAATCAAGCCTGATATTCATGCTCAATTAGAAAGGTCTGAACATCAATTCAAGCTACATTCAGAGCTTTCACAAAAATACGATCTATCTGATATTCTTTTAATTGCCAGTTCGACTGTTCCTGAACGACATCAGTCATTATTTGATCGAATCATATATTTTTTCCGCCCTGCACTTTCCCCCCTTGCACTTTATGCGTCTAATGATGGAGAAATTCTCAATGCTGAAGGACCTGATACCATCAATTCTGCTGTTGCATCAATTTCTGCATTAGGTTTTAAAAAGATAGCTTTATTTGGTGTCGATTGCGGTAGTTCTTCAAAGTCCTCAATTCGCTCAAAGGGTGCTTTCGGTGGCTATATACCTAGAAAACTCAATAAGGTTGAGAGGGGTTGTAAAGGTGTTTCTATTTTCACCAATCATAGACTTCAAACTGTACGTAATGCAATTAATTGGTCTTTACTTTTAAATAAGGCTAAGGCTACTAATTTCAGTAACGGCCTTGCCATACCTTCAGCTAGCTCACAAGATATCGAATCTTTTAAAGACTGGCTTAAATCTGACATTAGCAATGACTCACCCTTTTTATCCAATAGCGATCTGCTAAAAGACCTTCTTTGGGACCACATGATATCATTAAATCAGTATCGCTTAACTACATCATGGCAAATTGCAAATCCTCGACAAAAAGTTTTTGACTTTTGCAGGGAGCTTGAATTTATATTTGAAAATTCATCCGATATCCGTGATATTGTTTTAAATATTCGAAAGATGATTTCTCTTACCATTAAACGTCCTACCAAATCACATCAACTTGTACCTAGGATAACTAGAGGTACTTTGGGTAAAATTTGCCCAATGATACTCAGTTTTTATAATAGTGCTGTCACCGATGATCCAAATACCGAAGTACTGCCTTTTATAAAATCAGTTCTTCTTGAATTCGTTGATCTTCTTGAATCTGATCTTTATTCTGTAATTGATAGAATTGAGCCTCATGTCTAATTGTCCATCAAGCTTGAAAACCTCACCGGAATTCATAAAGTCAAAGTTTGGCATTTCATATGCTGAAATTGAAAATACTCCAACTCCAAACTTAAATCCTACACTTGTTAAAAAGTGTATGCTTGATGTTGCCTCAAATATTTCTTCTCTCCCTAAAGTTTCATCTCCTCTCCACTTTGTAGCTCATGAGAAGTTTCGTTCTTTTCCATCTCCATGTCTTGAAGACTTAATTGGTTCTACGACTTCTAACATTCTTAAACAGGCTGCTTGCTTTGGTCTTACCGAACTCTCCGCTCAATTAAATAATATCCCTTTGTCTCTCAGCAATGTAGCACCTAATGCATTGATAGTTATTGGATTAAAAAATCCAGTTTACTTATTTGGCCTAATTAAGTGGTGTATATCTCATAATATTAAGCAAATTGCTTTTGTTGATGTCAATATTCAGCATCTTTATGAATCTTTCTATCTCTTCGATTGGGAAGAGCTCTTTTCACGCTTAAAAGAGCATGATATCTTGTCAACTTTTTTCTTCGATACTGCTATCACAACTTCTCTAGCAAGTGCAGTTAATTGGTTCTCCAATCAGCGTTATTACTCTGCTACCAATTTTTATTATTTTGTTGACCGTATTTATAATTCCCATTGCCAATCTGCACTGCTATATTTAAAGCAGCCCAATGCATTTTCATCAGTTACTTCAATGGGCTTTTATGAAGATAATGTCAATATGGTGGTTAATACCTTCAAGTCGTTCGAGTTGCAACCTAATTTTTATTTGAAATCAGACTCTTCTCATTCAAGGCCTATTTTCTTGATAGGAAGTGGTCCATCCTTTGATGATAGGATTGATGAAATAAAATATTTCAGGAAAAAATATAATCCATTGCTCATTTGTTGTGGTAGTGCTGTCACATCGCTTATCGAAAACTCTGTTATTCCGGATATTGTTGTATTAGTTGAACGTAATGTTTCTGTATTTGAAAAACATCGTGATAATCCACAATATCATGAATTTTTTAGCCAAATCGACCTTATTGCTGCGTCTACAGTAGATTCACGTATCTTTAGCTATTATAAATCGTCTCACATTTACACTAGATCTAGTAATATCTTCGCTAGCACTTTGCCCAAAGGAAATATCCTGAGCCACACTCATACAACATCTGCTAATGCTGGCCTCTCATTTGCCTTATCGCTGAACCCTTTGTCAGTATTTTTCTATGGTCTTGATTTTGGTTCCCAAAGTAAAACTTATACGCGTCAAAAATATGCACATGGTATTGGTTCATATAAATTCAATCTAGCTGTAGGTGGTTGCAACGGTACTATGTTTACGAATCCCTCTTTGATGAGAAGTAAAATGTTTTTTGATGAATTACTCTTGTCAGTTAAAACAGACGTTGCATTATACAATCGATCTATATCGCCCACACCTTCTTATTCAACTGTCATTAGTCGAGATGATGTAGAAAATATTTTAAGTGAGCCTTTTGATTCCAATTCAGTAATTCATGCATTTGATAAATCACTCTCTATTAGTAAATTGTCGTTTGCTAATATTTCCGACTATATTAATGATTTCGTCCCATCTTCCTTTGATAAACCCAGTTATGTGACAGAATTATCGGTATCTCTCACCGAAAAATTTGGATACTCTCCTGAATTTAAGACAATTGTTCCCTTTATTAAGACTACTTGCCTTGCGCTTTCATGTGCCGAAATACTTTTAATTGATCATCACTCAATTCAGCCTCATATTGCTAAATCTGAATCACTTAATACTTTTAAGCTTGTTCTCAGTAAAACTTTGGCGATGACTTCAAGCTTACTTTCATCTTATTGCACTTAATTATTATGAACCTTAGCTCTCACTCTACTGTCTCTATAGTTGTTGCTAAAGCCAACTCTTCACGCGTTCCCAGAAAAAATTTTCGAACATTCTTTAATGGATCTTCCTTGGTAGATCTTACACTTGATTTACATTGTAATTCTGGCCTCGATATCCCTATTATTTTGTCAACTGATGAGGTTTCGTACGTTGTCCCTTCAAATGTTTTTCTACATTCTCGCAGTCCTTCTTTATCCCAATTTGAGACACCAGTTATAGATGTCCTTCTAGATGTTATAAAAGCCTTTCATTTATCAAATAACTGTCGTTTAATTCTTTTGCAACCTACAAGTCCTTTTAGAACGCCTAAAAACTATATAGATTTCGTTTCTTTTATGAATTCCCATTCTTCAAAATCTTCTGCTTTTAGTGTTTATCGGGTTGAGGATAATCATCCTGCTCGTATGTATTATCTAGATTCCGATAAACTTACACCTGTCCTTGCCGAAAAAGTTTCGCTACAGTCCCAAGACCTCAATGACTGTTATCATCGTAATGGCTGTTTTTATTCCCTAAATGTGCCTGACATTCTTGAAGGTAATCTCTATTCAAATACCAATCCACTACCTTTTATTATGCCCTTTGAGTCTTCAGTCAATATCGATACTATCTTGGACTTCAAAATTGCACAAACGCTTTATCCTCAATTTATCGATGGTTCTCTTGCCAAGCTTTAATGCTCCATATCTATTTCCCCGATTTTAGATTTTTTCATATTAATGATCTTCCTCTACTTAAGGATCACAATATCATATGCGATTTAAGTTTCAACTCTTTAATTACCGTGGCCATTATTCGGCCTCCAGAGATCCTCAGTGATATCCATTTCTCTTGCTTTCCCTCTCTTCAGTATGTGCTCTCCGATACAACTGGTGTCTCGCACCTGTCACTTAGTCATAAATATCCATCCTTAAAAGTTCTCACACTCCGTGATGTTACACCTTCTCAAAGAGAATCCTTAACTGCTGCTAGCGATCTCGCCTTCTTATTACTTCAGTTATCTCTCAGGCCTGTTCTAAGAGCGAGTTTTGATTATCTTTCTCAGCTGGGTGATAAGAGTGATTCTTCACTATTAAGATCTGATTATCTCGGTAGAACTTTTAATGATACATCTATAGGTTTTCTAGGATTTGGGAGGATCGGTAAAGCACTATTTCGTAAATTACCTTCTTACACAAAATCTATTTATATCTATGATGAGTGTGTCTCCTCAATCGATCCATTGCGCGATGTTATATCCTCCAAGCCCAATGTGTTTTTATGTTCTTCAATTGGTGAGTTATTCCATAAAAGTGACTCTGTTGTTATAGCTGTTACTGATGACCCTAGTCGGAACACCAACTTGATTACAAGTAAGCAATTAAATCTCTCTTGTATGCATTCTATCATCAATATCTCACGTGATTACGTCGTTGATATCAATCATATTGCGCAAGCGCTGTTATCTTCATCTCTTAATTGTTATTATTCTGATTTCATTAGAACCGATTTCTCTGTTGATCGGGAGACTCTTTATAAGCTGCATTCATCAGGCCGCATGTTATCATTGCCACACATGGGCGGTTGCACAACCTTCTCATGGGTTCAATCTATTAATTCCCTTCTAGATCTATTTTTCACCTCTGCGCCTTAAATGATTGATTCCCTTAGTGAGTGGTCTCTAAATGTATTGGAAGTCTATTCTCTTAAAAATAGGTCATTGCCATACACTTATTGGTATGATTTTTTGAGGGGTGAGCTAAATGATATTCCCGGTGACATTTTAGAGTTTGGTGTTTTTCGTGGTAGAACTTTAGCAACTACAGCATATTGCGCATCTCTTGCAAAAGTTAAAAGAAAAGTTTATGGTTATGATTCCTTTTCCGGTTTTCCTTCTGATCTTGATATAAAAGATCATCCAGATCGTTTCGACGATTTATTAAATTCTGGTTCGATTACTCAACTTCACTATAATATGGTTCAGAAGAACCGTGAGTTTTTAGCTGTTACAGGTAGATCTTTTGAAACTTCAAACTCTAGCTCTAGTGGTAATTTTTCGTCCACAAGTCTTGAATTTGTAACTAACAAGCTTAATTACCTTGGCTTAGATAATTTCGTGCTTGTCGAAGGCGAAATTACGGACTCGCTTTTGGAACACAATCTACCCTCACAGATAGCAGCGATTTTTCTTGATGCTGATCTATTTAAGCCTTATGATGTTGTATTGAATAAGTGTTGGGACCTTTTGTCGCCCGGCGGTATCATCTATCTTGACGAATATTTCAGTCTCAAGTTCCCTGGACCCAGAATTGCTGTAGATAGCTTTATCTCAAAGCACAGAAATGCTCGGTTGATTTGTATCGAGGCTCCTTATAATGAGTTCGAGAGGTGGATTCTCAGGAAGGTCTGACCTCATTTTGTGTGCGATCCATGACTGAGAGCACGCTCAGGCCTGTACCGACGTTCTAGCTGTACACCCTTGCTTGACAAGCCTCTTTCATTTCCACAAAATAGGCATACCCAAATTGGGTCCTCGTGACAGCGGGGTGTCTCTCTTCCAAAATCCACAAAAAAAAATGGCGGTTACTCTAACCGGAACCACAGGGAATGACACCCTGTTTGGTAGCACAGCTCAAGCGGCCTACGTTAAGGGCAAAGAAGGCGGCGATCGTCTCGTCTCCCAGTACACCAACTCCACACTCATTGGTAACGCTGGTAACGATCTTCTTGAGATCCAAGCGGGTGATGGCTCTGTCATCACTATGAATCCTGGCAAAGGTGATGACACCGTCTCTATCTCGGGCCTCACAACTCTTGGCACCCTTTACGTAGCCAACGGTCTGGGTACTTCAGTTAACTACGGAGACGACACCTTCTCGTTCGATACAGCTGGTGGTGCTGTCTTCCTTCAGGGCACCGTTCGTGGTGGTGAAGGCAACGACACCCTCACCATGGCAAATGGGGTTGATGGCAACGGCTTTAAGTACAACGGTGGTCAAGGCAAGGACCAAATCACCGTTTCTGCCAACACCTCAGTTCTGTTCTCCAACACGCAGCTGCGTGCTGGTAAGGGTGCCGACTCCGCGAACCTCGTATTCAACACCGGTGCCATTTTCAATGGCTTCACCGTTGCTGGTGGCAACGGCGCTGACACCATCAATTTCAACGCAAACAGCGGTTTCAACGCCTCTGCAAACAACCTGATTGATCTGGGAGATCAGGCTGACGTTTTCTCTGGAACCTTTATCCCTGTTTCCGGCTTCATCTCCGGTTCATTTGACGTCGTTGGTGGTGGTGCTGCCGACACGATTACGGTTCTAGTTTCCGGTTCTATGACCGGTGCTTTTGATCTTGGGATCTACGGCGATAGCACTGCAGTCGATACGACCGCTGGCGGTGCTGACACCATTGCCTTCAACCTGGCGAACTCCGCTCAGGACACCACCGGTATGGTCGCTGGTGGTTTCGGTGCTGACACCATCACCATTTCCTCCAACATCACCGCTGGTTCTGCTGGCTTCAGTGTGAACGGTGGACTCGGCAATGACAGCATCACCATCACTGATGGCGGCGCTCTTGCAGGCACTGTGAATGGTGGCGAAGGTGCTGACCGGATCACCTTCAACATGGGTTCCGGCCTTACTGCCGTTAACAATCCCGACGGCCAGGGATATGTGACCCTGCTTGGTGGTGCTGGCAATGACACCTTCACCAACACCACTGTTAACACTGGTGGTGGTGCAAGTGCCTATGCAGCTACTGGCCTGGTTATGGCCATCCAGGACTTTGCTACTGGTGACCTGATCGAGCTGCTGGGAGTCAAGGTTGTCAACGAAGACGCCAACGTTGAGCGTTCTGCGTTCGTTACCCGCAGCTTCCTCACCAACTCCGCAGTCGGAATGACCGGCCGCAGCATGAACAACGTCGCGATGTACCGCGATGGTGATGATGTTGTTCTTCAAATCACTACCGGTTCTGGTACTGCTGCTGCTGGTGAGGACCTCGCAACTGACGGTTCTGGTGTTGGTCTTGCCGTTATCCGCTTTGTGGATAACTCTGCCTTCGCAACTCAGATTGACGCTTCCTCTGGCGCTCTTTCCAACGCTGGCATTTCTTTCCAGCAGACAACTACCGGCTTCAAGATCAATTTCACCTGATCTTTCATCCAGTAGTTTCAAGGGGGGTGGCTGTGCCACCCCTTTTTTTTGTCTATTTTTACCCTTCATTGGCCTCGTTCGTTTCCTCCCTCTACGTATATGTTCCTAGGCCATCTTTTTAATCGTGGCTTTCTCCTTTGAGTCTTTTTGCCCTCCAGAGTTTTTTATCTATATACTCGCGTCTCTGCAGCCCTGTTTAGTAGTATGGAATGTCCGACCTTGGCGCTGCCAATATGCTTAAAGCTCTATTCGGTGATCCAAATCGTCGCAAGTTAAACCGTTACCAGCCCATCGTCTCTGACATCAATCTGCTGGAGGAAGAAATTTCCCCTCTTTCAGATGATGATTTACGTTCACGTACCTATAACTTTCAGAATCGTCTTAACAATGCTGGCGAACTTGTTAATCAGCGTTTGCTTCTCAATGAAATCCTCCCCGAAGCTTTTGCGATTGTTCGTGAAGCAGCTAAGCGTGTTCTAGGAATGCGTCATTTCGATGTTCAACTCATCGGAGGTATGGTTTTGCATGAGGGTCAGATTGCTGAGATGAAAACTGGTGAGGGCAAGACACTGGTTGCGACCCTCCCCAGCTACCTAAATGCATTGACTGGACGTGGCGTCCATGTCGTTACTGTCAATGACTATCTGGCCCGACGTGATGCGGAGTGGATGGGCCAGGTCCATCGCTTTCTGGGGCTCTCCGTTGGTTTGATTCAGCAGGACATGCGTCCTGAGGAGCGTCGTCGCAATTACGGCTGCGACATCACCTACGCCACCAACTCGGAGCTTGGGTTCGACTACTTGCGGGACAACATGGCCGCAGACATCAGCGAGGTGGTTCAGCGGGAGTTTCAGTACTGCGTGATCGACGAAGTTGATTCGATTCTGATCGATGAAGCCCGGACGCCTCTGATCATCTCCGGCCAGGTGGAACGTCCTCAGGAGAAATATCAGCAGGCCGCGCAGGTTGCTGAGGCTCTGGAGCGTGCTGCGGAACTTGGCAAGGATGGTATCGATCCAGAGGGTGACTATGAGGTGGACGAGAAGCAGCGCAGCTGCACTCTCACCGATGAAGGCTTTGCCAAGGCCGAGCAGATGCTGGGTGTTCAGGATCTCTTTGATCCCCAAGATCCCTGGGCCCATTACATCACCAATGCCCTGAAGGCAAAGGAGTTATTTGTCAAAGACGTCAACTACATCGTTCGCGATGGCGAGGCGGTGATTGTTGATGAATTCACCGGTAGGGTAATGCCAGGGCGCCGCTGGAGTGATGGCCAGCATCAGGCGATTGAGGCCAAGGAGGCTCTGCAGATTCAGGCCGAAACCCAGACTCTGGCCTCAATCACTTACCAGAACTTTTTCTTGCTCTATCCCCGTTTGGCCGGCATGACCGGCACCGCCAAAACCGAGGAAGTGGAGTTTGAGAAGACCTACAAACTCGAAACCACGATCGTGCCCACCAACCGGGTGCGTGCAAGGCAGGACTGGGCCGATCAGGTGTACAAAACTGAAGATGCGAAGTGGCGTGCCGTTGCAAACGAAACCGCCGAAATTCACAAACAGGGTCGGCCGGTGTTGGTGGGGACCACCTCAGTGGAGAAGAGTGAACTGCTCAGTTCCCTTCTGGCTGAGCAAGAAATCCCCCATAACCTGCTCAATGCCAAGCCCGAAAATGTTGAGCGCGAGTCGGAGATCGTGGCCCAGGCTGGACGTGCCGGTGCAGTGACCATCGCCACAAATATGGCTGGTCGCGGTACGGACATCATCCTCGGCGGCAACAGCGATTACATGGCGCGCCTCAAGTTGCGGGAAGTATTGCTTCCCCGTTTAGTCAAGCCAGAAGAAGGCTATAAGCCGCCGGCTCCGCTTCAGCGCAGTGCATCTGCTGGATTTACGGAGATGCCGGCGGCTGTTCCAGCCCGTACCGCTGACAGCCTCTATCCCTGTCAGCTCAGTGGGGATGTCGATCAGGCCCTCGGCCAGTTGGCGCGGGATTTGGTCAAGGCGTGGGGTGACCGTGCTCTCACGGTGATTGAGCTGGAGGAGCGGATTGCCACTGCCGCTGAAAAAGCACCCACCGATGATGCCCAGATCCATGCCTTGCGCGACGCGATTGCCAAGGTGAAAGGGGAGTACGACGCTGTGGTGAAGCAGGAGGAAGGTCGTGTTCGTGAGGCTGGAGGCCTGCACGTGATTGGGACGGAGCGGCATGAATCCCGGCGCGTGGACAATCAGCTGAGGGGCCGTGCTGGTCGCCAGGGCGATCCGGGCTCGACCCGTTTCTTCCTCTCGCTTGGAGACAATCTGCTGCGCATTTTCGGTGGGGATCGTGTTGCCGGATTGATGAATGCCTTCCGTGTTGAGGAAGACATGCCGATCGAATCGGGGATGCTCACCCGTTCGCTTGAGGGAGCTCAGAAGAAGGTGGAGACCTACTACTACGACATCCGCAAGCAGGTGTTTGAGTA